>Ga0209427_10010416_pt1 | contig 10301 bp, 7 predicted proteins | sample DeeMarSWOR136_30_FD_187465 | JGI IMG/M metagenome (GOLD analysis project Ga0209427, IMG submission 187465) | Marine sediment microbial communities from White Oak River estuary, North Carolina - WOR-1-36_30 (SPAdes) (version 2) | ecosystem: Environmental > Aquatic > Marine > Intertidal zone >...
CATCAGCACAGGCCATTCTTCTGCCACGATCTCCTTTGAAGTGGCGAAATAGCGGTTGGCCTCTGGAATTCTTATCCCTCTGGCCGAGCAAGCATGATAATACTGCCAGCGGCTGCGGTACGCATATCTTAGATCAGAAGCCGACGTATCCAACATATGTGGGTCAGTGAGTACCTCAAGCAACCGCTGCCGTCGTTCTTCGAAATCGTCCGCTGCGCCGGCCTGAACGCAAAGCAACAGCAGAGCAATGCACGAGTGTGTCAATGAAGTCCCTGTCAACCTTCGCATCATCCACGACCTGAGAATCGTTTCTTGAGGTTTGTAAAACATGCCATTTGGCACCAACGCCAAGGCTCTTGATACATCCGATCTGCCCCTATTTTGTGTGTCAGTCTCTATGAGAGTACCGAACATGACCCGTCGGGCATCTCTTACTCTACATGAAGCTTGGATTTTCCAGTTGAATTGTGTGCCTGTGCGATGTATAATACAGTGATAAACCATGTAAGGAGAAACTTCATGAGTAAATCCCGAGCATTTACTCTCATAGAGCTTCTCGTTGTTATTGCTATCATTGCCGTTCTGATGGCGATATTGATGCCGGCGCTAAAGAAAGCGAAAAACCAGGCCCAGAGCTCAGCCTGTCAGGGAAACCTCAAGAACTATACGTATGCGGTACAAATGTACGCACAAGACCATGATGACAAGTTCTGTCACCCTGGTAGCTGCTATTTCTCCCAGCTCGACCCGTACCCCGGGGAGACGGGCAACCGCTGGAGACGCTGGTGCAACGGAGACGTGTATCTGAGGGACCATCCGGAATATGCCAGCGAATTCTTTACATATTTGGCCGAAACGCGGGCGCTCATCTGCCCGACATTTAAGAACCTGGCCAAAAGCACGCGTTTTCACTCGGACTTCGCAGATGAGAGCGATGGTGTTCAGAATTACATGCCGTGGTACAACTACAGTATGAATGCCTATCTTGGCATGAAGGACGGGAATTGGGGCGTGCTCAAGACTCTGAATGTGAAGAACCCGGCGCAGATATTTACATTTGCCGACGAGGGCTGCCTGATAAAGCCGGGTTACTGGCGGCAGGGACTCAACGACACCGCCCTGTTCCCCGTCCACCCAACCAGAGATGGCCCGAGCTGGATTCAGAGAGCGGGCGGCAGCAAATGGAATGTTAAGCCCGGCCCTGCCTCTGAGGGGGGGACCGGCGAGTTCTGTGACGCCATCGGGGGGTTTCACAATGCCCCTTCGGGTGATCCGTCGGGGGGTAAAGGCAACGCGGCGTTTCTCGATGGCCATGTAGGAGCCCACCCAATGGAGGAGTCATTCGCCCTGGCTTGGCCTTATTAGAATCACGATCGGTTATTCAAAAAGCTGTTTCGCCTGGCGAAAACGGCGCTCACCCACCCAACTCACGTTTCTGTGGTTTTTCTGTACGATTAACTGCCGGGCAGCGGTCGCAATCCTTGCATTTTCAGGGGCAACTTGATACCTTATGGAACACAAGTCTCGGCGGTGTTGCTGAGCGGCCGTAAACGGGAAGTTTAAGATACGACATCCAAAACTTGACATTGTGTGCGTTATGAAAGAATCTAACTGTTCCGAACATCGGCGAAAAGGTCACCACACGACTGATTCGCACGCCACCGTCCTGCCCCCGGGACATAATTGCCTGACGCGTCGCGACGCGATCAAAGCGGTGCTGGCTTCTGCCGGCGCGGCGGCGTTGTCCACCGAAGCGCGGGCCGAGACAGCGAAACGAAGTCCCGATCCTCGAAAAGGTTCGCCCAAGCGCTATGCGATGAAGAAGTCCATCAACCAGTGGGCGTTTCCCTATCCTCAACGAATGAATCTGAAGGAATGCCTTCAGTTGGCCAAGGACGCCGGATTTGATGGCATCGAATTGAACTACGACTTGGACAATGACCTTTCACCCAACTCAGGAACGAAAGACTACCAAAACATCCGACGATTAGCCGACAAAATCGGCATCCGGATCAGCGGGCTTTGCTCCTTTCTTTTTTGGCCTTATCCCTTGACCAGCAACGACCCGGACAAACGCGCGAAAGGTCTCGAGTTGGCCGGAAAGATCGCGCAGGCGGCTCACGACCTCGGGGTCGAGAACGTATTGCTGGTTCCTGGTGCAGTTCATATTCCCTGGCGAGACGATCATGAGCCAGTACCGAACGACGTCTGCGATCGCCGCGCCAGAGAAGCCGTCAAGAAGCTGATCCCTCAGGCCGAAAGGCTAAATGTTTTCCTAAATATAGAGAACATTTTCTTCAGTGGTTATCTCATGACTCCGATGGAAATGAACGATTTTGTCGACTCGTTCGGGACGGAGCATGTGAAGATTCATTTCGACACCGGCAACATCTCGATATTTCAGCATCCTGAGCACTGGGTGCCGATCATGGGTAACCGCATCAAGAATACCCACTTCAAGGAATTCTCGAAGAAGAGCACCGATTATTCACTGGAGACGTTTCGCCCGCTGCTGGACGGCACCACGAATTGGCCCGCCGTCATGGAGCAGCTGGATCGGGTGGGATATCACGGATACGTCACCTTTGAGTATTTTCATCCCTATCCGCACTACCCGGAGGCCTTGATTTACCAGACGTCGGATTCTCTGGATCGCATCTTGGGACGGATTTCATAACAGGTGCTTGCCCGGCCAGAACCGTTGATATCCTACTGGAAAGCAGGCTCGGCGAACTCCAGGGCGTTCTTTGACGTGCATTTGCTTCACTGAAATATCCAGCATAAGCACTGAGTTTTATGGGTTTATCACCATCCGTGTCTTCTCTAATTTCGTCTACAGGCCGTCCGGCCTGCGGGTTCGATCAAGAGATGGTTTTTGCATTTGCGTTGAGGTCTTTTTTCGGCTACTCTTGGTTTTTGTTTGCATACTGGCTTGTAACGAGTCTTAGTGCGATTTTGGAACTTGTGCTTTCTCAACGGTGGGCGCTTTGCGGAAACGGCGTGTGAGCCGACGTTGGTTCGAATCCGACCCGGTCTGTTGCTTTGGGCACTAATCGCTTCTATATGCAGGGGACGCATCAATGAAAAGGCAGGTGGAATTGAGCAAGGCAAAATGGCTTGTCGAGCCAGGCTGCGTTGTCCTGGTGACATCCGGCACCATGGAAAATCCCAACGTGATGACTTTTAGCTGGCAAACGCCTGTGAACAGCGCTGATCCCTGCCTGATACTATTGGCCATAAGCCATATTAGGTATTCTTACGAGCTGATCAAGCAAAACCGCGAGCTGGTCATTAACGTGCCGGGCCAAGAGCTGCTCGAACAGACCCACTTCGTAGGGCAGGTGACAGGCAGACAGATCGATAAGTTCAAGGAAAGCGGCCTGACCCCACTTGCCGCCGGGGTGGTGGAGCCGCCACTGATTGAACAATGCGCTGCGCATCTGGAATGTCGGGTAGTGGAGATATTCAAGATGCAAACGCACGATTTGCTCGTTTGCGAGGTCGTCCGAGCGATCGCCGATGCAGACTTCTTTGATGGCAGGTGGATTCCGGAAAAGTTTCACACATTGCACTACCTTGGGGCTAATCAGTACGGACTGATGGAGCACACCGTTGAAGCACCAAGCAAAGGATAGGTGCGAATCCAACTGACTGTCACCTCCGAAACATCACAAACGGTATGGTTTTCCGCGTTGACGGGCTGGACAGAGAGGGGGAAGTTGGCTATAATGATCTTCATCGGACTTGAGTTACTAAGATAGAGGTGGACTATGTCAGAAAATCTAAATCGCCGTGGCTTTTTGAAGAAATCTTTCATTGTGCCTCCCGCTGCTGCGCTGGCTTTGAGTTTTGAGGAGAAAGCCTTATTGGCAGCAACAGCAAGAAAACCGGCTGCAGCGGTACTGGGGGGCTCCATCAAGGGCCTGCCGACGGGCAAAATCGGCAACATCAAGATCAGCAGACTATTCTGCGGCGGCAATCTGATCAGCGGATTCGCCCACAGCAGAGACTTGATTTACGTATCTTCGTTGCTCAGACAGTATTTCACCGACGAGAAAGTGATGGAGACGTTCGAGATATGCGAAGAGTGCGGAATCAACACCGCTATCCTGCGGCTTGACGACCACTGCATCCGGATTATGAATAAATACTGGAATAACAGAGGCGGCAAGCTGCAGTGGATCGCCCAGGTGAAGATGACGTCAACTGACCCGACGGGTGAGGCAAAAAGGGCTATCGACAATGGCGCCATTGCCGTGTATGTGCACGGCGGTGTCGCAGACAGCTTCGTCGCAAACGGCCGGGCCGACCTTCTGGCCAAGGCGGTCGAATTCATCAAGCAAAACGGCGTCATTGCAGGGATCGGGGGTCACCGCGTGGAAGTGCCCATGGCGTGTGAGGAGGCGGGAGTGGGTGTCGATTTCTATATGAAGACCCTCCACAGCCACAAGTACTGGTCCGCCGACAGAGAGCCCGAGAACGACAATATCTGGTCCAAGACTCCGGAAAAAACCGCCGAATTTATGAAGAAGGTGGACAAGCCCTGGATCGCTTATAAGGTGATGGCTGCAGGAGCGATCCACCCGAAAGACGCCTTCAAGCATGCTTACGAAAACGGTGCCGATTTCATCTGCGCCGGGATGTTTGACTTTCAGGTCAGGGAGGACGTAATCATCGCAAAGGACATATTATCCGGCGAAGTGAACAGACAACGTCCCTGGAGAGGGTAAGAAGAACCTGCAATCTGAAAAGTCTCAATGACTTTGTGGTCTTTGTTTCTCCGTCACACCGCCGGGCGCTATGGGCATAGTCATCCCCAGAAAGCCTGCGCCTATTGTGCGTAGGCTAACGCCGGGCTGCCATTTTGGAGTAGATCGCCGGGTCGGGCTCCCTGATCGGTGCCGGACCGTTACTTCAATGGCCAGTCGTATGGACAATAACCGAGCCAGTAATCAGCAAGCCGGCCCAAGTCGTCTACGTCAACATCGTTATCCCCATCCAGGTCGCCGGCCAGGCCGCTTCCGGTCTCGAGCCAGCCCTCGGCGAATCTTGCAAAGTCATCGAACCCGACGATACACAAGGGGCCACCTGGCTGAAAACCACCAAGCAGCTCGTATTCGCCACCGCTGCTCCAGTCCGCGTCCGGCTGGCCAATCGTGCCGAAAAGCCTGTAGGTTCCACCGCTGCTCGTCCCACCGCCGCCGTCAATCGTGTACCGGCTGATCGTATACGGCCCTGCACCTTGGGAAAAAGCGGGCACCGTAAACAGCAGCAAACATGACAACCAGAACACGCTGTATTTGTCCTTCCTGCCCACGAGAGATATACTGCGCCGTCTCATTGCCGCACCTCCTTTGCCTCAGCAGACTGATTTGCCCGGATTGCTTCTTCGAGGGCCTCAAGTCGTTGCGTCAATGAACGATTTTCCACCTGAAGTCTTGATATCGCCTGATCAAGAGTGGCAATCCCGTTCGCAGCGGGCGTATCCTCTCGTTCGGTCAGAACGATGCTATACACCTTATTTGTCCTCAGGTTCTCAACGTATAGGCCGTGTTCATCTTCGAACATTCTCCATAATTTCTCGCCGTCCTTTTGGAAAAAGATATCGCCGGTAAGGTATGACTTGGCCTGTACGGCGCCCTCGACATCCAATTTGTACGCCGGGTTCTTCGTGGCGATACCGATCTTACCTTCGCTGCTGATTCTCATCCTCTCTGCCGATGCTGTTTCAAAGATGATATCTCCCTGTCCCGATGTATGCAGCACAAGAGGTGCTTGCGGAAGTGGATTCGCGCTTTCGGGAGTGTTCGCCATCAGAGTTATGCTCGCGCCGGAGACAGGACTAATTTGTGTTCCATCGATCTTAATGCCGTACCCGTTAGCCGCACCGCCGTAAAACGTCCCTGATACATGCAATTTTTCTACCGGATTCGTTGTCCCGATACCGACGTTGCCCTCAGACGTTATTCTCATGCTCTCAGAAACATCTACTTTTCCGGATCCCCGATTCTTAAAAACAATATCTTTCCCTTCATTCGTATTGGAGAAAGCTAACTGGTTTTCAGAAGTGGTGCCGGCTTGGCCTACGTACATGCCGGCAGCCTGGCCTCCTTCATTCATTAAATGAACTGACGGTCCAGCTCCTGAAGTGCTTTCAATTGTGATAGCAGCGTTTGGGTCTTTGACATGAAGTGTGTCAAGGGGTATTGTCGTCCCTATGCCGACATTGCCATCGCTGTAGTACGTATCCGTACCGTTTAGCTGCCAGGGTGAATCACCGGGTGGCCCTTGAGGTCCTTCCAGTCCTTGTGGCCCCGGCGCACCTTGAGGCCCCGCCGGGCCCATCGGGCCGGCGTCACCTTTATCGCCGTTGGGCCCTTGAAGCCCAGGTGGTCCCTGAGGGCCTGTTTGGCCTTGTGGGCCCGCAGGTCCCATTGGCCCAGGTTCTCCCTGTGCTCCCTGCTCGCCCTGTAGCCCTTGAGGACCTTGTAGTCCCTGAGGTCCTGGCGGACCGGTATCGCCCTGGTTACCTTTGTCACCCTTGGGTCCTTGTGGCCCTATTGGTCCTGGTTTACCTTCTGGTCCTTCGGGACCTGCCGGACCGGTATCGCCCTGGTCGCCGGTGTCACCCTTGGGTCCTTGCGGCCCTATTGGTCCTGGTTTACCTTCTGGTCCTTCGGGACCTGCCGGACCGGTATCGCCCTGGTCACCTTTGTCACCCTTGGGCCCTTGCGGCCCTATTGGCCCTGCTTTACCTTGCGGTCCTTCAGGACCTGCTGGACCGGTATCGCCCTGGTCACCTTTGTCGCCCTGGAGTCCTTGCGGTCCCATTGGTCCTGCTTTACCTTCTGGTCCTTGAGGACCTGCCGGTCCGGTACCGCCCTGATCGCCTTTCTCGCCCTGGAGTCCTTGCGGTCCTATTGGCCCTGGTTTACCTTCTGGTCCTTCAGGACCTGCCGGTCCGGTATCGCCCTGGTCACCTTTGTCACCCTGGAGTCCTTGCGGCCCTATTGGTCCTGCTTTACCTTCTGGTCCTTCGGGACCTGCCGGACCGATATCGCCCTGGTCGCCTTTGTCACCCTGGAGTCCTTGCGGCCCTATTGGCCCCAGTTCACCTTGCGGTCCTTCGGGACCTGCCGGTCCGGTATCGCCCTGGTCACCTTTGTCACCCTTGGGCCCTTGCGGCCCTATTGGCCCTGGTTTACCTTCTGGCCCTTCAGGTCCTGCCGGTCCGATATCGCCCTGGTCACCTTTGTCACCCTTGGGCCCTTGCGGCCCTATTGGCCCTGGTTTACCTTCTGGTCCTTCGGGACCTGCCGGTCCGGTATCGCCCTGGTCACCCTTGGGTCCTTGCAGCCCTATTGGCCCTGGTTGACCTTGCGGTCCTTCAGGTCCTGCCGGCCCTGGTACACCTGATGCGGCATAAAGGGCATAAGGGACCGGCGTGACCTTCTGCCGTGGTGCAAGAATCGTGTACTCACTAGTGTCGTTAAGCTCACTCGGGCGTACGCCAATTTCTAACCAGCGGGCGTCACCGTTGAATGCGTTGGGGTCACTGCCGGCGAAATCCAGTTGCACGGTAAAGTAGCCATCGATCACGTCGAGCTCGTCTATTTCGATCGTGCTTCCCCGCTGCTCGCCTTCTTTTGGCGCATCGTAAAGCCTGAACTGTAAGTCGTAAAGGCCGTCCGCGACCGCGTTGGCGTCGATGAGACGACCTTGATAGGTAAAGGCCGTTGCCATCGATGCGGGTACTACCGTGATCTGGATCGAATCGAGCACCGATGTAAATGCCTCGTCATAGAGCGCCAACTCGGTTTCGCCAAGCTGTTGCGCCTCATATTGAAAGACAAAGTGAACACCGGCAGATGGGGCGGGGGCCAAACCCGCAGTCACGATATAACAGCCGTAAAAGGTAGGCAGGTTATATTCCGTTACATCTGCAAGATCGCCAGCCTCCGCCATAGTCTGGAGGTGCGAGAAAGTGCCAAGTGCCGGGACCTCGCCAAATGCGACGTAGGCAGTGTAGGGATTCGGCTGGTCTGATGTGACTTGGACGGTGCACGATTGCCCCACCTGCAGAGTAACTGAATCGACGGGCTTTCCGTCCACGCTCAGATATTGCGAGCCGCTCGCTATCGAAGCCAGAATCAGAGCCAAAATTGCTGATCTTTGTATCGTTTTCATCTTACTACCCTCTCAAAAAGGTTCTCATTTTTACGGCGCGGTCGGTGCGCACCGATAACTGACCATGGAATTTCGCGGAATCGGACCGAAAAAATGCATTTTCCATCACCTTCTATCCTCCCGCCATCCTCCCACACCACCACAATTATACCCTTTTACGCCTTGCTGTCAACAAAAATCTGCGAAAAATCGTGCGTTGCGATGCACAAGTCAGTTCTGGGGCTCTGTGATACCGAATTTGTGTGCCGGTCAATCCGCCCTTGATGGCGAATTGATTGTCTGTTCCGGGTCTTCCTCGTCGCTGCCTGGATGGCAGTCCGTCGATTGGTCTGTGGCAGACGGCTATTTTTTTATGCCGAGGTCGCTTTTTGTCAATATGCTCTCGAATTTGTAACCGGCGCCGGTGATGTTTTCTTCCGCTCCCTGTTTGCGATCGATGACGCAGACGATTTTCTTAACCGTAGCACCGGCTTCGGTAATAATCTTTGCAGCTTCGAGGACCTGTCCGCCGGTCGTGGCGATGTCCTCAACCAGCAGGACGACGTCGCCGGCCTGCAAGAGGCCTTCAACCAACTTGCCCGTGCCGTAGCCCTTCTTGCTGTTGCGAATGATGATCCAGTTTTTGCCGGATTCCATCGCGGTAGCCGCAGCCAAGGCCACGCCGCCTAATTCGGCGCCGGCTATCAGGGTGACATCGTCGGCAATATATTTGGCAAATTCTTCGCCGAGCGCTTTGAGTATGTCCGGGCATGTCTCGAAAAGGTATTTATCGAGATAATACTTACTTTTCTTGCCGCTGCGAAGGACAAAGTCACCTTCCAGATAGGCCGTTTCTTTGATGCGCTTTATCAGCTCTTCTCTGGTCACGATGCAAAAATCTCCTCATACGTCAAGTTCCACTTTTTTGTTAAGCTCTTTCCGATATTTTCTGCGGATGGGCATTACGATACTTCTGATAAATTCATCGACCTGCTGCGGCGCCCTGCCGATGTAACTTTTCGGGTCCAACACTTTTTCGAAATCGACTTTGGCAAAAGCAATGTCCGCTCTGAGTCGGCCGATCAGGTCATTGGGCTTGCCCAGGTTCTTCACCTGCGCTGCAGCAGCGTGTGAGTGCAGTCTTATTTTCTCGTGTAATTCCTGTCTGTTTCCGCCGGCTTTCACTGCCGCCATAAGGATATTTTCGGTGGCCATAAACGGCAGTTCTGCCGCGATTCGAGATGCGATAACTTTCGGGTAGACAACAAGCCCTTCGGTGACGTTGATAAGGATTTGCAGAATCCCGTCAACGGCTAGGAATGCCTCTGGAATCACCACCCTTCTGTTGGCCGAATCGTCAAGCGTTCTCTCGAGCCACTGTTCAGAGGCGGTCATCTGCGGGCTTGACGCCAGGCTCAGCACGAATCTGCTCAAGGCGGTTGCTCTCTCGCAGCGCATCGGATTTCTTTTGTAAGCCATCGACGAAGAGCCGATTTGGGTCTTCTCAAACGGCTCCTCAATCTCTTTTAGATTTGCGAGCAGACGAATATCGTTGCACAGCTTGTGAGCCGATTGCGCGATTGAGGCTAAGCTGTTGATGACAAGGGCGTCGATCTTCCGCTGGTACGTCTGGCCTGTCACGGCGCAGGTTTTTTTGAAGCCGAACGCCGCAGCGACGGCTTTATCGAGCTGCTTGACCTTGCTATGGCTGCCGTCGAAAAGTGCCAGGAAAGAGGCCTGTGTGCCTGTGGTGCCCTTGACGCCTCGAAAGGGCAGCGTATCGAGCCGATGTTCGATTTCCTGTAGGTCCATCACGAACTCGTAACACCACATCGTTGCCCTTTTACCGACGGTGGTCAACTGGGCCGGCTGAAAGTGTGTAAAGCCCAGTGTCGCGAGCGAGCGATGCGTCTCTGCAAATTTGCCGAGCAGATGTATCACGACCGCCAGCTTGGCTGCGATGAGCTGTAGTGCTTCTCGCATGATAATCAAGTCCGCGTTGTCACCGACGTAGCAGCTTGTGGCCCCGAGGTGGATGATCGGTGCGGCCTTCGGCGCTGCATCGGCAAAGGTGTGGACATGGGCCATCACATCATGGCGGGATAGCTTTTCGTAGCGAGCGGCCTTCTTGAAAT
>Ga0209427_10010417_pt1 | contig 10300 bp, 6 predicted proteins | sample DeeMarSWOR136_30_FD_187465 | JGI IMG/M metagenome (GOLD analysis project Ga0209427, IMG submission 187465) | Marine sediment microbial communities from White Oak River estuary, North Carolina - WOR-1-36_30 (SPAdes) (version 2) | ecosystem: Environmental > Aquatic > Marine > Intertidal zone >...
ATTCTCCTGAAAAGTTCGAGCCCATCGGGACCACCATCCAGGGCAATCCTGGGTTCGAATTCCGCTATCTCCTTAGGTAAGGTTCCTATCTTTGCGCTCGGAACATAGGGTGGGTTGGATAGGATCAAATCGAAAAGGGATCTGCCCTCCTTAAGGGGTGGGAAAAGGTCCCCAGCCAAAAAATGGATATTCCCCGATACCCCCTGAATTCTGGCATTCTCCCTCGCAACAAGAAGGGCCCTCCAAGATATATCCTCTGCTATGATAAAACACCTCTCTAGCTCCGTTGCCAACGCAATGGCAATTGCCCCACTCCCCGTTCCCACCTCCAAGAATCGGAGGCTGAGGTCTCTTTTGTCGCTGAATATCTTCAGCGTCTCCTCCACCAGGAGCTCCGTCTCGGGCCTCGGGATGAGGACCTCGGGGGTCACCCTAATGTCCAACGACCAAAACTCCCGGCTCCCGAGAATATACTGGGTCGGTTCACCCTTGCTTCTCTTATCCACCAGGGATTTATAGGAGGTCACCTGGGGCTGGGTTAGAACCCGATCGTTGTAAAGATATACCTCGACATGCTCGATCCCCAGGGCTTTTCTCAAGAGAAGTTCTGCATTCACCCGGGGGGTTTCGATACCCCTCCTCCTGAGGAGGCGGGTTCCCCAATGTAATGCCCCTGAAATGGTCCGCTCGGTCTTTGACATGATAAGGGCGTGTTTAACAGTGGGTTCGGAAGGTAACCTGAAAAGGTTCAGATCATGAACTTGGTTGTCTCTCCGCCTTTTGACCTCGAAGGGCTTCTGCTTGGTAGTGGGCATTGAGAGAGCTTATCAGCTCTTGGATATGGCCCTCCAAGATCTCGTCCAGCCGATACAAGGTCAAACCGATCCGATGATCCGTCACTCTTCCCTGGGGGAAATTATACGTCCTGATACGCTCGGATCGATCGCCACTTCCCACGAGGCCTCTCCTCTTCTCCGATATCTCCCTTTGCTGATCCCTCTCGAACTTGTCGAGGAGCTTGGCCCTTAAAACCTTCATCGCCTTGGCCTTATTCTTATGTTGCGATTTCTCATCTTGGCAGGTTACCACCAGCCCGGTGGGAATATGGTTTATGCGAACTGCCGAGTCCGTTGTGTTGACGCTCTGTCCTCCGGGGCCGGAAGATCGAAAGACATCTATCCTCAGGTCATCCGGATCAATCTCAACCTCAATCTCCTCGGCTTCTGGTAAAACAGCAACCGTAACCGCCGAGGTATGTATCCTCCCCTGAGACTCCGTCTCCGGAATCCTCTGTACGCGATGGACACCGCTTTCGAACTTCAGCTTACTATAGACCTTGTCCCCTTCAATCAATGCAATAATCTCCTTAAATCCTCCGACTCCGGTAAAATTTCGACTGAGAATGTCAACTTTCCACCCGTTCATTTCGGCGAATTTAGCATACATGCGAAACATATCGGAGGCGAATAAGCCAGCTTCATCTCCTCCTGTTCCCGCGCGAATTTCGATAAGAATATTTTTCTCATCATTGGGATCTTTCGGTATGAGGGAGTTCTTTATTTCTCCCTCTACTCTCTCTCTCTCTTGCGAGAGGATGTTGATCTCCTCCTTTGCCAATTTCTTGATCTCTTCATCCTTCTCCGAAAGCAGGTGTTTATTCTCCTCGATCTCTGCTTCCAATTTCTTCAATTTCCGATAAAAATCAACGACCTTCCTCAGATCAGCGTGTTCTTTCGCGATCTTATGAAGCCTTTTCTGGTCTCTGATAATCTCTGGGTCGCCCAGCATCCGATCCAATTCAGCAAAACGCTGCTCGACCTCTTCAAGCATGTGTTGCATTATTTCCACCCCATCTCAAGCCGGAAATACGCGGGCGAAGGGATAATCTAATCCTTTCCCAAACCTACTTCCTCTTGGGCGGCTTTTTCTCCCGTGCCTTCGCATACTTTTTCTCAAACTTCTCGATCCTCCCCGCCGAATCGAGGAATTTCTGCTTCCCGGTAAAGAACGGGTTGCATTGGGAACAGATCTCGACCCTAATCTTTTCCTTCGTAGTCATCGTTTCAAAGGTAGCTCCGCATGCGCAGCGTATGGTGGTTTTAAATAACTTTGGGTGAATCTCCTTCTTCATTCGTCTCCTCCATATGGAATTGAAACGCGTTTTACTATATCAAATAAGCCAGCTATTTCAACCCCTTTCCGCCTCTCATAGCTCTATTGGTTCATGTTATCAAGAAACTCCCTGTTGTTCCGGGTATCCCTCATCTTCTCCTGGAGAAATTCCATGCTCTCCACGGTATTCATCGGTTGAAATACCTTTCGTAAAAGCCAAATTCTATTCAGGTCATTTTCGTCCAAGAGGAGTTCCTCCTTTCGCGTTCCTGAACGTTGAATGTCGATGGCTGGAAAAACCCTTCGGTCAACCAGTCGTCTGTCTAGGAGAATCTCCATATTCCCCGTTCCCTTAAATTCCTCAAAGATAACCTCATCCATCCGACTGCCCGTGTCGACCAGAGCAGTTGCGATTATCGTCAAACTCCCCCCTTCCTCGATATTTCTTGCTGCTCCGAAAAATCGTTTCGGCCGGTGAAGGGCATTGGAATCCACCCCGCCAGAAAGGACCTTGCCGCTGGGGGGAACGACAGCATTATGGGCCCGTGCCAATCTCGTAATACTATCCAGGAGGATTACCACGTCTTTATGATGTTCTACCAATCTCCTTCCCTTCTCAATGACCATATCCGCCACCTGGACATGTCTCTGGGCGGGTTCATCGAAAGTCGAGCTAACCACCTCTCCATCAACCGATCGTTCCATATCCGTCACCTCTTCGGGCCTCTCGTCGATGAGGAGTACAATTAAAATAATCTCCGGATGATTTTTGGTAATGCTGTTGGCGATATTCTGCAAGAGCATCGTTTTCCCCGTCCTTGGTGCCGAAACGATTAATCCTCTCTGTCCTTTACCAATCGGGGTGAGTAGGTCCATTACCCTGGCGGAAAGGTTTTCCGCATCGCCCGTCTCCAATTTAATCCTCTCTTCGGGATACATGGGAGTCAAGTTATCGAAGAGTATCTTCTCCCTTGCCACCTCTGGATTTTCGAAATTGACGGCCTCAACCTTAAGCATTGCAAAATATCTCTCCGTATCCTTCGGCGGCCTAATCTGTCCCGAGACCGTATCTCCCGTTCTCAAGTTGAATCGCCGTATCTGGGAAGGTGAGATATAAATGTCGTCAGGTCCGGGTAAATAGCTATAATCGGGGGCCCTTAAGAACCCGAATCCGTCGGGCAGAATTTCCAGAACTCCCTCCCCATAAATCAAACCATTTTTTGCCGTTTGAGCCTGCAAAACGGAGAAAATAAGCTCTTGCTTCACCATTCCACCAGCACCCTCTACCTTGAGGCCTTTGGCGATTTCTGTGAGTTCTCCAATCTTCTTCTTTTTTAACTCATTCAAATTCATCTGTTGCTCCTTTACACTCATCTTTAGTCTTTCCGAGTTGGGGCATGGGAACACAGTGATGAAACACCGCCTTTTGCCCTTATCGCCATCAATTTTCCATGAACCCTTCTGACCTGTTTCCTTACTTCTTTCAGGGATACGTCCGTATTTATCACATAGTCGGCGTACTTCCGTTTCTCCTCTAACGGCATCTGTGCTCTTATCCGATCCTTCGCTCCTTCTATGCTGAGACTATTTCTATCCATCAACCGTTCTATCTGGTTCCTTTTGCTGGTCGAAACAACGATTATTTTGTCCATTTCCCTGAATATTCCCGTTTCGATTAACAGGGCGCCATCGACCAAGACCATCGCATCGGGATGCTCTTTCCCAATCTCCTTAAGCCTCCTATCTATCTCCCTCTTAATTTCGGGATGTATCATTTTATTTAATACTGCCCTTTCGGCCTCATCGGCGAAGACCTTTTCGCCCAATCTCAACCGATCAATGGTCAGGTCCGCTCTCTGAATCTCCGTCCCGAAATAGTCGATAATCTCCCTCCAAAGGGGTTCATGGGGGCGGATCAATTCCCTTGCGATTTGATCAGCATCAATAACAATGGCGCCCAACCTCCCAAATTCCATAGATACGGTACTTTTGCCACTGGCAATGCCTCCTGTCAATCCAATGGTCAACATTTCCTTCGAATTGTTCCAGGTGGGGGTTACGTTGGGACGTTTTCCTCAGATGTCCAGATTCCTTGCTATCAAGGCATTATCCTGTATAAACCGCCGCCTTTCTTCAACCTGATCGCCCATGAGAACACTGAATATCTCATCGGCTTCAACCGCATCCTCAATCCTCACTTGTAGGAGGGTCCGAGTTCGGGGATCCATTGTCGTTTGCCACAATTGCTCCGGGTTCATTTCCCCAAGGCCTTTATATCTCTGGATGATTAAACCCTCTTTTCCGAGCGCCAGAATGTACTCGAGCAGTTCCTCGCCGGAATTGAGCATTGTCTCCTTCCCCTTTGATGATACGAAAATGGGTGAATTTTGAAGCTGACCAATCTCTTTGTGGAGGGTAAAGAGGTTTTTGTATTCCACGGAGGAGATGAGGTCCCAATTTATCCTATTCGCCCTTTCGTGCCCATTGTGTGTATAAGTCACAATCAATTCGAATAGATTGTGCTCTTCATCCTTCGTGATCTGGGGCGACGTAACGCCCTCCCCTACCATAATTTCCTTTAGGGCGGTTATTTTTCCCGTTTCCTCAAAAGTCGCCTTAAAACGAATTTTATTCTGAAGCAGTATATCTATTACGGCCCGCTGATACCCCCTATTAATGAGCTTTGATCTTAAGTAATTGTATTGTGAGAGTTTATCCAAGAATGAAGTTAGCTTGCGCCCCGTTAATCGAATGCCAGAATCCTTAACGAAGACTGCTATCTGCTGTGTTGCACGTTCTAATAAATATCGATTGAAGGAAGTGTCATCCTTTATGTAATCTTCCTCCTTTCCGTCTTTCACGCGGTAAAGAGGGGGCTGAGCGATATAGAGATATCCCTTTTCCACAATCTCCGGCATTTGTCTGTAAAAGAACGTGAGCAGTAAGGTCCTTATGTGGGATCCATCCACATCGGCATCAGTCATGATTATAATCCTATGATATCTCAGTTTGGAGATATCACTCTCTTCGCTTGCAACTCCCGCGCCTAACGCCGCTATAATGCTCTTAATCTCTTCATTACTGAGCATCTTATCAAAACGGGCTTTTTCAACGTTTAAGATCTTTCCCCGTATCGGCAATATCGCTTGGTTCACTCGGTTCCTACCCTGCTTCGCCGATCCTCCCGCAGAATCCCCTTCAACGATATAGACCTCGCACAGAGAGGCATCCCTCTCCTGACAATCCGCCAGTTTCCCAGGGAGTGTATCCCCTTCTAAGAAACCCTTTCTTCGTGTCAATTCCCTGGCCTTCCTGGCCGCTTCCCGTGCCCTTGCTGCATCAACCACCTTTGCTATAATCCTCCTCGCAATTTGTGGGTTTTCCTCGAAAAAGGTGCCGAGTTTATCGTTTACAAAAACCTCGACCATACCCTTTACGTCGCTATTTCCCAATTTTGTCTTCGTTTGACCCTCAAACTGCGGCTCGGGTATCTTAACGCTGACAACTCCTACCAAGCCTTCCCTTACATCGTCTCCGCTGAGATTTTCCTTTAACCCCTTTAGGAGGTTATTGTTGACGGCATAGGAGTTAATCGTCCGTGTGAGAGCAGATTTAAATCCGACAAGGTGTGTTCCGCCCTCTTGGGTTCTAATATTGTTTGCATAGGAAAAGAGATTTTCCGTGAAGCCGTCATTATATTGAAAGGCGATCTCGATATCCACCGAATCCTTTTTCTCGTTAAAATATATTGGCTTTGGGTGGACACAGCTCCTCTTCTTACTCAGAAACTCGACGAAAGAGACAATACCTCCCTTGTACAAAAACTCATTCTTTTTGTCGGTTCTTTCATCTGCGACTCTGATCAAAAGGCCTTTATTCAGGAAAGAGAGTTCCCTTAAGCGCTGCGATAGGAGTTCAAAACTGAACGAGGTTGTCTCGAATATTTCCCCATCGGGCTTGCACCTTATCTTGGTCCCGGTCTTTTTCGTTTTGCCAACGACCTCGAGAGGTGTTTTCGCCTCGCCCTTCTCATATACTTGGTGGTAGACCTTTTCATCGCGGCGAATCTCAAGATCCATATATTCAGACAGGGCATTTACGACCGAAAGCCCAACGCCGTGGAGGCCCCCGGATACCCGATAACTTAAATTATCAAATTTGCCCCCGGAATGGAGTTTAGTCATAACCACTTCCACCGCGGGCCTCTTCTCTTTTTTATGATAGTCAACGGGTATTCCCCTGCCATTATCCTCTACGGTGATGCTATTGTCTATATGGATTGTAAGATCAATTTTTGTACAATAGCCGGCCAAGGCCTCATCGATACTATTATCAACGAGTTCGTGTGCTAAATGGTGAAGGCCCTCTATCCCCGTATTGCCTATGTACATCGCGGGCCTTTTTCTTACCGCACTTAACCCATCAAGTACCTTTATCTGCTCGGCACTGTAACGCATTGCTGTATCTTCCATATTTTTGAGCTCCCGTTAAACCCTCATTGGCATGACTACATAGAAGGGATTTTTTCCAATGGCTGGCTTGATGACAGCCGCGTTTGTTTCGTCCTTTAATTCCATCAAAATTTCGTCTTCATCAATTGCATTGAGGGCATCAAGAACATATCTTGCGTTGAACCCAATATTTACCTCGCTTCCATCATAACTTGCCGGAAATACCTCCATTGCATTAGCGATATCTTGAGTAGAAGAGTACAATTCTATCGCCCCTTTCTTAAGGCTAAACTTTACCCCTTCGACCCTATCTGTAGATATTGCGGATATTCTTCGTAAACAGGAGGAGAAGTCTTTATTGCTTAACGTTAGTGTTTTGTCATTATCTGTTGGTATCACCTGTTTATAATCGGGAAATTCCCCATCGATTAACCGAATAATTACCACAAATGGGTCCGCTTTCAGCACAAAACTATTTTCACTTACAGCGATTCTAATTTCCCCTGAATTTTCCGTGACTATTTTTTTAACCTCGTTTAATCCCCTCTTGGGAATTATTACCCCTTTTTCGATCCCTGAGACTTCAGGGGATTCGCGTTCAATGAGAGCAAGCCTGTGGCCATCCGTGGCTACCATTTTCGCAACAGTTTTATCACCGGAAGCACCTGCTTCAAAAAAGATCCCATTAAGGTTATATCTCGATTCCTCTGTTGATGCAGCAAAAATAACTTTGTCTATCATTTCCCTTAAATCAAATGACTTTATTCCTATAAGATCAGCTTCTGAATATGATGGCACGGTGGGAAATTCCATGGGATCGAGGCCACTCAGGTTAAATACCGCATTTTGACACGTTATTTTTGCCCAATGATTTTCCATTCCCTCTATGAAAATTTCAGTGTCGGGAAGTTCCCTAATGATATCATATAGTTTCCGGGCAGACACACAACTTTTCCCTTCTTGTTTAACTAAACAAGAAAGATAGCATATTAAAGCGGTTTCAAGATCAGTTGTAGTTAAACGGAGTTGATTATTCTCTAATTCCATAAGGATATTGCCTAGCGCGGGAATACTACTACGCCTTTCAACAATTCCTTGGAGGATACTAAGAGATTGTAAAAAGGGTTTTTTTTCAATTTCGAATTTCATTATTAACCTCCTTAAGGTTTATTGATAAGATATAGTATTAGTAGAACATCGTAGAATCGTTAAGAAGGACTATAAGTATTTGATAAATAAGAAATTTTTGGTGTAACAAAATTGTAAGAATCTTTTATACATTCAGTCTTGATTCAATTTTCTGAATGATTTGGACAATCTTTTGATCAATTTGCATTTGTTCCTTAATCTTATTAATCGCGTGTAAAACCGTTGAATGGTCTTTTCCTCCAAACCGTTCACCTATCTCAACGAGGGAGGATTTAGTGAGTCTCCTGGCCAGATATATTGCTATTTGCCGTGCAAGAACAATCTGCTTGGTTTTCCTCTTGGCCTTCAAATCCGAAACCTTGAGATTAAAATGAGATGCAACGGCCTTCTGAATAGATTCAATCGGAACAGGTTTTTCTTCTGTTTTGATGATATTTTTTAAAACATCCTTTGCCAAATCCAAGGTTATATCCGTTCGCGTAAGCCTTGAAAAAGCAACAATTCTTATAAGAGATCCCTCCAATACCCTTATATTAGAAGAGATATTCGAGGCCAAGAAGAAAGCCACCTCGTTGGGAATTGAGACTCCTTCTAATTGAGCCTTTTTCTTCAGTATTGCAACCTTTGTTTCAATGTCTGGGGCTTGAATATCCGCTATGAGTCCCCATTCGAATCGTGAACGAAGGCGTTCTTCAAAATCGGTGATATCCCGTGGAAATTTGTCGCTTGTTACTACAATCTGTCTCCTTCCTTCGTACAAAGAATTAAACGTGTGAAAAAATTCCGCCTGTGTTCTCTCTTTTCCGGCAATAAATTGGATGTCGTCTATAAGCAGCATGTTCATGCTTCTGAATTTCTCTCGGAATTCATCCATCTTTTCATATCGGATTGAATTGATGAGCTCATTTGTAAATTCCTCGGCGGAGACATAGCAAATTTTGCTGAAATCTTGCATAATTGGATTTTGTAATAGATAATTTCCTATAGCGTTTAAGAGATGCGTTTTACCGAGGCCGACACCGCCATAAATGAAAAGAGGATTGTAATTCTTTGCGGGTAAGCTGGCTACGGCCTGACACGCAGCATTCGCGAATTGATTGCTTGGGCCCACGACGAAATTATCAAAGGTATATTTTTTATTAAACTGAACATCTTCTGGCTGAACTCGTTTATCTCTTGATGATAATGGCCGTTTGGTGCCTTGGGGTAAAGGATTCTTTTTCACTTTAAAAACTACGTCGCATTCCCTTCCCATTGCGAGCAATAAAGCTTCCTTTATGAGAAAAAGGTAATTCTTCCTAAGCCAATCTTCAAAAAATTTGTTTGGAACCTCAACCTCCATGGTTCTTTCACCAAGGGAAAGTGGAGTAATGGGCTCGATCCACACTTGGTAATCGCTAGGGGCGACTTTATCCTTGACATAGTTAAGGACGGCGTTCCAGGTGGCTTCCATAATGACGGGTTGCCTATGATGGGTTGGTCAATGAAAGGGAAAATAGGACTAATTTAGGTTTTCAACAGAAATATCCACAATTGTGGATAAGTAAAACCCTCCCCGTGGAGAAAGAGATGGGTAAATAAAGGAAATCTGATATTTTTAAAGAATGCCCAGCACGGACTTGAGGATAGAAAGATAATATACAAGATACCACAAAATAAATCGGAGATCAAGCTTTTTTGAACTTACCCGATCAATTTTGCAAAGGGTCCGGCGCCGAAATTGAGAAAGATCATTATTTTCAATTAGATAGGAAAATAATAATCTCCTCACAGGGGTTCACAAACCCCCGGGGGCATCTCCTTTCTCAAATAAAAAGTTCCTTCTAAATTAGCTCCTTTGAGGAAGATATTGCGGTTCCGACTACAGTCTCGCCAGCATCCATACCGATCAAAGTAACGCCTTGCGTATTTCTCCCCATTACGGATATATCCGAAGTCCGGAGCCGAATAATCTTCCCTTTTGTGCTTATGAGGACAAGTTCGTTATCATCATCAACCTGCTTAATCCCCACTACGTTGCCGTTGCGCTCGGTTGTTTTGATGGTAATGATTCCCTTGCCTCCCCGGTTCTGTGTCCTATATGCAGAGGTTTTTGTCCGTTTTCCGAAGCCGTTCTCCGTAACGGTCAGAATAGTCGTGCCTTCTTTAACGATTTCCATTCCGACGACCTCGCTCCCATTGACAGCGATTCCCTTGACCCCCCTTGCTGTTCTTCCCATTGGGCGGATCCGTTTCTCCAAAATGCGTATAGCCATTCCGGATTTAGTTCCCAAGAGGATTTGTTGGTCTCCTTCGGTTAATTTAGCGGAGATAAGTTCATCGTTCTGATCTAAGTGAATTGCTAAGATCCCGCCCGCCCTTGGTTTGCTGAAGGCTGATAGTTCAGTTTTTTTGACGATTCCCCGCTTTGTTGCGAAGGCGATATATTTCCCGGATGAAAAATCCTTTAACGGGAGGATGGCGGTAGTTTTTTCCTCTGGGGCCAAATTGAGTAAATTGACTATTGCCTTCCCGCGCGAAGCCCTTGCACCCCGGGGAAGTTCATGGACCTTAAGCCAATGAACCTTTCCATAGTTGGTGAAGAAGAG
>Ga0209427_10010418_pt1 | contig 10300 bp, 9 predicted proteins | sample DeeMarSWOR136_30_FD_187465 | JGI IMG/M metagenome (GOLD analysis project Ga0209427, IMG submission 187465) | Marine sediment microbial communities from White Oak River estuary, North Carolina - WOR-1-36_30 (SPAdes) (version 2) | ecosystem: Environmental > Aquatic > Marine > Intertidal zone >...
CTGAGGGTAATTCGGAAAACGTGGAGTAAATGAGATCTCCATAATGTTCTTCCCAGTTTTTGATTGGAAAGATCGGGTCGATTCTAATTCTAACTTCATATCCCGATTCAAGAAGCTCTCTAGCAGCACCAATTCTTTGTTGTGGAGAGGAAGCTCTGAGTTCCCATCTTCTCCAAACTTCAGTTGCATTCAAACTAAAACTTGCTATAGTCTGTTTGCGGAGTTCTTTAGATAACCATTCAACTCTATTCGATTTCGTCAATAGAAGGAGCTTATGCCTATCTTGAGTCTCAAAAAAATCCACAATCTGCTTCATATTTCTGGGGTTCATCAAAGAATCAGACAATTCTCCACTATTGAAAATCGAAGGGTTTCTAAGGAAATACTCATGTTTGAATGCCCTATCAATTGCTCTGACGACTTTGTTGATAGGTCTATATCTTGGATTCTTGTTTCCTCTTCCCGTTCCTTGGAGATAACAATAGGCACAATCAAAGGGACACCCAAAAGCCCATCGCAGCTCCCAAAAATGAGGGCATACTATGTCAAAAGGTGTCTTTTCAAAGGGAACTATAATACCGTCTATGTTGGGTTTCGGTTCCTTGAAAAGAGTTATTCCACCCAATCTCGTTTCCCGTTGCATTTGATTAGATAATGTTTTTTGCAGTGTGGGCATTCAAGCAGTATGGTTACTTCTTCGGTTACGGTGATTTTTTCTCTTCTGGCTACTAAAATTACGGAGCCAATAACGAGGAAAACAATACTCAATATGGCGTAGTGTATAAGTTTTAATCCGATTCCTAAAGCTACGTCTGGATAATCTGTCCAAAAGCTCGTTGTTAGAGTTGAAAGCATGTTTGATGACGTGAATACTCCTGTGTCCCACCATTTCCAAAATAAGATGAGTAGCATTATCACTCCTATGACGCAAAGTAAAAGGACTAAAGCGTAACCTGTTTTTTTCTTTAGAATAGTCATTCTCATGTAGCATTCGCCAACCTTTCACAGTGAGATTTGCTTATTTAATTTGTGTGTGCTCTCCTTTGAAACGTGCTGAGCTATTAAAACCACTAGCCAATCCACTTCATTATATTAGTTCTTTACATTCTACTGCAACATCCCACATTTTTCTCAGTCGGAAACCCGGCGAAGCTTGTACAAAAGAGACATAGACGTCGAGAAAAGAAACCCTAGCAAATTTGGAACTTAAGATCAAATCTATCCACAGCGCAACACAAAAACTCCCATGCTCATAACAACAAAACTTTCTTATGCCAACCAAGCAGTAAACTTATTGGAAACCAGAAACAATGAAGTTCGCTTTTATAAGTCCAGGAGCAAACCAAGAACTATCCATAACCGAAAAAAGCAAAGTCATAGGCTCCTGGCCCCCTCTAGGCATATTATACATCGCCACCATACTAGAAAACGAAGGAGTAGAAGTTGTCCTCCTAGACCAAGCCGCAGAAGCCTACACCATAGAACAAACTGCAAAATGGGTAGAAAAACGAGACCCCGACATACTAGGCTTCTCAACCCTCGCAAGCTCAGGCAAAACCGCCGCAAGAATCGCTCAAAAAGTAAAAGAAAACAACCCAAACATCACAACAATCTTCGGAAACTACTATGCCACCTTCAACGCTCAAAGAATACTCACCACATACCCCCAGGTAGACATAATAGTCCGCGGCGAAGGAGAAGAAACAACCAAAGAACTCGTAAAAACCATAGAGAAAAAACGCAGCCTAAAAAAAGTAAAAGGAATTATGTTCAGAGAAAAAAACAAAATTGTTACTACACCAGACAGACCTCTAATCAAAAACATTGATGCACTGCCAATCCCCGACCGTACACTACTAAACGTGGAATATCATTCAACTCTCATAGGAGCCATCGGCGCACCGAAAAAATTCACCACTCTACTCTCTTCCCGAGGTTGCCCCTACCACTGCAGATTCTGTGGTTGCCAGAAAATCGTCCACGGCACGTGGCGCCCAAGGTCAGTTGAAAAAACCTTTGAAGAACTTCAACTGCTAACAAGCGGGGGATATCGACAATTTCTCTTCGTAGACGATAGTTTCACTATAAACCAGAAACGAATAATCAAACTTTGCAAAGAAATTATCAGAGAAAGATTAGATATTGAGTGGATTTGCGAGGGAAGAGTAGACTACGCGTCTTATGAATTGATGCGTTCGATGGTGAAGGCGGGCTGTAAAATAATTTATTTCGGCATAGAGAGCGCAAACCAAAGAATCTTAAATTACTACCAGAAACAAATAACTCCCCAACAATCCAGAACCGCCGTAAAAACAGCCCGAAAAGCAGGAATGGACATAATAGTTGGCTCTTTTATAGTAGGCGCTCCAACTGAAACAAGACAAGAGATAGAAAATACCCTAAAATTTGCGCAAGAAGTGCCCCTTGACGTCCCTCAGTACAACATTTTAGGCGTATTCCCAGGCATGGCTATTTGGGATGAATTTAAAGAAAAAGGATTTCTAACCAGAGAACAGGAACAACAACACTGGGAAATGGGCGTCGCCGTCGCTAACGTACATCCAGACACCGTGCCCTACGAAGAAATAAAAGACTTAATTCGTAATTATTACCGTCAATTTTTCATCCAACGTCCGAACTTCCTTTTGGAACAACTGGCGCGAACAATGAAAAGCTCCTTCCGATTTGACATTATAAAAGCAAATCTAAGCCGAATCGGCAGCATAGCAAGAAGCTGGAAAGACTTTGTTGCTTTCGAAGGCGAAGAACAGAGTATGATAGAAGCTTAGCGAACCAGTTCCCGCTTTTTCCAACGTAAATTCTTGCTTCTACATTTTCTACACTTAACAGCAGAAGGCGAATTCCGCACACCGCACTCTCGACAAATCTTCATGTAAAGCCTGTGACGCTGGGCAATGGTTTTTTTCTGCAAATCAGTTACAGGCAATAGTTTGCGTCCTCCTGTTTGTTTCACGTTTCAAACACGGTAGCCACAAATATACTTTACTGTGAGTTTTTCAACTTTTCCAGCTACTTTCGTTTTCTAAAGAGTTTATAGTTTTCCATTTCGCACACATATATTAGTGGATATAGTAAATAAAGCAAGCTAAAGAGAGGGTTTTGTTGTGAAATCTTCACTCTATGTGGGTTCAAACGCTACTCGCGGCGCCATATTGTCACGTTGCTGGAACAGACATTCTCTCTTCTTCTGCTCTTTATGAAGTTCTTAGCAGTTTACAAGATTCTATAGGAGATAATTCTAGGTGTGGTTAATTTTCTCTTTTGTGGCTTCGAAATGCGCGCGCACGCGCGCAGGATAGCTCCAGTTAAGGATGTGCGTTTGCTCAAGTTGCTAGTTTTTTGGCTATTTTCGTCAGGTGTTTGCCCATACTCTTCGCCATTTGTATTTCAATGATTGATGGCATACGAGAATATGGTGGACTACTTCCAGCGATGGTCGAAGCTCCATATGGTGAACCACCTGTTATCTCCTTCATCGTCATCTGCTCCTCGAAAGAGTAAGGTAAGCCTACTATAATACAACCATGGTGCAGAAGTGTGAGATGAGTTGAGACTATTGTTGTTTCCTGTCCACCATGTTGAGTATTAGAACTAGTGAATACTGCTGCAGGTTTGCCTATGAGAGTTCCTTTCATCCAAGCTCCTCCTGTCTGATCCCAAAAGTTCCTCATCTGCGCACACATATTGCCAAAACGGGTTGGAGTGCCCACAATAATACCATCGATATCTGCCAAGTCTTGGCGCGGATCAGCAATTGGAATATCTTTCATGTATTCTTTCGCTTTTTTGACGTCTTCATTCCAGAGTTCTTCTGGAACAAGTTCAATAACCTGCTTAAGAATAGGTTCGCCTCCAGTCTCTCGAACGCCTTCAGCCAGTCCTTTAGCCATTTCATAGATGTGACCGTACATCGAGTAGAAGACAACCAAGATTTTAGGTTTGGATCGACTCATATCCTCTCTTCCTAGCAACTAGTGAATTTATGAGAACTCTGTTTAAATTCTTTCTTTTTTAGATTCCCCTCTCAGTGAAAATATACTTTTCTTACATTCACAAACAACACCAATAATTTAGGTCTACAAATTATTAATATTGGACAAAATGGAATGTTTTGGTATTACTGTTTTGGCTCATTTTTGCGTGTGTATAAAACATTATTTTGGCTGTATTTCGTTCAGCAGTCTTCTTTCACCTTTAATCTTTTGAATATCTGTAATGTCCTGGGTTACTTCGAGACAGCCCATGTATTCGCCTTCTTGGTTTCGCATAGGAAAGTATCTAATGTAAATCTTTCTTCCATTCATATCTATCCAGAAGTCAGCTGACTTTCTTCGTCTATGTTTTAGGTCATCTATCACCTGGTTTACTACGTGCACGCTTTTTGGCGGGTGACATTGCTGAACCTTGCGGCCAATCACCGTTTTTGTTCTGGGAAAAATTCGTCCTTCAGCTTTATTGAAGTAGCGAACAGTGTTTTCTGCGTCTACAAAAGTTATGTCCACAGGTAGAGCATTAAGCATTCCTTTTATCTCTTCCTTTGTTAAGCTTCCAGTCTCAAAGTTCATAGTCCCTTCTAGTGCTGATTTCTCTTCCTTTTTCACTTCTTCTTCACCAGCTTTCAAGTATTTAGGTGTGAAACAGCAATATCCAAGTTCGTCGCATTGCTCTTTTATCTCTTTCCACTCTTCATCTTTTATTGTTCGCAAGGCAGCCGGGTAGAGAATATGGTTTTCTTTGTAGATGTGGTGGGGCAGCTCCTCTGTGAGGTAGTTTCCAGTGTTTGCTAATCGTTTTGCGAAGTCTCGAAAAGAGAGTTTGCCATGGGTTTTTAGAAGTTCGAGAAGTTGCTTCTTTTTCTCCCTCAACTCGTTGTGCTCAGCCCACATGATTGCAGGGGGTTCTGTTATGCCGCGCTTTTGAAGATACGGAAAGAGCACGTTTTCTTCTCTTACGTTGTGTTTTTCCATTTCCATGAGGTGTTCTGCAATATGTTTCAGCTCATGTATTTCGTCATCGACTTCCTCAAAACTTTCAGCGGCGCCAACCTTTTGGATTATACTTTTCAATTCTCCCAGGTGCTGGAGAATTATTTTATGTTCCTCCATAAAAACGTAGATCGGATGATCTGTTTCAACTTTTTGTTTGCCAAGGGATTCTCTGAAAATCGCCAGATGTATGTTGCAGAGCTTGCGTAGATCCTTTTGGGGCATTCCCTCGTTTACAAGTTCTTGCTCTATTTGAGCTATTTCTGTTGGGCTAACTTTTCTCAGAACATTTCGGAACTTCACCTTGACTTCTTCAGGGTTTTTTCCTTCATGTAGTTGCTTTATTAAATATCTAATTAGTTCCTTAGACACTGTTGCTGCGTGACGACCCTTCGATTCTTTTTTTATCTTCCATCTTAACTTACCCTCCCTTTTAATGGTGACTTAAATACAGCAGATTTGCCGCTTCTTTCTTTCTTCGTTCTTTAAGCTGTCTTGCCGTTAAACATCTTCCTTCTGAAGGGCAATACTTTCGTGCGTGATTGTCAAAGATCTTGAATAACTGCTCCATCGTTTCTTTGTTTAAAGAGTAGAATCGCTTCTTCTTCCTTTTCTCTGAGAAGACAAACCTACATCTCTCTAGTGGTTTAAGGTTGTGGGAAATCATGCTTTGTTCTTGGTTAAGAATATTAGCAATCTCTGTTACGTTTCTTGGACCTTTTCTCAAGAGTTCAAGAATTGATAGTCTCGTTGGATTGGATAGTGTGGAAAAGAACATGTAACATGTCTTGCTTAAATCAAGTTTCATTCTGAGCACCCACCCATGTATATGAGATATACATCATATGAATGAATATTCATATGATGTATTTAAGCCTTCCTTTTCAAAGCTTTCCAGATAAAAGTTTTACAATATCACTTGGTTTCTCAGCAATCCTTACTCCCGCGGATTTAAACGCTTCAACCTTACTCTCCGCAGTTCCAGTTCTACCCATAACAATAGCACCAGCATGCCCCATACGTTTTCCAGGAGGAGCGGTGTGTCCAGCAACAAACGCCACAACAGGCTTCGGATACCTAGTAGCGGCAATGTATTCTGCTGCCTGTTCTTCAGCATTACCGCCAATCTCACCTATCAAAACTACAGCCTCTGTCTGATTGTCTCTTTCGAACATTTTCAGCGCATTCAAAAAGCTCAAACCCACAATTGGGTCACCTCCTAACCCGAGGCAGGTGGACTGTCCTAAGTCATGCTTTGTTAGTTCTGCGGCAATCTCGTAGGTTAAGGTTCCACTGCGAGAAGCAATGCCCACAACTCCCTGCTTGAAAACATGGGCAGGCATTATTCCCAGTTTACATTCACTTGGAGTAATGATTCCAGGTGTGTTAGGACCAATGATAGCAACACTTTGTTGTTTTGCGTAAGCCATAACTCGTATAGAATCCCTAATAGGGATGTGTTCTGTAATTAACACAACAGTTTTTATGTTAGCATCCATGGCTTCTAACGCCGCTTCTGCTGCAAAAGGTGCAGGAACAAAAATTATCGATGCATTCGCGTCGTGTTCTTGAGCAGCATCTTTAACTGTGTCATAGACTGGGACAGCATGAACCTCTGTTCCACCTTTTCCTGGAGTTATCCCCGCAACAATTTTAGTTCCGTAGTCCAGCATCAAGCGTGTGTGAAACTTGCCTTGAGTGCCAGTTATGCCCTGAACCACAGCCCTTGTCTTTTTTCCAACAATAATTCCCATCCTGCTGTCACTCTCCCATAGACATTTCTACCGTTTTTTTCGCAGCTTCTTCCATACTATCTAAAACGTGAATCCCAGCCTCTGTGAGTATGCGACGCCCTTCTTCCTCGTTTGTGCCTACCAAGCGTATTACCATGGGCTTCGTGAATTCAATCTTCTTCTTTGCCTCTAGTACTCCTCGTGCCACTTCATCGCAACGGGTTATACCGCCTAGAATGTTAATCAAAACTACAGATGCTCGGGAATCTGCTAACAGGATGTTAAGAGCCGCCACAATTTGTTCCTCAGAGGCGCCTCCACCAACATCGAGGAAGTTCGCAGGTTTGCCGCCATAAAGTTGCACGACGTCGAGGGTAGCCATTACCAATCCTGCGCCATTGCCTATTATGCCAATGTTTCCTTCTAATTGTACGTATGATAGGCCCATTTTTCGAGCCTTGATTTCGTTGGACGTCAGTTCGGTTTTGTCTTCTGAAAACAGCCGTTCTTTATATTGTGAGTGGCGATAAAGGGCATTGTCGTCGACTATAAGTCGAGCATCTGCTGCAACAAACTTTCCATCAACGGTTTCAACTATAGGGTTCATCTCAATCAGTTCAGTGTCATACTCCATAGCAGCTTCGTAGAGCTTCTCAAAAATCACTGCAAGCTTAAGCATCGAGTTTCCCGAGTATCCAATCTTGTTTGCCATTTGTCTTGCATGGTAGCTTCTAAAGCCTAAAATTGGGTCGATGAATAGTTTAATTATCTTTTCAGGCGTCTTGGTTGCGACCTCTTCTATGTCCACTCCGCCTGCGGTAGACGTGATGGCTACATAGCAGCGGCGGGATCGGTCGGGTGCAATACCGAAGTAGAGCTCCTTTTTTATTTTGATTTTTTCTTCTATCAAGACGCTGCTCACTTTAAGACCCTTTATATCCATGCTCAAGATTTTCGCAGCAACATCCTCAATCTCTTCCAGCGTGTTGGCAAAATGAATTCCACCGGCTTTGCCTCTTCCTGCAACAAGCACCTGAGCCTTCACTGTATAAGGAGCATGTAACTGAGAAGCGACTTCTTTCGCTTGGGTTGGAGAAGTAGCTAGTGCACCACGAGGGATAGGAATTTCGTATTTTGCTAGAATGTTTTTTGCTTCATACTCAAAGAGTTTCATAAAGGACTCTTCTTAGAAGGGAGTTATTTTAACGTTTTAATAGTGATATAAGTTCTCGTGTCTAGAACTCCTTCTACGCTTGCTAATCTTTTGAGGGCATCGTCTAGTTTTTCTCGTTCAATAACTAGGATGGCATCCATGTCGCCTGCTACACGAAAGACACGTTGAATGGGGAATTGGAAAATTTCCTCATAAGCCTCATTCCGTTTTAAAGGTGAGATTTTAAGAAAAACGAAAGCAAGATTTGTTGAAATTCCTAAGAGGTTCAAACCTTTTTCGGTAACGTCAATGAAGCCTCTACCCGTCCGAATGTAGTCTTGGTCGCGAAGCTTGCGTAAGTGTACATTTAAGGCTTGGCGACTTATTCCAAGTTGTGCAGCTAACTCGTTCTGTTTAATTTGTAAAGTGTAAATCGTGGTAGGGTTGCCTTCTTCATAGAGCATTCGAAGGAGTCGCACGGGGCGTCCCGTAAGGACGGTGTTTTCGGTCAAATAATTTTCACCTTGATTTTAGACAAGACAGAACTTTACGATAGTAACGGTTATTTAAACTTACTGCATCACAAAAGTTGGGGTTCTTAATTTTCCAAATCGTTTCTCTTACACCGTAATGTATTTATTTGCTCTGCTGCACCTTAAAAAGCCACAGAACATTATATGCCAAGGGAGTAGGCGGTAGAATGGCATATGACGTATGTCGCCTTCTCCTTTACTTCGGAGGCTCCAAAAAAGGTGAAAACAAAGCTATGCAATTTCTGCTTAAAAAGCGGAATATTATGTGCAAATTGTCAGTCAAAGGTTAAGTCAGGACAGATCAGCGATACATATCTTGAAATCGCTCGCTTACTTCTATCTCTAGAAAAAAAATATCCTCCTTTGCAAAGCGTTTATTTTCATAAAGCCGTCGAAGCAGACGGCGTTCTTGCATTGATTGTTGGACGAGGCGATGTTGCTCGTCTTTTAGGTTATGGTGGAAAAATTATCAGGGCGATAAGCGAAAAAACTGGCAAAAAAATTCGGATATTAGAACATGGTGTGGATAATAGGAAATTCCTTGAAGACCTATTTGCCCCTTTAACTGTTATGACTATAAACACAATTTGGCTTCCAGATGGAACCACCGAAACCCGAGTCATTCTGAGAAAAAGGGGAAGAAGACCTCCACCAGTAGATGTTAACGCAATGAAACAGATTGCTAAGAAAGTTCGAAACGTGGTTCTCAGAGTGGAATTTTCATGTTGAGGCGAACACCAATATGAAACTTGATTCACTGGACGACTGGCGAAAAACACTGTACACCACAGACGTAGAACCAGAATTAGATGGGAAAGAAATTACCGTTTTAGGCTGGATTCAAGAAATCCGAGATTTAGGCGCTATAAAATTCATAATCCTTCAAGATCGTCAAGGAACGGTTCAAATAACTATTCCACATAAGAAAACAAGAAGGGAAGTTTTGGAGAAAGCAAACACCCTGCAAACACAATACTGCGTCGGCGTAAAAGGCACTGTGAAGAAGACAAAAATGACACAGCGAGGCGTCGAAATAATCCCAAACGAAATAAGAATTCTTGGAATAGCACAGCATCCTTTACCCCTTGACATGACAGGCAAAACTCCTGCAGCTATAGACACGCGATTAAACGCTCGGGTCTTAGATCTTTGTCAAGAGGAAAACCGGGCAATTTGGAACATCCAGCACACAACATTGGACACTCTTCGAAAGTTTCTTTCAGAAAAGGGTTTCATAGAAGTTTACACGCCTAGAATCATTGCAACCGCAACCGAAGGAGGGGCTACCCTTTTCTCTGTAAAATATTTTGACCAAGAAGCCTATTTGGCTCAGAGCCCACAGCTGTACAAAGAAGAGCTAACTCTGTGTTTCGAGAAAGTCTTTGAAGTTGGATCCTTTTTCAGGGCAGAAGAGTCTCACACGCGGAGACATTTGAGCGAGTTTATCTCAATAGACATCGAGCAAGCTTTTGCCACTGCCGACGACGTTATGACATTGCTTGAACAAGTTACGCGTTATATCTGTAAAACCGTTAAGAAGAATTGCCAAAAAGAACTGAAAATTTTAAAACACAAAGTAGACATGCCAAAATTACCCTCGAAACGTTTTACTTACACTCAAATTCTAGACGAACTGAAGAAGAAAGGAATAGAAATTCCGTGGGGCGAAGACATCCCCACAACCGCCTACCGAACCTTAGGTAAACTCCATCCCTACTTCTACTTTGTAACCGAGTGGCCTACGAAATCTAAGCCTTTTTACATCAAACCGAAAGATGATAATCCCGAGGTTAGTGAAGGATTCGATTACATGTGGAAATGGATAGAACTGGCTTCTGGAGGAACACGTGTCCACTCAAAAAAGCTTTTAATGAA
>Ga0209427_10010420_pt1 | contig 10299 bp, 7 predicted proteins | sample DeeMarSWOR136_30_FD_187465 | JGI IMG/M metagenome (GOLD analysis project Ga0209427, IMG submission 187465) | Marine sediment microbial communities from White Oak River estuary, North Carolina - WOR-1-36_30 (SPAdes) (version 2) | ecosystem: Environmental > Aquatic > Marine > Intertidal zone >...
CAAATGAATAAACTGCATAACCTTTTTCTGTGAAATATTCAGCAGGAATCTTCATTCTATCTGAATGTGTCCCCCATCCGTGGATAGCTATGATATATGCTTTAATTTCTTCCGAATCTGGTAACCAATATTGATAGAATAATTTTTTGGTTTCTCTTCCTTCGAAATAACCAGTATCATTTTTCATATTTATCACAATATAAAATCTTGTTTTTTATGTAAATCCATTATAATATGATTTGATTTTTTATCATTATTAATATTTAGTTAAAATTTTCGAAGGTTAAATCGGGGAAAAAAAGTAGTTCATATTATTCAAAACAAGGTAAAGTTTTTAATTTTTGCATATAATTCATATTAAAAAATATCAATTCTGTTGTTCTAGTAATGATCAATAATTAATTCTTGTAATTAGGTTTTTCTATGATTGAAAAAGAGAATGTAGAAATTATTATACATGGAAGAGGCGGACAGGGAGCTGTTACCGCCTGTGAGATAATAGCAGAAGCAGCATTTATGAGTGGTAATTTTGTTGATGTTCATGCCTATCCTTCTTTTGGGGCAGAAAGAAGAGGTGCGCCTGTTCAGGCATATGCTAAACTCTCTAGAACTGAAATTATATGGGATCGTGCTCAGATTGAAAATCCAAATGTTTTAATTGTTTTTGATGAGACAGTATTAAATCAAGAAATCGCATCATCTATTAAAGAAGGGGGAATTTTTATAATAAACTCTGAAAAAGATCCTGATTATTTCGTTAAAAAATTTAACCTTAAAGGTGTTAAATTAGTTCTAGCTGACATAAGCAAATTATCTCTAGAAAAAGATCTTACTATTGACGGAGTTCCTGTAATTAATACTCCAATATTAGGTTTACTTTCAAAAGTTCTTCCAGAATTAAGCTTAGAAAACCTTAAAAGAGTAATTTTGAAAAAAATGAGTGAAAGTTTAGCACATCAAAATATTGAATTGATTGAACAAGGATTTAAATTAGCCAAGATTTTATAATGAATAAAAAATTCACTTATCTCTATTTTGAATTGGTAATTTTACTATAAAGGTACTTCCTTTATTTCTACCTTCTGATTCTGCTCTAATATAACCCCCATGTAAATCAACAATTTCTTTTGATATAAATAATCCTAGTCCAGAACCTTGAATATCAATATATTCTAAACCTTGTCCATATCTTTCTATCTTTCCAAATCTAGTAAAAATAATGTTCATTTCTTCTTTAGTTAATCCTACTCCGGTATCACTTACCAAAATTTCTGCCCAATCTTTATTTTTTTGTAATTTTAGTGTTATATTTCCCATAGCTGGAGTATTTTTGATAGCATTTAACAATAAGTTTGTTATAACTTGTTCAATTCTAATCCTATCTATATATAAGCGCAAGTTCTCAGGGTGTTCTATATTTAATATGATATTACGTTCCTTTAGTAAATACTTCATTTCATTTGATATATCTTTAATAATTTCACTTAGATCCTCTTCCTCCTTTTCTAATTTAAATTTATTATATTCTATGCGAGTAATATCAAGTAGATTTTCAATAAGGTGCTTTAATCTTTTCCCTCCTTTTTGAATAATCTCTAATAGCTCTAATTCTTCATCCTTCATTTTTTCTTTAAAATTATTAAGAAGAAGTTCGGATCCACCGACAACAGAAACAAGTGGTGTTTTTAACTCATGGGAGACTCTAGAAATAAGATCTTTTCTAATTTGATCTAATTCTTTCAATTTATTAACTTCTTCTTTGATGAGAAGTTCAGCTTTTTTCCGATCTGTAATTTCCCGTATAAATATAGCAACACGTTCTTCAGAGAAAAAAAGATGACGAGCTTCAAAATATCGAGTTATATCTTTTATAGGAAGAGCATATTCCATCAATTGTGGTTTTTGTGTTTTTATAGTGTTCTTTACAGCATTTAGTGATAAATCTTTTATTTCTATAGGTATAACATCTGTTAATTTTTTTCCAAGAAATAGATCTGGAGGTAAATATAAATCTTCCTCTTTCCCTTTATAATCTAAGATTGTTGTATTATTATCAACGAGAAAATAGAGATCTGGTATAGCTTCAAAAATTGATCTGAATTTTTTTTCAGATTCTTTTAATTTTTTTTCCGCTATTTTTTTATTTGAAATATCATTAATATATGCAAATGAACCTTTAAACTCTCCATTTTCTTTTAAGATTGGAGCAGCTTTTACACTTGTCTGTATTATAGTTCCATCCTTTTTTAAGAATTCAAGTTCATAAGTATCTTTCAAACCTTTTTCTCTACGTTTTCGATAGCTATTGATCAATTCCATCATTGAGTCCTCTAAAAATAAATCTAAATTTTTACCCATCATTTCATCTTTATTATATCCAAGCATTTCACATATTTTTGGATTTACAAAGATTGTATTATCATTTTCATCCACTGCCCAAACACCTTCTTGACCATTTTCTACTAAGTTCTTGTACTTTTCTTCAGATTCTTTTAATTTTTGTACTGTTTCTTTTTTCTCTGTAATATTTTGAATTATAAATTGAATTAATTTTTTTCCTTCAATATCTATTAAAGAACCTCGGAGATTTAGCCATAAAAATCTCCCCATTGTTCTATATAATTTAAATTCAATAGGTTCTGGAATTTCACCTTTAAGTATATTTTTATAAATTTCTTCAAATAGAGGTATAGCATACTTGTTTTTTTCATTAATTGAGAAAATTTCTCTGAAATTTTTTCCAATAATATCTTCTTTCTTATGGATTGAAAGAAAATCTTCAACTCGATTATTACAGTCTATCAAATTTCCTTTTAAATCTACTAACCCTACAAAATCAGGAGAATTTTCAAATAGGTGTCGATACTTTTCTTTGGATTCTTTTAGTTTTTGCTCAGCAATTTTACGTTCAGTAATATCAGTTCCAATACCTAAAATCGCATAAATTTTATCATTCTTTTTTAAAGGAATTGCATATGTCTCAATATAAATAAAATTCCCCTCCTTTTTTTTAAGTTTATATTCACTACGTTCTGTTTGCCTTCCTTTTTCCACTATTTCTTTGGTTACCTTTATTGCTTTAAGCAAATTCTCTTGATCAACTAAATTTATGAAAGAAATGTTTGATATTTCTTCCTTTTTATATCCAAGAGATTTTAAAGCAATATCATTAGCATCAAGAATATTACCTTTTAGATCATTAACATAAATTAAATCTAAAGAATTTTCAAATAGATCTTTAAACTTTTCTCTTATTTCTTCCTTGTTATGCTTCATTTTTTTCTAAAAATTGTACTTAAATAAAAAAATTTTTAATTATTTATTATAAATCAATTAATTGGTAATTTCACAATAAATGTACTCCCCTTATTCCTTCCTGCTGATTCTGCCCTTATCTGGCCGCCATGTAAATCAACAATTTCTTTAGAGATATATAACCCTAATCCAGAACCTTGAATATCTATATATTCTAACCCTTCTCCATATCGTTCAATTTTGCCAAATCTTGTGAATAGGATATCCATTTCTCCTTTCGTTAATCCAATCCCTGTATCTTTAACTAAGATTTCTGCCCAATCTTCCTTTTTTTGTAATTTTATTGTTATATTTCCCAAAGGTGGGGTATTTTTTATGGCATTTGATAATAAATTAATAATTACCTGTTCTAATCTAATTTTATCTATCTCTAAATATAAGTGATCTACTAATTTTAAATCCAAATTTAATTCTCTTTGTCTGGCTAAATATTGTAATTCTTTAACGCAATCTTTAATAATTTTACTCAAATCACTTAATTCTTTATCTAGTTTGAGTTTATTATATTCTATTCGAGTTATATCAAGTAGATTATCAACCAAATATTTTAAGCGCTTTCCACCCTTTTCTATGAGTTCTAATAACTCTAAAACATCTGAATCCAAATTTCCTTTATATAGTTGCAAAATAAGTTCAGATCCTCCGCACACAGATACGAGTGGCGTTTTTAACTCGTGGGAGACTCTAGAAATAAGATCTTTCCTGATTTGATCTAATTCTTTTAACTTTTTCACTTCTTCTTTGATAAGAAGTTCAGCTTTTTTTTGCTCTGAAATATCATTTATAATAACTTGCATCAATGATTCATTACCTAGATTTACTAATGATGTCTGATAGTTTATCCAAGTTAAATTACCATTTTTCTTATATATTTGAATCTCTATTGGCGATAGATTTTCACCTTTAAGGGTCTTTTTAAATCTTTTTAACATTAGAGGTAAATATTGAGGATGAATGATTGAAAGATTTCTAAATTCTTCACCAAGTAAATCTTCCATACTATATCCAAATAATTTTTCAGTAGCAGGATTAGAATAAATCACCCTTCCTTTTTGATCAAGAAGTGCTATAGAAAAAGGCATAGATTCAAAAAGATTTCGATATCTTTGCTCGGATTCCTTTAATTTCTGTTCTAATTTGAATTTTTCTGTAATATCTGTTATTAATCCTTGAATTATATTGCGATTCCCTTTAGTTTTTTCCAAAATATGAGAATTGAGGTGTAAAACTATTTTTTCATCGTTTTTCTTTTTTGCATGAACTAAATAATTCTTAACATAGCCTAACTTTTTTAATTCATCTAAATATGTTATCCGTTCTTCAGGATTTTGCCAAAAATCATGGATGTTCTTATCGATTAAATTTTCAGATGGATGGAACCCTAATATTTTGCTAAAAGCTGGATTATGATTTAATAATATTCCATCCCAACTTAACTGATAAAATCCTAAATCAAGATTATTAATCATGTTTCGGTGTTTTTCTTCAGAATCCTTTAATTTCTGCTCAGCTAACTTACGTTCGGTTATGTCTCTCGTAATTAAAAGAACCTTTGGCTTCCCATTTCTGTTAATATATACTGAACCATTGGTCCCAGTCCATAAATAATGACCATCTTTATGTTTAATTCTTGCTTCTACATATCCTTCTCCCGATATTAAGACTATTTTGAATACCTGTAATACATTTTCACGATCTTCAGGATGAATTAGTTCTATCCCATTTATTCCAATAAGATCTTCCTTAAGATATCCCATTATTTTATTATGAACTTGTTCATTAACATATTCTAAATTCATCATATTATCTGTAATAGTAATTAAATCATTAGCATTTTCAGTAATAAGGCGATACTTTTCTTCCGATATTCTTAATTTTTGTTCTGTTAAAACACGTTCAGTTATATCTCTTACAATGCCTTGAATAACTTTTTTTCCGCCTATATCAAATAAACTGGATGACACTTCAGCTAAAAATTTTTCTCCGCTTTTCTTTTTAAAGCTAATTTCAAATCTTATAACTCCTTTATTTGAAACTTCTTCGAATGCTTTCTTAGATGATTCATGTTCCTCTATTGGATGAAGGTCTGGAATTTTAAGTTTTAGAATCTCTGATCTAGTATATCCGAATTGTTCCAATACTCTTTGATTAACATCTATAATAGTTCCATTCAAATCATGTAAAAAAATAGCATCATTAGAATGGTGGAAAAGATTACTATACTTTTCTTCGGATTCTCTTAATTCTTTAGTCCTTAAACGTACTTTATTTTCTAATTCTTCTTTAAATATTTGCTCTTCTTCCTTTCTTTTAGTTATATCGCGAAATAAACCACAGAAACCAATTTTATTTCCTTTCGCATCATATTTTAAATATACAGATGTTTCGCCAACTATTTTCTCACCTTTTTTGTTTCTAAATTGGTATTGAAAATCTGTTAGTGGCGTACCAGTTTCATAAACCATATTAAATCCTTTAAAGACTTTACCTCTAGTTTCTTCATCTGCAAGATACTTATAATTTAATCCTAAAAGTTCATCTCGTGAATAATCCAAAAGTTTCAATACAGAGTCATTGAAAAATGTAAAATTACCTTTTAGATCAACTTCGAAATAGCATTCTTTTATATTATCAATTATACTCTTATATTTTTCCATTTCAGTAATTAATTTAAGCGTATCGGGTGAAGTGTCCAACGTTAACCTCAACTACTGTTATTTTTCAATATTACTCCATATGTTAAAAATTTAAAAAATTATAATACTATTTTAGGAGCCTAATACGTTATCTAAAGTGAATAATAAAATAAGTAATATTTATGTCTTTATTTTTCCCATAAGAAAATTAATCTAGTATTAACCGAAAAACTAATAATTTAATTAAAATCTAGCCTTATTCGTTTTTATTCTAAATGGTAAGAATTAAAAATTTATTTGCGTTTGATTTTATACAAGGCTTTAAATTTAATCTAAATTTGGTGTTTTTATGAATGAATCAAAAAAAGACTATCAAAAAATTCTTGGTTCTGTCCAAAAACCTGTTAAAGGAGAAGCTGGTAAAACTGGTTCATGGGCAAAATGGATACCTGTAATTGATTTAAGTAAATGCATCCCCGCAAAATCTGGAAAACCCAGTTGTTTTACTTGTTGGTTATATTGCCCTGAAGCTGTGATATCAAGAGTAATTCCTCCTAAAATTGACTTAGATTATTGTAAGGGATGTGGAATCTGTATGGAGGAATGTCCAGTAAAAGCTATTTCAATGGAAGAGGTGAAATATGAGTGACTGAATCTAATGAGAAAGAAAAACTTACTGATGAAAACTTAATGATTTTAACAGGTAATCATGCCGCTGCGCATGCTTTTAGACAAGCAAAAGTTGGCGTTATCTCAGCATATCCAATAACACCTCAAAGTCCTGTAGTAGAAAAAATCGCTGAATTTGTTTCAGAAGGAAAATTGAAAGCTAGGTTTGTAAAAGTCGAGTCTGAGCATTCCGCACTTGCAGTATGTTGTGCTGCTTCTGCTACAGGCTCTAGAGTTGGCACAGCAACGTCTGCTCATGGGTTAGAATTTATGTATGAAATGCTACCTTGGGCTTCAGGAAATAGATTACCTATAATTATTAATCTAGCAACTAGATCCTTAGGTGCCCCTTGGAGTGTTTGGACTGATCATCAAGATTTTATAACGATAAGAGATGTTGGATGGATTCAATTTATATGCGAAAATAATCAAGAAATCTATGACACCAATCTCCAAGCTTTTAAAATTGCTGAGGATCCCCGTGTTTTTCTACCTGCTATAGTTGCATATGATGGATATATACTTAGTCATACAATGATGCCTGTTAAATTAGAGAATCAAGAAGATATTGATGGGTTCTTACCACCTCTTAAACATCATATCAATTTATCGGATATATCAAATGTAAAGGGGATTGATCCCGTTACAACTCCTAATATTATCAAACGAGCGGAAGGAACCGCGCCAGGATATTATGAATATCGATATACTTTGCAAAAAGCTTTAGAAAATTCAATTAATATAATTAAAGAAGTTCATGATGAATATTTCAGGAAATTTGGCAGATCTTATGGAAATGGAATTTATAAAACAGTTGATACAAACGATGCAAATACTATAATCCTTGCAATGGGTTCAGTAGCATCTCAAGGAAGGATTGCGATTGAAAAACTTAGAAATGAAGGATTCAAGGTCGGATTGGTGAGTTTAAAATTATTTAGACCCTATCCTGCTGAAGAATTGAGAGAATTCTTTAAAGATAAAGAAAATATCATTGTATTTGACAGAGATATAGGTTATGGTTATGAAGGTGTTTTATCTTATGAATTAAAAGCTGCACTTTATGGATTAAAAAATCGACCAAATATTAAAGGATTTATTGTTGGTTTAGGTGGAAGAGATGTTAAAACAGAACATATTATATCTGGTGTTTATAAAGCTTTAGATGCATTTAAAGAGGGAGGATTTACCAATAAAACAGACTTTTTAGGTTTAAATTTGGAAGAATTAAAAGATTATGATGAATCAACGTATTTCAAAGGAGGATAAGAAAAAATGGTAAATGTTATGGATCTTCCTGAAGAAGAATATATTTATCCCGGTACACGAGCTTGTGCAGGATGTGGGATGGCTCTAATTTACAGAATTGCTCTAAAAGCACTAGGTTCTAAAACTATAATAACAGTACCCGCCTCTTGTCTAACAGTACTACATGGGATGCAAGGCTTTTGCTCAACAAAAATATCTGTTTATCACACACCTTTTGCAACAACAGGAGCTTCTGCCTCTGGAATAAGAGCTTCCTTAGAAGATAAGGGATTAGATGAAGAAATTTGTGTACTTGCATTCGCAGGAGATGGTGGGACAACTGATATAGGAATACAGGCATTAAGTGGTGCTGCTGAAAGAGGTACAAATTTTATCTTTGCATGTTATGATAATGAAGCTTATATGAATACAGGTGTTCAACGAAGTGGTTCTACACCATTAGGAGTAAGAACTACAACTACACCTGAAGGTAAATTAGGGCATAAGAAAAATATGCCAAAGATTTTAGAAGCTCATGGTATTCCTTATGTGACTACGGGTATTGTATCTTATCCACTTGATTTATTTGAAAAATTTAAAAAAGCAAGAGATATATTTGGAACGAAATATTTCCATATCCTTTCACCCTGCCCACCTGGTTGGGGATATGAACCTAAGGATACAATACTGATAGGTAGACTTGCCGTACAGACTGGATTCTGGCCTTTATATGAAGTGATTAACGGCAAATTTATTTTATCAAAACCAAGCAGTAAGTATCTAGATCCTTCTAAAAGAAAACCTATAGAGGAATATCTAAGTGCACAGAAAAGATTTAAAACACTAAGTGTCCAAGAAATTGAAATTTATAAAACTTACATCAATGATATGTGGCAAGAAATAAAGAAAAGAATTGAAAACCAAGAATAATATTAAAAGCAATAAGTTTTTTTCATACTTTTAAATAAATTTATCTCTTTTCTAAAAAATTTAGGAAAAAATAAAAATCAATGATATTTAAGATTAAATGACAGATTATGCTTAGAAGCTATGTGTTTTATGAAGATAAATATGCATGGATTGAAGAAACAAATTTATTATTACACGATATTTGCGCATTTTTAGATGATGAAAACAAGATTATCTATATATGGAAGGGACCAAAGGGTTCTAAACGAAAATTCAAGAATGGTTATAATTCGGTTGAAAATTTGATCTCAAATTATCCCGTTTCAACTTTTCAATTAAAAGTGCTTAAAAAGGAAATTCCAGAAGAAATCCAAATTAAAATTAATACAATGTTGGAATCTGTAAGAAAAGGAGAAGAGAAAGGTAAACTACTTTTTAGTAGATTAATAACCATAAAATTATTTTTCACTTTTTCTATGATCTCGGTTATTTTACCTATTTTTTTAATATTAAATTTATATTCTTCCCTATTTTGGCATATTTCAGGTAATATTTGTTTAGTAAGCGCAAGTATATATGATTATATGATAATGTTCTCTAGAACTATTGTAATCATTACCTTAATAATCCTAGGCATCAATGTAACAATTGGAATTTTTGAACAAGAACATCAAGTTATAGTTTTTAACATTTCTAGCTTTATCATTTGTATAGGAATATTATTATTTTTAAATCAAGGGATATTCTTATTTAAATTTCAAGAAGGATCCACCTTAACTAAATATTTAATACGAATAAAAGATGCTTTAATATTTTTAATTTCAAACTTAACCGCAATTTTCTTGTTTGAAATACCAAATTTATATAAATTCATAACTTTTCTAAAGACTTATGGAAAATTCATATTTTAGAATAAATGTGAAATAGCTCCAACTCCAATATTTTCTTAATTCATTTCTAATTTTTTTAATCTTTTTATTGTTATATCGATCTGTTTTAGTTATGGCAGATTCACTCCTTAAGATTGACTTTTACATTGAGAATTTTTATAAAATAATTGAATATGAGGAATCTGGTAAAAAATGATTACTATTTTGTCTTTTTTTTTATATTTTTCTAAATCCATTTTTTTGTATAAAAAATTATATAATCATTACAAAATATAGAAGATAAGCAATTTATTACTGCAAATTAATAAATCTTTTAAATTAAAAAAAGAAATTTAGTATGTGGAAGCAGCAAAACTTCTCCCTGACCTTGAAAAAGAGGATTTAAGAATATTAATGGCAATTGAAATTGGGATGAAAAGATCTGAATATGTAACTATTAACAATATTAGATTTTATTCCAGATATAAGTTGGAAGAGACGCTATTTCGCTTGAATAAAGTTCATAAACTTGATTTAATTATCAGAGATTCCTCAAAATATGAAATAGGATATACACTCAATTCAATATCTTATGATCTATTAGCTCTACATACTTTAGTAGAAAAAAATATTATTAGTCAATTAGGACCCCT
>Ga0209427_10010422_pt1 | contig 10297 bp, 9 predicted proteins | sample DeeMarSWOR136_30_FD_187465 | JGI IMG/M metagenome (GOLD analysis project Ga0209427, IMG submission 187465) | Marine sediment microbial communities from White Oak River estuary, North Carolina - WOR-1-36_30 (SPAdes) (version 2) | ecosystem: Environmental > Aquatic > Marine > Intertidal zone >...
GTAAAAGGAAGTCGTATAAAGTCCCTCACTTTGTTGTATCACCGGATCTGTTGAATCAACGAGGATAATATCGAAGTTCTCCCTCGTCTCTCTTATGTATTGAATGGCATCCTTTACAAGAACTTGTACCTTTATATGATCGAGGGCCCGACTTAAAGAGGGAAAATATTTTTTTGAAACATCTATGACTTTTTTATCAATCTCTACCTGTTGGATTCTCTTGATCCCTCCATGCTTGAGCCCTTCCCTGGCCGTACCCCCATCTCCTCCCCCTACGATAAGTATACGGGATGGATTTGGGTGAGAGAACAGGGGAACATGGGCGAGCATCTCATGGTATATAAACTCGTCCCTCTCTGTCAGGTTGATAACACCATCGAGAACGAGCATTCTTCCAAAATCAACAGATTCAACCACTTCTATCTTCTGGTACCTGGATTGGCTTGAATGCAAAATGCCACTGCACTCAAGGTACACAGAGACATGGGGAGATATCTCGTACCGGAAGATGTGAGGAAGCATGAAACTACCCTAATGCAACCTTTCCACTCATCATAGAAGAATTTCCCTGCTCTTCCATTGTGCCTCTTATGATTTCTTTACTCACCCATCTCCTGGATCGGAGCTGTTCTCTCAGATATTCAAAGCCTATCCATGGGTTAAGATGGGTACCACAGGTGAAAAGGTCTACTGATGCGTATCTAAATTCTGGCCATGTGTGTATTGCCAAGTGTGACTCGGCTATAACCACCACGCCAGTCACACCTTGAGGGCTGAAGTGGTGAAAAATATTGCCAACAATAGTTGCCCCGCTTCTCGATGCAGCCTCTAACATCAGTTTCCTTATTGCGGGTTCACTATCAAGGAAGCTGGATTCACACTCAAAATATTCTGCCAAGATGTGCTTGCCAAAAGGGCTTACCATCATTGATAAACTCCTTTCTTTTATCACAGCCTGCCAGCGAAGAATGTACGCTCTCGTCAATGCAATAGAAGTTTTTATACTTTCCCCGCCTTAGGCAGTACTGTTGATGAATAATTAAAACTACTGTGATGGGCTAAGAGACGATAGAAAAAGAGTGAGAAAGGTGTCCTCATGTCATCTACAACATGGGCACCTCAATGGGTGGGCCAAGATGTGGGTTTATATCGGTGGCCTCTTGCCAAGGCCAAATCCTCCTTTTCTCGTGAGATTATTCATTATTTAATAATTTTTCTGGCTTCTTATAACCCTTAGTTGCTGGTTTGTCAAGAATGAAAAATTGGCTGAAAAATTGGCAATTCATAAATAAATCTCCAAATACCTCACAATCATGTTGATAGAATTTTCACTTTTTTAGCGGAGGTAAATGGGATTAGAAAAGATCCATGGCCTCCAGCCACATAGTTTTGTTTTTATGAATACCTCTATCCTGTAGACGCCCTTCTCAGATATTTCTTTCGATAGCTCACTTCCATATGCCCGTGTAAAAAGGGAGCCATTTCGAATTATGTTGATGAGTCCATAACGTGGAATTCTGATCAGTAGTTGACCTTTGCTAAATTCAGCCTCCTGTCCCATCCCCAAAGATTCTCGGTTCCTGTCTCTATAAAACGAGAAAATGAATCCTCGAGCAGGAGCGAGGCCATCATGGGCGATAAAGCAACTACCCTCCCTCACTGAATTATAGATAAGCCCTTTATCTGTTATCAGATCTCCTTTCAGTGGCGAACTCAATAGAACATGCGTATTTATGGTCCCTAAAAGATACTTATAGGTCAGAGGGATAAACTTGATAAACCCAATCCTCATAGGTGAACCATGGGCATCTGAGCCTCCTATAGCAACGACTCGTCCTTCAAGACAGAGTTTATCCCACGTGGCAAGAGTTTTTTCGCTAGGCCCCTTTAAGGTGTATTTTTTAAAGATAAGATGGAATATCCCATTCCAGGAAGACCTCACATTTTCTTTCCACCTGGAAGCGAAGTTCCAGATACAGATGCCTGTATACCCGCTCACTGACCAATTATTCCAGGTATAGGCAACGCTCTTTTCTCTATAAGGCATTCCCTTTTCAAATGGGTGGGCGAGAAATCCAAACCCACCCTGACTTTCTACGGCATCTATTACCTCTTGGGGAGAGTATCGTTTATCGTCTATCTGGTTTTTAATATTATATGCGAGGTAGTGGTGAAACCTGGTGCCAATCTCGGATCCAACCAAAACCAGGATCCCTCTGTGGTATCCCTCTTCTTCAAGGTGAAGCATGGTGAGATGCGAATGGTCATTCAGAGCGATAAAGTCAATACCAACTGTTCTTGCTGCTTTCACAATCTCTAAGATTGTCCCACCACCATCAGAGTGACTTGTATGGATGTGGAAATTGCCGATATATTCAAATTGGAATCCGGAAGCCACTCAGCCCTCATAATCGTTAAGCGCTTGCAATCCAGCCGCCATTGGTCGTTGAACTGCGATGATAATTAAAAAGATTGCCAATATAAAAGAGCTCACTATCCAGAACCACTGAAGATGCGTGATTGACTCTCCCTTAAAATGGGCAGAAAGTATAGTATACACGGGCCCTGCCTCCAAAATAATGACCAGAGCAATAAACACTGAAGAGGTTATCATATACATTACTCCCCCAAATCCTGTTGCTACCTTGGCTATATTTTCATGGTTGAAGTTAGGGTAAATCGCGCCGAAACCGATCCCCAATGCTACAATCCCGAAGACCAGAAAAAATATAGTCGCTGAAGATAATACCATCATAAAGGTAGTCACCTTTAAAAGGTAGTTGGTATAAATGATTAAAACTTCAGCTAAAATAAGCATGGGAATAAGATAGGCGAAGTATTTGGACCATAAAAAACGCTTAGAGGTGAGGGGGGAGGAAAGGATAATCCAGAATGCGTTGCCCTCTGAGCTTACTGCTGGAAAGATAAATCGAGCAGAGAGTGCTGAAATAACGAATCCGGCCAGTCCTACATTTAAAAAAGATAAGGCATTCTGCAGGTAGATCGATTTAATCGGGCTTCTCTCTAATGGAAGAACACTAAAATTATAGAGATACACCACCACCAACGCACCTAAGAGTAGGAGCTGGGACCACTGGCTATTGTCTCGAAAAAAGATGCGTACATCCTTTGCTATCAAAGAAGTCGTGTCAGAGCCCAATGGGCTGGTGATGACTGAGACCATCTTTTCAAGGAGCTTTCTGCCCGCCCGAGTTCTCCTTTTTGCCTCCTGTGATTTTGAGAAACCGTTAAAATATATACGCCCGGCCATCCATATGCCAATGACCACCATAGCAAAGGCCGTACTCCAGAGAAGAAGGTTGTTGAAGATCTGAGGTACCGGCGATCCAGTCAACTTTGCCCACAGAAGATCTGTTGCCCAGCGGCTCGGTAGATATGGTGAATCAGGCGCCTTCAAGGCCCCGAGGTACTGGGCCACGCTCATAAATGTATCAGGGTTGACCAGTCTCTCAGGCCTCATGAACCGAAAAAGGAGATATAGTATGATAATCAGGATAAGAGTAAGAAACATGGTAATGTCTCTTGCCCTTTGGGCGGGAAAGAACCTCACCAAAACCATGATCACCATAATGCCCACGCTCGCGGCGATAATAATTAATGGAAAAGACACATAGATCAAGCTCAGATAATACTCAAGGCCCGGACGGTACACTAAACCGTAGGCCATGACTATCGGAAGGCCAAATACCAATGGCATCCACGAGCTATCAAGCGTAGTGTAAAATGATCTGCTTAGAAATACATCTGTAAGTCCTGCTGGAGAAGCATGACACAGTTCCAAATCTTGAGAGAGGTAAAGGTTCGAAAAAGAGGTGATAATATGACTGAAGATTAACATAGAAAAGAAGATTAATAGAACCATGGAGAGGAGGTGCCGTGCAAGGATATCGCCGATCATCTCCTGAGAGGAAAAATAGATAAGTACCCTGTAAATAAAGAAAAAGAGGGTGAACCAGAAGAGGATACCACCTATTGTTAATGCGAGGATCTTTATTTTCTTATTAGTGTGCGATCTTTTGAGGCTATTTCTAAAACTAATGAACCTTGGGGAAACGAGAAGCCTAAACATCCTCATGTCCGTTCCACCCCCCAGTGATTTTAAGGAAAATCTTCTCCAGATTCCCTTCTACACCAGTCTGTTTTTCAAGATCCTTGGAAGTACCTGATGCCACCACACGTCCTTTGTTCACAATTGCTATTTTTTGGCATAGCTCCTGAGCTAAGGCCAGTGTATGAGTTGACATGAATACCGTAGCCCCACTCTTTGCCCATCCCTTGAATATATCCTTTACGAGTTTTGCTCCCTTTGGGTCGAGGCCAACCATGGGCTCATCAACGATGATTACCTGGGGTTCGTGTATCATCGCCGAGGCAATAACGAGCCTCTGCTTCATGCCGTGTGAATAGGATTCAATCAGCTCATCGGCCCAGTCAGTTAACTCGAATAGGTTGAGCAAACCCTCAATTTTTTCATGTAACCTATCTCCTTTTATCCCATAAAGGCCTGCCTTGAACCTAAGAAACTCCATGCCACTGAGCTTCTCGTAGAGAAAGGGCCGATCAGGAATGAAGCCAATAATCTTTTTTGCCTTTGATGGTTCCCGAGCGATATCCACACCATTAAGCAATATTCGCCCCTTGGTGGGCTTTAATACGCCTGCCATCATCTTGATAGTTGTCGTCTTTCCTGCCCCATTTGGTCCTATGAATCCAAAAATGGTCCCCCGAGGAATCTGGAGGTTCAAGCTGTTGACGGCTATTATGCCACTGTAGATCTTGGTGAGGTTCTCAAATAGAATCATCGATAATCCAAAACGGTGAGCGTAAGGTTGCCAATCATTCCTATAATCTGGATCTGCTTTTCAATTCCGCCATTGATAAGCTTTATATGTGTTGCATCAGCGGGCATCTGGTTAAGAGTAGCGTCCATGGAAATCCATCTACGTATATAAGCCTCATTCCAGGCATGGTAATAAAATTTCCCATCTTTGTAAACCAGACCAACAACGATTCGAGCAGGAATTCCAACTGCCCTCAATAACGCTGTCAGCAGGGTGGCATGTTCATTACAGTCTCCCTTTCTCTGGGTTAGTATCTCTTTTGCATCTGGAATTGATATAAGAGGCATCTTTTCTACATTCTCAAAAACCCATCCCAAGATCATCGTAGCTGCCTTTAACGGCTCAGTTGTTCCCTTAACGATCTTATTGGCTGCTGAGATAATCAGCTCATCTTTAGATTGTACCAACACTTCAGGCTCTAGATTCTCGATTAGCTCCTTATCAGTGCCCTGATAAGGGATTAGATAAGAGGCCTCATAGGGGGGGCTTTCTTTTATTATCTTTAGTATCTTGCCATCGAGAACTTGTCTCACACCATCAACAGGAAGCGAAGATGGTATCTGATTCAATTGAACTTTTAGGTATGACAATGCTCGGGGGCCTTCTATTTCTTTCTCCGCTGTTATGGCGGATAACTCATAGAAATCGATCTTTTTTAAGCTGTCTAAGCCTGCGAGAGCCTCAGATTGAGATGATTTCACCAGGGTAAACCCCATGAAGCCCTCCTCCTTTAGTGACCTCCCTTTCTCATCCAGCCAGAAAACCAAAGGTCTTCCTAAGAAACTCATCTCTAGGCGAAAGGTATTGTAGCTTTCACCGTTGAGCTCGATAGCCTCTTTTCCCACCACCTTCACAATCGCAGGATTGGTAGTCATGCTCACCGGATCAAAGAGGGGAAATCTGAAAGAATTACCTACCTTCAATTGGTGGGCCCTAAAAAATAATGTCACACCTGCGTTGATCATAGGCCTTGATGGTAATCTGATTAATCTGGTTTCTCCCTTCGCCTTTTCACCCGTTGAGAGAAAAAGGTTATTTCCCTCTATCTGGCCAGAGATCTTAAAATTAATAAGTTCAGAGGAAAGAGAGAAGTCGAAATTTTCTAAAAGGAATCTCTCGTCTACCTCTGCCCGTGTAGAACTGAGAATACGTCTTGTGGCCCCCATTAAGTTGACTACAAGAAATATCCTCTCTCTCACTTCAATTTTTCCATTAACCTTCTTAACCCTAGTATGAGTGTATCCAACTTTGCGATCTCTTATAAAGATATCCATCCACTGTTCCGAATCCTTATCGAATTCCTCTTCCTCGTCAATATGAGTAAATTCTCCCTTCGTTGAGCTGTGATGTGTCCTCTTCACCAACTCTGCCAGCACAAAGAACCAAAAAAGCACAATCAAAATCCCTGTAATCCTAAAGACGATGGATTTGCTCATATTCATGGTTATGTTTAATCAATTGAGTTTGTTGTGGTTAACTTGAGTAACGATTCTCATTCATCGAATCTTCTTTATGAGGTCCCGGGAATTGCCAAGCATCTCCTCAAAGGCATTCTCTCCCAGGCCAGTCCCAAGTGCTACCATTTGAGCAAATTGGTGGGTCATAAGGTCTTGGGGGGAGTGGGCATCTGAGTTTAACACTATTCGTGCCCCATAATCACTTGCCAATCGTGCGACATGGCCATTGGTAAAGCTATGGCCGTGGCGAGAAGAGATCTCGAGATACACACCTTTCTCAGCAGCCAGCTGAACGTCTTCTGAGGAAATCAGGCCAGGGTGAGCCAAGATATCAACACCAGCAACAATAGCTGCCTTATTGGTCCCTGTAGGCACTGGCTCAACAATAGTTTCTCCATGAACTAACACTATCTCAGCGCCTAACTCCCTTGCCTTTTTGGCCAAGGATTCAATCATTGCTGGTGGCACATGGGTGAGTTCAGCCCCCGGGATCACCTTTACAGATTGACTTCGGTTTAAATCCCTTGCCACCGTAACTAACCGAGGGATCACAAAATCAAGATTTGAGGAATCAATATGATCTGTTATGGCGACAGAAGAATACCCCATGTCTTCAAGACGTCTCACAAGCTCTGATGGGAGCAACTCACCATCACTGAATAGGGAATGGGTATGCAGATCTATCATCGAATAACTTTTTAAAGGGATTAGCTTGAGTGGTGATGAGATATAATTTTAGAGTGTATACTGCGCCGTTAGCGTAAGCCCTACATCTTATATTTGCCAAAATCATCCGGGTTGAGCTTTTCAAGGATATCCTGCCACTTTTTTCCCTGCTCGCTTTTATCCGCAGCCACACCTTCTTTTGTAGCTTCAATCTGCTTCGATTTCTTTAACACCTCATCCGATACAAAGATAGGCGCCTGAGTTCGAAGAGCGAGGGCAATGGCATCACTTGGCCGAGAGTCTATTGATAAGGATCTACCCCTGCTGGTGAGGTGAATGAGGGCATAATAGGTGTTGTCCCTCAGATCACAAATCTCTATCTTGCTGATCTTGATGTCTGTCTGATCCATAATGTTCTTCAGAAGGTCATGTGTCATCGGCCTGGAAAACTTCACTCCTTCTATTTCACTGGCAATTGCTGTTGCCTCTAGTAGGCCGATCCAGATAGGCAAGGTTTGGTTCCCTTCAATCTCTTTGAGGATAACTAAGGGGCTATTAGTTGTTTGATCCATATTTACTGAAGATATAGTCATTGCTTTAAGCATATAATTTCCTCCCTCACGGTATACTAAATTTCAAGCATCAATATGTTGTCTTTAATTCAAATAAATATTGTTTGTCAATAACACTTTTAGCCTAGCGCATCAATCTTTCTGTGAACACATTCACTCTTTGAACTGTCTATTTTTTCCTCTATTTTATCGGCCAGTAACTCTCTCGGAGGGATACGTGCATGTCTGAATGAAGCTTATCTGCCCATGAGTATTCTATATTGAGCAAAAAAAGACATCTCCATGCTCATAGTACTGTTTCTTCCATGTATAACCCTGAAGCGAAGCGTCGGGGTCAGATGCTAAGGTATAATCTCAGACATCAATTTGATGATTTCTTAAGACTACAGTGTGGAGAGCTCAAGTCTCGCTGGCAGAATCTCTCCCATACTTTTTAAATGGTATAACCTTTCTTCCCTTTTGGGAGGGGGCTTCTTCAGATAATTTCTCTTCTGTATCATGGGAATAGGTCTCTACGGGAAGTGGTTTTACAGCCTCGATTCGTACTGGATTACCTTCCATTGTGAATGGTATACCATTCAAATACTCTTTCCTCAATATCCAGGTAACAGTTCTCAGGGGTATAGCCAATATCAATAACTGCACCTTAAACCAACCTTTTTTTATATCAGGCTCGATGGATTCTATTCTTGCAAAAAAGAAAGATTGATCCTTATAGTAAATCAACACGACATCACCTATAGTTGCCATAATCTTCTCTCCACCCGTTATCCTTCTATAGGTAAGTATTATACTAAAAAAAATAAAGATGCGTATAGAAAAAAATATATTTACGATTGATAGCCTTTACAACTCGTTCAACTGCATGTATGTATTCCTTAGAAACTAAATCTAGAAAAGAGCATGGAGATGTCTTTTTTTGCTATGCCCTCATATATGCACATTACTTCATTTTCTACTACCAGTTATTTAAGGGTTATTTTACCCTATCGATCGTCCACCTGCGGTGGGCTGACCATTTCAATCAACGTTAAAAGGCGATCAAGTTCATGAATCCTGAGTACGATGTAATCATTGTTGGGGCAGGGCCAGCCGGCATATTTGTTGCTCTTACCCTAATGAACATGGGTATTCACAGGGTCCTGCTCATTGAACAGGGCAAAGACATTAACAAGAGAGATAGGCGATCAAGTCGAGATCTCCTTTGTGGATGGGGTGGTGCAGGCGCATATAGTGATGGGAAACTAAACCTATCCACAGAGGTTGGCGGATTCCTCAATGAGCTGATATCTAGCAAACAATTGGAAAACCTTTTACGAGAAGCGGACAAGATCTATTTGCAGTATGGCGCACCTGAGAAGATCTATGGCTCCAATCTAGTCGAGATAGAAACCCTTGCCTCCAATGCCAGAAAGATAGGATTAACATTTGTACCTACCATGATAAGGCACATGGGCACAGAAAATTGTGTCTCTGTTCTGAAAAAGATGCGCAAAGACCTCACTGATAGAATATCCATAAAAACTGAGTGCAGGGTAGGCGAAATCTTGGTCCATAAAGATGAGGTAGCTGGTGTGAAGCTGGAAGATGGCCAAATGGTATACAGTCCCTTTGTAGTGGCCGCTCCTGGCAGAATAGGAGCAGGGTGGATGAAACTTCAGACTGAGGAGCTGAACCTTTCATCTGTTCCTAGCCCCGTTGATATTGGGCTACGTATTGAGGCACCCGCACCTATCATTGAGCCCCTCACAAAAGAGTCCTATGAGGCAAAGCTGATCTACTATTCAAAGACCTTTGATGATAAAGTGAGGACCTTCTGCATGAATCCCTACGGAGAGGTTGTGCTTGAAGAATCCGATGACATTATTACCGTAAATGGGCACAGTTACGCTCACAGAAGAACCGACAACACAAACTTTGCGATCCTTGTAAGCAGCACATTCACTGATCCATTTCACAATCCAATCAAATACGGCAAATACATTGCTTCTCTCGCGAATATGCTCGGAAAAGGGGCCATCATCCAGAGGCTCGGCGATCTTCTCGCGGGAAGGAGATCAACAGAAAAGAGAATTGAAAAATGCATTACAAAACCTACCCTTCCCAATGCGACTCCAGGAGATCTAAGCTTTGTCCTTCCCTATAGATATTTAAAGGATATCATCGAGATGCTTGAGATACTCGATAATCTAACGCCGGGTATCTTCTCTAGGCACACCCTGCTGTATGGGGTTGAGGTGAAGTTTTACTCTCACCGAATTAAATTATCAAAGCATTTAGAATCCGAGGTAAAAAATCTTTTCATAGCAGGTGATGGAGCCGGCATTTCTAGGGGCCTTGTCCAGGCCTCGATCAGTGGAATAGTAGCGGGCAAAGAGATAGTACACAGATTAAAGGGCATGTAATTGAAAGGGTTCAGCTCACTACTTTAAGGCTCCTTATAAATATCTTTATGATTATCTTACATCAAAGGTGTTACGATGCCAAGGGATGCTATTCAGATTAAGGGTGCCCGCCAGAACAATTTGAAGAACATTAATCTGGATATCCCGCTTAACAATATTACAGTAATTACTGGTGTCAGCGGTTCGGGAAAGTCTTCTCTCGCCTTTGATACCCTTTACGCTGAAGGCCAGCGCAGGTATGTTGAGACCTTTTCCCCCTATGCAAGGCAGTTCATGGATAGGATGGATAGGCCTAAGGTTGATAGTATTGAGGGTATCCCCCCAGCCATTGCAAT
>Ga0209427_10010423_pt1 | contig 10297 bp, 6 predicted proteins | sample DeeMarSWOR136_30_FD_187465 | JGI IMG/M metagenome (GOLD analysis project Ga0209427, IMG submission 187465) | Marine sediment microbial communities from White Oak River estuary, North Carolina - WOR-1-36_30 (SPAdes) (version 2) | ecosystem: Environmental > Aquatic > Marine > Intertidal zone >...
TACAAACTCGTTGTTAAAATTTACACCCCAAGGTAAGTTTGTAACTCTGCCATAAAGTTCACTATTAAGGAAGTTAGCAATTCTTCCAAAAAATAAGCCTAATGCTAAAGGAATTACTGTAATATCTGCTAAATCATAGAAATTAATTTTCTTTTTTTTTGTGAAAATTAATCCTGCAATAACTGCTCCTATTAAACCACCATGAAAACTTAAGCCACCATGCCAAATAGCAATTATTTCAAGAGGGTTTGAAAAATAATACTTTGGATCAGCAATTAGAACTATAGCTAATCTTGAACCAACTATAACTCCAATAATAATATAAAACAAAAAATCTGCAACATCTTCTTTAGTTAATTTTAGTTTTCTTTCTTTAGCTAAATGGTATATTAAAAAATAAGCAATTACAAAGCCTAGTACAAATATAACACCATAATATCTTATTTCAAAAGGTCCAACATGTAATAATGTTGGATTTACATGATTGAAAAACATTTTATAATAAAGTAAGAATTAAAGTATTTATTATTTTTGTTTTTATCAGAACATTAGTAAAGCAGGTTTTAATATTAAAATTAATCCTAGTGCAAGCATTAACAATCCTGCAATTAATTTTAAAATTCTGCCTTGTTTTTCTGTGAATTTATGAGCACCCATTGTTACTGCAAACATTGTAACAATAACTGCTAATGGTATTACATAGACTATGTTATACAAAGCTAAATAAAAATAGTACACAACAGATGGTAAATTATTTAGAGTTAATATCCTAGTATAAACTGCTGGGAATCCGGCTGTGCATAATAATTCAAAAGTGTTTGCTGTAAAAGCTAGTACAACTGTTCCTATAATAACTGCTGGTAATGCTTGAGCATAAACTAAAGAACGCATCTTTTTGAAGAGTTTTGGTTTTGCTTTTTCAGGTATAGTTAAAGAAAGACCTTTCTTAAATGCAAAAAAATCTTTAATACTAATTAATCCCATTACAATAGCAATTATTGCAATAATTATTCTCAAGACATTTACATAGCCAACTAGAAGGAAAAAATTAAGCCATGCTGTCATAAATAGAAAATAAACCAATCCGGAGAAAAAAACAAATATTGAGCCTATTAAAATAATCTTTTTTCTTGATCTTGCATGTATTAGTAAGGTAAGTAAAAAGCATAAAACCCACATTGCGCATGGATTAAAGCCATCTAAAAAGCCTATTACAACAGTAAAAATTGGCAATGAAACTTTTTTTGGATCTACTTTTCCAATAACAGGAACATTGATTATACTTTCATTTTCTTCTCCACTCTCACAAGTTGGCTCATGTCCAGTAATTTTGTGCATAGGATCATCGCAACCTTGTTCAATACACTCCTTAACCTTATCCTCAATCTTCTTTCCTATCCCTTCTACATTATCAAAGCCAACAATTGCTTCCTCATCTATAAATGTAGTAGGAACACCCATTGCTTTTGTGCCACAAGCTTCACTTAGCTTTACAAACAAATCAGCATTTTCTTTATTATAATAAGTTTCATATCTTACAACTTCTAATTGAGGATATTTTTGTTCTAATTTATCTAGGAATGCTTCTTCCTTACCACAATGTGGACAGCCTGTTCCATAGAAGAAATATAGTTTGACATTGTTTTGAGCAATAACAATAGAACTCAATAATATTAAAAACAAAGTCAAGATTAATGTTATAACTTTTTTATTCATCTTAAACAATTAAAAAATCAATTAAAAATAAATATAAAAAAAAAAAAATGCTTGAAAATGAAATATTTTCAGCACTAACTACGTTGGAATTAACATTGGGCGTCTGTAGCAGCTCCTGTTACCTCAAAACCAAAACCAGCACTTGGATTTGCTGAGCTTAGCTCTGTATCACACTCTGCTGGTGGTTCATTGAATGCATTACAAATTGTAGTTAGTAATGCACTTGAACTTCTTCCACTGCTAACTTGTTGTCCATTAATTACTAAGGTAGGAGAGCCTGAGACACCATACTCTTTATTTTCTGCATCATGTGTTAAAAATAGTGGGAATCTGCCGCCAGACCATTTACTTTTATCTTCTAAGTTATCTAAAATGCTAAATTCCTCATCTGCTGCTGTTTTGCAAGTTTCTAATGCCACTGTATCAATGCCAGTTTCTGTTAAACAACCTTCACCATCCCCTTCCTGCAAGAAACACTTCAAGTAATCCCAGTATTTGTCACTTTGTTCCTTTTGAATACAATACTGGTTCCATTGTTCCTTGACTTCTGTTTCACCATGCATAGCATAATTTACAAATTTAATCTCAATGTCTGCCTTGTTTCCTATAGCATCAACAACAGGTAGTAAGCCTTTTTCAATCTGAGTACCATAAGGACAATGTGACATCACAAATACCTCTACTTCTGGTTTGTCACTTTTTGGAACTTCTTGTGGAGTTTCTTCAACCTGCTCTGGTTCTTCTACTTCTTCTGTCATATCAATTCCTTGTGGGAATAAATATTTACCATCTCTAGTTAAATAAGAATCATATTCTCTTCCACCTATGTCCATTGTAATCACATACAAATCATCTTCTTCTGTGACTTCTTTTAATTTTGCAGAACTACCACCGCCCATTAAGTAGGTGTTTATATATTCCATAGCATCTTTAGCTACTAATTGTTTATCTACAATTTCAACTTTAGAACTTTTACCTGAAAAACCGTTTGTAAATAAAGATATTATAAATAAGACACCCAATACTAAAGTAAGTGTTTTCCAAATATGTGTTTTTTTTAATTTAACTTTTTTCTTAGGTTCAGCATGTTCTTTATGTTCAATATGCTTATGTTCTTTATGAACATGCTCTGGTTTATGATGTTCTGGGTGTTTAACCTCATGTTTATGTTCTTCTGTCAAAATATTCACCCCCGATTGGTAAGGATGGGAATAGCTCTTATTATATAAAGCTTTTCCTTTTGTTTATAGGAATAGTTATATCCTTAATTTACCTATTTCTCTGTCTTTTAGCTTGTTGACAACAACCTCTCTTTTAATTTTTCCTTTGTAGTATCTAACTATAACTTTATGCCAATAAAATACGGGTCGGTAGGTAAACCAACTCCAGGACATGATGTTAGAATTATTGATGTTGATGGTAATGAATTGAAACCTAATATAGAGGGAAATATAGCACTTTATCTTGGTAATGAACGCCCTCCGGGTCTTTTCAAGGAATATTGGAAAGATGAAGAAGCTATGAAAAAATCATTCCGTGGTGAGTATTATTTTACAGGAGACATGGGCTATAAAGATGAAGACGGTTATTTCTGGTTTGTAGGAAGAGATGATGATTTAATAAAATCTTCGGGATATCGTATAGGACCATTTGAAGTAGAATCAGCATTAATAGAACATGAATCAGTTGCAGAATGTGCTGTTGTTGGTGCACCAGACCCAAAAGGAATAAGAGGAATAGTTGTAAAAGCCTTTATTGTTCTTGCTAAAGGGTATAAGCCTTCTGAAAGACTTACTAAGGAATTACAGGATCATGTAAAAAAAGTTACAGCCCCCTATAAATATCCACGTATAATAGAGTATGTTAATGATTTGCCAAAGACTATTTCTGGCAAGATACTTCGACGTGAGCTTAGAAAAAAATAATAAGAATATATAGAATCCTAGAAAAAGAAGAGTTTTTTATGCTTATATTTCTTGTACAATTTTTTAAATAATACTTATCATTTCTTACATTAATATCCATATTTATGTACATATAATTTAAAAAAGTTTGATATATATATTATTAATCTAGATTAAAAGGAGGGTGAATTAATTAAAATCGCAATTAGTGCCACCGGAAGAGGACTAAATAGTAATATAGATTTAAAATTTGAAAGATGCCAATACTTTTTAATTATTGATACTGAAAAAAACTCACTATTTCCTATTGAGAATAAAACAAAAAATCGTCTTCATGAAATTGGAAATACAATAGGGAAAATAATTGCCAATGAGGGAATAGAAACTGTTATAACCTCGGATATCGGGCCAAGTGCATTTCAAATATTTAAACGAAATAGGATAAAAATATATCAAGCAAAAGGGACAATAGAAGAAGCTATAAGAAATTTAAAAAAAGGTAATTTATCAGAAATAATTAAGCCAACAGTTCCAAGATATTTAGATTGGAAGAAAATAAAAAATAAAGAATTAACTAGTAAAAATATTTTTTAAGTTTGAACCATAAAATAAGAAATATTTATTTTTTATTTTTTTTAGCTTTTTGGATTTCTCCTTTAAGCCATGGTCTGATATTTTTAACTTGAAGTAGGTTCTTCAATTCTTCATCTAGATTTGATGGTTTTATAATTATTATCCAGCCCTTTTTGTAAGGGCTTGTATTAATTAAGGTTGGATTAATTTCTAAATCTATATTTGCTTGTATGATTTCACCAGAAATAGGTGAGACTAATTTACCTAGCCATTTCCCAGATTCAATTCTCCCGCATGTTTCACCTTGATAAACTTCATCTCCTTCAAAAGGCAAATCTATGTTTGAAATATCGCCTGCGCTTTTCTGATAAAAATCATTTAAACCTACACGAATATTTCCATCGGTCTCAATTTTTACCCAGGTATGCTCTTTATGATAGTATAGTTCATCTGGAAAATTATATACCTCTATCAAAGACATCTATAATCATACTCCTAATTTTTATAGGTTTTTTGTTAATTAAACCAAGTTATACATATCTTGTTTATGCATTTTTGGTTCTTTCAATTGTACAGTTTATTACAAGAATTAAATATTTCCACTTATATGGTATTAAATTATGATGTTGCAGCATGAATCATTGATGAGATTTGATCCTGTTTAAAACCCTTCTGTTCAATAGCTCCTGATGGACATGCTGACACGCAACTACCGCACCCTTTACATACTCCTTCAATAATACGGGAAATCCTAATTTCTTTTCCTTTTTTTACTACTGTTAACATTTCAATTGCACCGTAGGGACATGTTGTTTCACATAGGGCACAGCCACTACATAAATCTTCATTAACACTAGCAATCGGTAAATCTATATGATATTTATCGCTTGAGATAATGGTAAGTGCTCGTGAGGCAGCTGCATATGCCTGAACAATCGTTTCACCGATGGATTTTGGGGAATGAGCCATTCCTGCAAGAAAAATACCTTCAAAGGCGAAATCTACAGGTCTCAGTTTTACATGAGCCTCTAAAAAGAAATTATCTTCATCTAAGGGAACCTTTAATTTTTTTGCAAGATCAAAATTTTCTTTTCGCGGAACAATTGCAGGACTAAGAATCAAGAAATCAGCATGAATATTGAGTATTTCATTAAGTATAGACTCTCTCACTTTTATTTCAATATCTTTTTTACCCTTTCTAACTATTGGTTTCTTATCCTTATCATATCTAATGAAAATAATTCCCTTCTCTCTTGCCTTCTCGTAATAAGTTTCTTTAAATGAATAGGTTCTAATATCTCTATATAGTATGAAAATCTCTGAATCATGATTTTCCTCCTTAAGTTTTATGGCATTTTTTATTGCATCAGTACAACATATTCTACTACAATATGGGCGTTTTTTTTCACGGGATCCCACACATTGTATCATAACAATTGTTTTTTTATCAAAATTATGTCCTTTGGCAAGTTTTTTCTCTAACTCAAGTTGGGTCATTACTCGTTTATTTTTACCATATAAGTACTCGTTTGGTTTTAGTTCTTCAGCTCCTGTCGCAACTATTATTATTCCGTGATTAACAGATAATTTCGTTGACCTGTTTTTCAGAGTAGTAACAAAGTTTCCAATGTAACCTTCAACTTTATCTATTCTTGCATTTTTGAATATTTTAATTTTTGGATGTTTTTCAACTTTTTTAATAAGTGATTTCGCATATGTTTGAACATCACGGTCTTCAAGATTATAATAAATATTATGTAGATTTCCCCCAAGATCCTTTTCTCTTTCCACTAAAAGCACTTCAAAACCTTGATCTGCAATTGCAAGTGCAGATATCATTCCAGCTAACCCTCCTCCAATTACTAGTGCTTTCTGAATTATATTTAACTCAACAAATTGAATTGGCTCGAGTAATATTGCTTTTGAAACAGCCATTCGGATTAGATCCTTTGCTTTCTGTGTTGCACCTTTGGAATCACTCATATGAACCCATGAGCATTGATCACGTATATTTGCCATCTCGATAAGATGTGGATTTAAACCTGCTTCTCTAATGGTTGCCTGGAATAATGGTTCGTGGGTACGTGGAGTACAAGAAGCAACAATTATCCTGTTTAACTTATTTTCTTTTATTTTCTCAATAATTCTATGTTGATTATCCTCAGAACAAGAATAAAGATTCTCTTCAGCATATACCACATGCGGTAATTTTTTTCCATATTTCAAAACAGAAGGTACATCAACATAACCTCCAATGTTGATACCACAACGACATATAAATAAACCAATACGAGGATTCTCACTGGAAATATCTATTTCTATTGGATATTTTCTTTTCGTAACTAATGCATTCCTCTTAGAAGCAATAATTTTACTAGCTTTTACAGCTGCAGCAGAACCCTCCGTAACTGTTTCAGGAATATCTTTTGGACCTGAAAAAGAGCCACATACAAATATACCTTGCCTTGTAGTATTCATCGGGTTAAATTCTGTGGTTTTACAGAATGCAAAATTATTAAGTTTAATACCAATTTTTTTTGATAGTTCTTTCATACTTTTATTAGCTATCAAACCTACCGAAAGAACGACCATATCAAATTCTTCCTCCTTCAACCAGCCGTCCTCGGTTTCATATTTTATACGAAGATTTCCTGTTTCAGTTTCTTCTTTTATAGAAGAAATTCGAGAACGAATAAACCTAACACCATATTCGTCCTCTGCCCTATTGTAATACCTTTCAAATCCTTTACTAAAAGTCCGCATATCAATAAAGAAAATAGTCGATTCTATGTTTGGGTTATGCTCCTTGGCCATTACTGCCTGTTTAATAGCATAAATACAACAAACCGATGAACAATAATTACTCCCATAGACATTATCACGTGATCCTACACATTGAATCCAAGCTATCTTTTTTGGCTCTTTTTCATCGGAAGGACGTACTATTTGACCTTGATAAGGACCAGATGCTGAGAGAATACATTCAAATTCAAGTGAGTTTAGAACATTCGGATAACGACCATAACCATATTCGCTTCTAAGTTTAGCATCGAACAAATCATAACCAGGGGCAAATATCACTGACCCAACATTCAACACCAGTGTTTTCTCTTTCATTTTAAAATCAATTGCTTCTGCACTACATGCTTTTACGCATTGCATACATTCTGAACAAATAGAACAAGAAAGGCATCTATTAGCTTCTCTAACTGCTTCATCTTCTGTATACCCAAGTTCTATTTCTCTGAAATCTTGAATACGTTTATTAACTTGAGAAGTCCTCATATTTACTCTCGGTTCTACCTCTCGCTTCTCTCTCAGGTTTTCAATTAATTTCTCCTTTTTTCCCCGACCCTTAAGAAGATTTCGCTTATTCAGATATCTATCGATTGAAATTGCAGCTTCAAGTCCATGGCCAATAGCTTCAACAACTGAAGCTGGCCCAAAAACAATATCCCCACCTGCAAATATTCCAGGGATGTTTGTCTCAAGTGTGATTTTATTAGTTTTAATAGTTTTTTCTGAGGTTAGTTCTAGTTCTTCAAAACCATTTAAATCTGGGGTTTGACCTGTTGCAATTATTACTGTGTCACCTTCAATTGTAGAATTAAGTTTATCTGAAGGCTCAGAAATAATTTTATATTTCCCATCTTTTACTTGGTTACTAATCTTTGTTTCAAGACCAATAACCTTTCCATTTTTAGTAATAATTTTCTTTGGACTCAAAGAATGATTAATAATGACTCCTTCCTTAAGCGCATCATCAACTTTAGATTGATAAGCAGGCATTTCCTGTCTTGTACGCCGGTAAATAATTGTTACTCGTTCAGCTCCCACTCTTATTGCAGTTTTTGCACAATCAATGGCAACATTTCCGCCACCTATTATTAATATTTTTTTACCAAAATTCTTTGGCTTAATTCCCCTTTTTACATCTCTTAAAAATGGTATACCATAAAAAACCCCATCCGAATCTAATCCATCAATTTTGACCTTTGCTGGATTCTGTGATCCAATTGCTATATAGATTGCTTTGAACTGTTTTCTAAGTTCTTTTAAGGTTATGTCTTTCCCAATTTTCACATTTTTTCGAAGTACAATTCCGTGATTCAAAATCCAATTAATATCATACATGGCAATTTTTTCAGGTATACGATAATTTGGTATACAACTTGTTATCATACCCCCTGGTTTATTTGATGCTTCAAATATTGTGACTGGATAACCGATTTGTATAAGTTTAAGAGCACATGTTAGACCTGATGGGCCTGCTCCTACTATAGCAATTTTCTGTTTTTTATTTGGTTTCATAACTTTTGGTGGATCCTCTCCATGCTTCATAATATAATCAGCAGCAAAACGTTTAAGATTTCTAATAGCAATAGATTCATCTATTTCTGAGCGTAAGCATTCTTCTTCACAAGGATGATGACATACACGACCACATATCGATGGAAAAGGATTATTTTCACGTATTAAATCCAATGCTTCTTTGAATTTTCTTTTACCAATAAGTTGGACATAACCCTGAGCATTTACCTTTGCAGGACAACCTACTTTACATGGAGATTTTCCATCTAGCTTATTTATAGTATAAACATTAGGTATAGCTTGTGGATACATTTTATAGATTGCATGACGTTCTGGTAAACATTTGTCTAGCTCTAAAGGAAGCACTACTGGACAGATCTGGTCACATTCGCCACAGCCGGTACAAATATTGTAATCAACATAACTTGGTTTTTTCCTGATTTTTACCTTAAAATTACCCTTGGAACCTGAGATTTCTTCTAAATCAGCATATGTAATAAGTTCAATATTGTGATGTCTTCCAACATTAACGAGTTTGGGAGACATAATACACATCGAGCATTCATTTGTTGGAAATGTTTTATCCAGTTGAGCCATCACTCCCCCAATGGCAGGTTTCTCCTCTAAGAGAAAAACTTTAAACCCTGAGTCAGCAAGATCAAGAGATGCTTGCATCCCACCAATACCACCACCAACAACTAAAACAGAACCTGTTTTATCTTGATTTGAAGATTTTCTACTCATTTAACTACCTTAACTTTCTCAAGTAATTTTAAAGGTTTAATTTTATTTAATTGAAAACCAAGTTTTATTTGATCGATATCAAACGCCAATCCTAATACTTGGGGAAGATAAAGCACTGGTAGATTATATTCAGTATTAAACCTCGACTCTATCTTCATTTGATTTTTCTCATACATAATTGAACAGAATGGACAGATTGTGATAAGCGCATCTATGTTCTTTTCTTTAATAATATCAAGTTTTCGTTTAGCCATAGAAAGAGCAATATTTTCCTCAACGCCAAGAATGGCACCCCCACAACAATCAAGCTTGTTTTTATAATCAACAACCTCTGCCCCTGTTTCTGCTACAAGTTCCTCAACAGTAGAGGGATTTTCCACATCTTCAAAGAAATCATATAAACCACCTGGTCTAAAATAATGACATCCATAATGAATTGAAAATCTCAACCCACTGAGATTATTTTTAATTTTCTTTTTTACTACATCTAATCCTACGTCTTCATAAAGAATTCTTGAGAAATGTTTGATTTCAACACCGGGCTTAAATTCTCTGTTTATTTTTGCTAGTTCTTTATTTATTTTTTTACGTAGTTTTATATTATTAGTAAGCTCTTTATTTGCTTCAGTAAGAACAGAGGTACAAGCATTACATAAGGTGCAAATTTTTTCCTTTTTTTCGGCAGCTATAGCCAAATTTCGTGCTGCTATCAATAATGATGCTTCAGTATTAGTTGATCTAATTGGGAAACCACAGCAGGAGAAATCTTCAAGGTCATTAATTTCTATATCTAAAAATTTTGCAACTTCTCTTGCTGCCATCTCATAGTTTTGTTCACGAATCGAAATTGTGCATCCTAGAAATAATGCATACTTCACTAAATTCCCTCTCTTAAACAGAATTTTTTTGTTAGTTTTGTTACCTCTTCAAAATTCTTTTTAACTGGAGGTAATCCTAATCTTTCCCGTTTTTTATTGTCAAAATCTTCCACATCATATAATCGACCAAAAGTATGTAATAATCTTGCCTGTCCTCTAAAAAATGGATGG
>Ga0209427_10010425_pt1 | contig 10297 bp, 5 predicted proteins | sample DeeMarSWOR136_30_FD_187465 | JGI IMG/M metagenome (GOLD analysis project Ga0209427, IMG submission 187465) | Marine sediment microbial communities from White Oak River estuary, North Carolina - WOR-1-36_30 (SPAdes) (version 2) | ecosystem: Environmental > Aquatic > Marine > Intertidal zone >...
CGATCTGACGGCTGAGCAACTAAAAATCGGCGCATCGTTTGATCGTTTTGGTCTGCTGAATCCCCGCAAAGGCGGCAAATATGTGGATGTTTATTTCGATGATTTGACGTATGTGGTAAAACGTCCGATTAATTTTAAACCTAAGTTTTATAAGCAAGAGATTGTGGTTGTGCCGTATCCAAAAGAGGGAAGAAAATATAAATAGACAAATTCCAAAAGTCAATTAACAAATAAATTTCAAATTTTAATTTCCAAATTCCAAAGCTTATGGTTTCGCTGAAAAACTGCTCAGTTTATAAATTGAGATTTTAAAGCTGGAGTTAGTTTTTTGAATTTTAGAATGTTCGCCGAGGTATTAATGAAATTTATTATTATTGTTCTTCTTGTAGCAACAAGTCTCTATGCTACTGACCATACCCGCCCTGTCCTTGAGCCATATCAATTGGCAGGAAAAAAAATCGTATTCACCAATTGGTTTTTCGTTCGTCCTGGACATTTCGACTGGGTGGATGATGAAGGAAAAAGTGTGTACACCAAAAAGGATGCGAAGCTGGATGAGCATGCTGCCCATTTTATCGCTTTTGATTCGCCGCAGGGCATTCGGCTATTTGTGGAGCCAGCGAAGCGTGAGATTCCGATCATTCCTTCGGATAAACCCTGGGATCAATGGGGAATCCGATTAGCGATGTTGCTTTACGAAAATGGCAAGTATCGGCTCTGGGGGACTTGTAATTCTGACAATGTTCAGTCCAGCAACTGTTATTTTGAATCGACGGATGGAATCCATTGGGAAAAGCCAGATCTTGGATTCATCGAATTTGGAGGGGATCGAAATAACAATTTAATCGCTTCCGATGTTCAGCTTTCGATTTTTGTAGATTCGTTAGCTCATCCTGCGGAGCGATATAAAACCCAATGGCACAGCAGGATTTCACAGGAAGAATTTCAGAAGTATAAAAAGACAAGACCCTGGTCTTACTATGCAATCGAATTGGATGCCCCGTTGGTGCACGTTGTAAATGCTGCGGTTTCTCCTGATGGATATCAGTGGACCAAACTCGACGATCCCATTGCCTTTGAACATGGCGATGCACAGAATATTTGTTACTATGATACCAGGCTTGAAAAATATGTGCTTTACACGAGAAGTCATACAGTTGGGTCACGAGCTGAGGGGATCCCATACCCTGCTGAGCGGTTTCACCAATTTATATCACGTAGAGCTGTTGCCAGAACGGAGAGCGAAAATTTCCGCCAGTTCCCGCTTTCAGAAATTATCATCGAAACCGAATTGGATATGCATCCATCGGATCAGTTTTATACCAATTGCTACACTACCATTCCCGACGCCCCTGATCATCATTTAATGTTTCCCACGCTTTATAACGTGGCAGATGATCAGACTGAGGTGCTGCTTTATTCCAGCTCGAATGGCAAAAACTGGCACAAAGTCCCAGGGACATCAGTCCTGTCAAAACAACCATTCGGCGAGCCTGATGGCGGATGTTTTTTTGCTCATCCCAATTTAGTGGAACGATCCAATGGCGACTGGATTCTGCCGTACGACGGTTACAATGTTCCGCACAAATATCCCCGTGGAGCATATCGTTTTGAGCCTGGCATGTTGGTGTGGGAAAAAGGACGAATGGTGGGCATCGAAGCGCCTGAAGTCGGTGAATTTGCAACAGTCGCATTCCTGCTTCCTGGCACACGGTTGCGGATCAATGCATTGACCAGGCGAGCGGGATACATCAAAATCGAAGCGGTGAATTTCGATGGAAAGCCGATCACAGGACATTCGTTTGATGATGCTGATCCGATCATTGGAAATCACTTTAAAAAAGTAGTTACCTGGAAGGGGAAGGACGACATTGGCGTCGAGCCTGGCACACCGATCTGGTTTCGGTTTCGGATGAAGATGGCGAAAATTTATGGATTGGAATTTGAGTAGATTAAAACTTTTCAAAAGTCTCAGCGGGTTTAAAATCTGAATAATGGATTAGAAAATGAGATATAATTTGAAATTACTTATATCAGCCTGCATCATTATTTTTAGCTTTGTCAATTTCGATTTAAAAATTTCATTCTGTATAGCGCAAAATAAAGATACAACAGTCGTTCAAAAAGATAATCAAATTGGTGCTTTACGAGTTTTTATTGATTGCGAAGATTGTGATCTGGATTATATCCGAAATAATATTAAATTCGTCAACTTTGTACGTGAGCCAAAACAAGCTCATGTTCATATATTAATCACAGAGCAAGAAACGGCCAGCGAAGGTCGTAAGTTCAGTTTACGATTCATTGGAAGGCAGAATTATAATGGATGTAATCAAAATCTGGTACACATGTCGCCACAGTCTGATACAGAACATAAGTTGCGTCGTGGTCTGACGAAGGTAATAAAAATGGGATTGATGCCATACATTTCACAGACTTCCATGGCACAGTTGATCGATATTGAATATGATGAGCAGGAAGCCGATTTGGTACGAAAAAAGGAAATTGATCCCTGGATGTATTGGATTTTTCATATTGACCTGCAGGGAGAGCTTGAAGCAGAAGAAAGCCAAAATGATATCAACATCATCACTGCGATGAGCGCCGAACGGACAACAGAATTATGGAAGATCGAATCTGATTTTAAATATGAGTATTTGCAGGAAAACTTTAAAGATGATGATGAGAACATAAAAAGCAAGCGGGAAGAATGGGAAGCAGATGTTGCCATTATTAAAAGTATAAATTCTCATTGGTCTGCTGGCATATTTGGAAGTGGGAATTCATCAACCCATAAAAATTTAGACCTCAGTTTGGGAATAGCGGCAGGCATTGAATATAATTTTTTTCCCTGGAATCAATCCGATCGAAAAATATTTTCGATGTCCTACTCCGCAGGTATGAGAAGTTATGATTATCGTGAAGAAACACTTTACGGAAAAACGAGCGAGCAGCAATCGTTTGGAAGAATGCGGTTTGAACTTCGCATGATTCAGCCCTGGGGAGAAATTGATGCGAGCCTGGAAAATTCCCATTATTTTTTCGATCTTTCGAAAAATCGTTTCACGCTCGAATCAGAGCTTTCAATTCGGATCACTGAAGGATTATCTTTTAAGCTTGATTTGGAAGCAGAGAGTATTCATGATCAATTATATTTGCCCAGGGGAGATGCAACGTTGGAAGAAATCTTATTAGAACAAAAACAACGTGCCACAACCTATGATATATCGGTTCAATTTGGATTACGATATTCGTTCGGATCAATTTACAACAATATTGTGAATCGGCGGTTTTAATTTGACGTGATTATGATGACCAAAATTAAAATGGATCTTTTTCTGATAGGCACTCTTTTGATAATGAGTTTTACCGCGGCAAGCGGTTGGGAATCCGCTTCGGATCAAAAAATCAGAAAAGATTCTCAAATTAATTATGCGAGGATGCGATTGGATTCAGCGCTTTTAAACGCTGGACATCGCCTGGATAGGAATTTCCAGGTGAGTATTTTGAGCGATTCCGCTTCTGAGGCGCTTCCATCGAGCGCTCGCTTTGCAGAGGGATTTCATATTTCGATCAAAAATGGTGAAATCAAAATTGTTGGATATGATAAGGCAGGCGCATTCTATGGTACACTTGAGCTGGCAAAACAGATTGAGCAAAATGGAAAACTGCCTCCTTATTTAGATTTTTCCGATGCCCCGGTGATGAAGCAGCGCGGTGTTTGTATCTTGCTGATGAAACTGGGTAGTTACAATTATCCGATTACTCCAGAAGAATTTCCTTTTTTCTATGACAAAAAATTATGGTTGGAATACCTGGACTTTCTGGCGAACAATCGCTTCAATTATGTGGCATTCTGGAATGGGCATCCTTTCGATTATTTCGTGAAACTGGACAAATATCCTGAAGCACAACAGGGAATGCCGCCAGGGTTGTTACAGAAAAATCACGACATGCTGCACTGGCTTTGCAATGAAGGAGCGAAAAGAAATATCCGATTCTTATTTGAATTCTACAATATCCATACCTCGGTTTATTTTCAAAAAGCACATAGTTTGCCATCGGAAATCTCCGTGCCAACGCCGCTGCTCGAAAATTACACAGCTTATTCCATTGAAAAATTTTTAGGTGAATTTCCTGATGTTGGACTCTATGTCACCCTCGGGGAGGCGCTGAATAAAAAATATGCTGATTACTGGATGAACCGGGTGATTCTTCCAGCAGTCAACCGAGCAGGAACCAAGCCGACCATTTTTGTTCGTTCCTGGTTTATCGAATTGGAGCATGCCAGAAAATTTGCACAAAATTATCCGAATTTGTATTTCGAGCGAAAATATAACGTGGAGATGATAGCGGATACGCTGGTCGATCCGGAAAATGCAGAATGGGCAAAGCTGACCAGCAATCTTATCGTGAATATTCACATGGCGGCTAACCTGGAGCCGTTTCGCTGGCATCCGCCAACATACATTCGGAAGTGTCTGCAAAGTGCACAAGCTTCTGGAGCTAATGGGTTGCATCTTTATCCCCGTAAATCCTGGCGTTGGCCCTACGGATGTGATCGGGGAGAGCCACAATTGCAATGGCATCGCGATGCGTTGTGGTTTGAGATGTGGGGTAGGTATGCCTGGAATCCTGACCGCCCTGCGGATTTGGAACATGACTACTGGTGTTATCGCTTGAAGGAACAATTTGGCAGTTCGGAATCATCAGAACATTTTTTAAGGTCATTCGAAGTCGGCGCCGATGTATTGCCAGCTATCCAGCGGCTGGTTTGGCTGGGCTATGATAATCACACGGTGGTTGCTGCTGGTGCGAAATTAATCCAAATGCAAGATGCCGAAGGCTGTCCTTTTTTGTCATTGTCAGGCACATTACGCATTCCACACTATCTTGATGCTATCACACGCGACAGGCAGCCGAAAGGAAAAAGTCCGCTCTTATTGCTGGCAGAGAAAGCTGCCGCGGCAAAGACTGCTCTTGAAGAAGCTCACCTGTCCGTGCAAGCGGCAACGAAAAATCAGGGACAAGCAAAAAGGTTCGAAAATGATGCCCGGGCAATTTATCACATCGTCCAATTTTATTTTCATAAATTGGAGGCGGTGGAAGCAAAAGTTCTCTGCGATAACCAGGTTGATGCCAATGAGAATCAACAGCGATTTCTGACGGCGCTAAAAGCTTCGCTCCATGATTTTCGAGCATTAACTGAATTGACTGATAGTAGCTACGAAAGTATCAGCGATGTTCCAGCGAGACATCCGGAAAGATTAAAAAAGTGTCCCTATCACTGGCGGGATGTGCTGCCGATTTATGAAAAGGAATTTGAGATTTATGAACGACAATTTCAGCAGCCAGTTAATGCAAATTTCTTTAAGCCCGGCTTGCCAGGTCTTGCTGGTATATTTTATGGAGATCCAGATTTAAAGAACGCAGACGAAGCCTCGCCGGCGCAATCGCTGGAATGGGATTGGAATGAGAAAATAAAAGCCGGTATGGGCAGAAATTGGTCTATACAATGGTTTGGCTTTATAAAGGCACCACAGTCAGGGACGGTAGTTTTTTCTGTCAGGTCGGATCGTGGTGTAACGCTTGAAGTGAACAGTAATAAAATTATCGATTGGACTGGTAACACAGGTGAGCAGAAAGGGGCTGTTGAGTTGCAAAAAGGTCAGCTCTATCCGATTGAGATTATTTACAATCACGCCGGGGGAGATGAAGGATACCTGAATATTCAATGGCGATGGCAGGGGCAGGAAAAAGAAGCAATTCCACCGAACTGTTTGTCTCACTCACCAGCACAAAAGCGAAGAATGGATGAGGCGACTTTGTTGCTCCAGAATGAGCTCAGGTGAAATATGACCGTCACCATTGCAAAAAGGATTTCGGCAAGGAAAATAATGAAATTAGGCAAAAGTAAGCTGGGTCTTGTTTTGAGTATAATTTTATTCTGGATAATTGGATTACCAGTTTTAGCAAAAGCTGTAATTATAAATTTACGAATTATTGAGGCATCCTCAGGCGAAATTATCCCGGCTCGTGTTCTGCTCCGTGCCTCTGATGGGAAATGCTACCATCCACTCCGGGCGGTGCTGCTTCCAATCGGAGCTGATTTGTGGTTTATGAGTACTGGTAACGATACATTATCGCTTCCGGCTGGGAATGTTTTGTTGCGAGTGGAACGGGGAAAGGAATATGTTCGCTTAAAAGAAAATATCAATATTGTAGCCGAAGATGCCGTTGAAAAAACGGTTGTGCTACAAAGATGGATCAATATGCGGGAGCTTGGGTACCAGTGCGCTGAAAATCATTTGCACCGTTCGCCGGATGATATTGCTGCTCTTTGTGCAGCAGAAGACCTGGATTATGGTACGGTGCTCCAATGGTGGAACCGTCCCCGCTTTGGTGTGCCTGAAGGAAGCGGACACCTGCGGAATTTGCAGTTCGCCGGCGTTACCATTCCCACTTCTATTTACGATGTTGAGGTTGAAGAAGCCTGGGGTGCTCTATACTTGATTAGCATGCCCAATCCATTTCCTTTTTTAAACGATCCGCGAATGCCTAATCTTCCTGCGGCACAATATGGTCGTGAAAAGGGCGCATTGAATTGCTACCAGAGTGGCTGGTCCCGCGAGGTTCTGGTGGATGCCCTGCTGGGACTGGTGGATGTGGTGAACGTGTGCAATAATAATTTTCATCTGCATCGTTATCAGCCTCGCAAAACGACTGCTCAAAACGCCTCTGAGAGCCAGGGACAAATGAAACCAGGGCTGGTGGGAATTCTGTATGATGCGAGTGATTTGACTCGCCCGGCATCACTCTGGTATCTGCAGGGATTTAACTCGGATTCGCTTCCCCGGCAGAAACGTCATGATTTTTCCGCCCAATGGTTTGGCTGGCTTAAAGCACCAGCCGATGGGCTGATTCAATTTTTCGCTGAAGCGAGAAATGGGCTGAGGTTGGAAATTTCCAGTGAAAAAGTAATCGATGCCTGGGATGACGCTCGATCCGTTTCTGGAAAAATGGAAATGCAGGGAGGAAAGCTATATCCAGTCGAGGTTTCCTATCGAAAAATTAATGAGCCGGGCTATATGCGGCTCTATTGGAGCTGGGATGGGCAAAACAAAACAGCGATTCCCTTATCTGCTGCCTGGTTCAGCCCCGCCAATGACGATACGGTGCGCCAACAATTTAATCATGAAATGCGAGCTAATTGGGAGGATATTACATTCGATGTCAACTCAATCATCGATATTCACCAGCCAGTAGACATTGAGCAGAAGCGAACTGAATTGAATCTTCTCATCTTTGGTGAGAATCAACTTTCTATTGATCGCCAACCCGACCGTATCGATCAGGACATCGAAGATGCGGAATTCGACATGATACTTAACCTGAAACAAATCGACCGACTCACAATTGACATGGATTACCAGATGAATAGTATCATCTATCATTTTATCCCGATAACTTCTAATAATGAACTGATGATTTATCATCAGGGGCACGACGGCAAATTTTCCCTGGGCAAAAATACTATCAGCGCTTTTTTGCAGCGGGGCTATCATGTCATCGCTTTGTCCATGCCGTTGTTGGGCATGAATCGAAAACCGGTGGTCACATTAGAACGTTTTGGCAAAATGATTATTGCTTCCCATGCCATACTTGCTTTTTTGAAGCCGCATTCCGGGCATCCGTTGCGCTACTTTTTGGAACCAGTAAACGCCGCGGTCAACTACGCTCAATCATTTCATTTCATTCGGATCAACATGATCGGAATTTCCGGTGGCGGATGGACCACCACTGTTTACGCTGCCCTCGATCGGCGCATCTCAAATAGTTACCCTGTGGCAGGTAGCTTGCCTATCTACCTGCGTACATTGGATGTTACTAATTCGAGCTCCCTGGGAGATTATGAACAACATGTACCGGAAATCTATCGGATCGCAAATTACCTGGAGCTTTATATCATGGGCGCTTATGGTGAGCATCGTCGGCAGCTCCAGGTGCTCAATGAATTCGATGCCTGTTGTTTTAGTGGAACAGGTTACACAACCTATCGAGATGAAGTGAAAAAAAGAATCAAACAATTTGGAAATGGGAGCTACGATGTTTTTCTGGATTCAACACATCATGAACACAAAATTTCTGAAAAAGCAATGGAAGTAATTTTAATGGATTTGGAAGGTCATTAAGAACTTATGTATTTTCATCGATCAGATTCTCGATAAGCTAATAAGGCATTTTTAATAGGGAATTAAAATGTCGAACTTCGATATAGCTCTTTTACTCGATAATGAAGTATGCTCTGTTTATATTTGCAAAGATCACAGAATCAGAACAACCAGGAAAAATTAATTAGATTCTATGTTCGTTCCATTTTAGGTACTTTTATTTTTCACCTTGTCAATTAACGAGGAGTCTTTAAATGATTAAAAATTGTGTGCGCGGATTAGTTGTCATAGGTATTATTTTTATTTTCAACTGTTCACAAAACGAAGAAATCGGCGAATTCGCCCCGCCTGACGCCTATCTGGAAGGGGCAAAGCATGCTTATTATGGCAGCGAGAATCCCTGGAATCGCCGCTTTTTCTATGACCAGATCGGATTTGAATACAAACGGCGGGGACAGCGTCAGATGCTGGACATTGTCGAAGGCAGACCTGAAGAAGCAGTTCGCTATTGTCGGGAGCTTTTGGCGGCTGATCCCAATGATCTGGAATCGTGGTTTAATTTGGCAGTAGCGCAGTGCCAGACAGGCAAGGTTGATAGTGCCTTGCTGACGATGAGAATTGCCATTCAAAAAGGATTGCCATTAGAACGGTTCCTGGCAGGCCCACGAGATTTGCTCAAACCATTGACAGAATCTCTTGAATTTAAAAAGTTAGCCAAACAAAAAAACATTCAATTGCTTCATGGTCCCATGCTTGGATGTGTTACTGATAGCAGTGCCAAATTCTGGGTGCGAACTGTTGCTGAAGCTCCAGTTCAAATCATTGCCAGCACATCGAACAAATTGATTCCGCCCATAAAATCAGCAACGGTTTCAACCGATCCCAGCCGTGATTTCACGGCAATTGTCGAGCTAAGCGGTTTGCAGCCAGCGACGAATTATTTCTACAATATTTTGATCAATGGGAAATCGGTTTTAAAGCCAGAATTTCCATCATTTCGCACCTATCCTGCGGCTGAAAATCCTGCGACATTCAAGGTCGGCTTCGGAGGAGGAGCTGGCTTTTACCCGCCCTACGAACGGGTCTGGGATACCATCCTTGCACATCAGCCGATCGCCTTTTTAACGCTGGGCGATAACGTGTACATCAATATGCCTGAAATGCCCAATGGTGTGCACTTTTACACCTATTATCGCCGCCAATCCCGTCCCGAATTCCGCAAACTGGTGGCGTCAACAGCGATTTACGCCATCTGGGACGATCACGACGCCGCAACTGATGATGTCTGGCTGGGACCCTTTAAAGACAAGCCTGCCTGGAAAATGCCATTGCTTGATGTTTTCAAACAGAATTGGAACAATCCTTATTATGGCGATCCTGACTGGCCTGGCTGCTGGCACAATTTTTCTATCGGTGATGTGGATTTCTTCATGCTGGATGGCAGAACCTATCGCACCAATCCGTACGACGAAAATCCGACCATGCTCGGTCCCGTACAGAAAACCTGGCTATTGGATCAATTAAAGCAGGCTAAAGGCACTTTCAAAGTCATCGCTTCCCCAGTGCCCTGGTCATTGGCGACCAAGGGTGCTGCCAGGGATACCTGGAATGGCTTCAAAGCAGAGCGAAAGGAAATTTTTGATTTCCTGGCTGAAAATAAAATTGATGGTGTCATCTTGCTATCCGCCGATCGCCACCGCTCCGACGCCTGGAAAATCGAGAGAAAAAATGGATATACCTTGTACGAATTTGAAAGCTCTCGACTGACCAATCAGCATGTTCATGAATTGATGCCGCAAGCTTTGTTCGGGTATAATGCAAAACAATCTTTTGGATTACTAACGTTCGATACGACAATCCCTGATCCATCGGTGACTTATAAGATAGTGAGCATCGACAACGAGTTGGTTTACACATTCGAAGTGAAGAAGAGTGAATTATCCTTTTAAGATGTTATACCCCATAGGAGAGAAGGATGACACACCAAACCAGGCGTGATTTTTTAAAGACAGCAACGCTGGCTTCAGCCGCATTCATGGTCCCCTTTTTGACGTGTGAACGAAGCGGTCGGCGACCCAATATTGTGCTGATCATGGCCGATGATGTGGGCAGAGAGGTGTTGGGGT
>Ga0209427_10010426_pt1 | contig 10296 bp, 8 predicted proteins | sample DeeMarSWOR136_30_FD_187465 | JGI IMG/M metagenome (GOLD analysis project Ga0209427, IMG submission 187465) | Marine sediment microbial communities from White Oak River estuary, North Carolina - WOR-1-36_30 (SPAdes) (version 2) | ecosystem: Environmental > Aquatic > Marine > Intertidal zone >...
TCACTCAAAGAAACTCATGAATACTTGGCTGACAACCACGTCATCGCGCAGGGCTGCAGCAGAGCCAAGTATCAACTGCTCATCTTCGAGCAGCATGTGGGGTTGAAGCTGTTCGAATTCGTGAACAACTTCAATCATTCACTTATCAAAAGGAGGATAACCATGATGACAAAAGGCAAATCCAAGACGTGGGCAAAATCCAAATTTCTGCTCATGATTCCTGTGATCTGCTTTCTTGTTCTGGCCTTTGCCAATCCAAGACCGGCAAGTCCCACGACTCAAGCGAAAATGACTTCCGAAGATGCCCTGCCTGCACTGGATGAACCGAACGGACCTGCAGCCGCAGAGGATCAAAAAGCCTCGGATGACAAGAAGAAAAAAGAAAAGGAACACAAGCTCCAGGAAATCATGCTGAAGGAACAGCAGCTTAAAAAGGAATACGAAAAAACAGAGGATCCAGAGAAGAAAAAAATGATCAAAGAGAAATTGATCGAGATTCAAAAGATGAAGGAAAAAGAAGGGTGGGTCAAACAAAATCCTGGCACCATTACTGAGGAACAATATGTTGAAACGACCAAAAAGATAAAGACAAAACTTGCCAATACAGATGATCCTGAAGAAACAAAGAAGCTGAAAGCAAAGTTAGCAGAGCTACAGGAGATGAAGAAAAACGGACTGGTCAAATCTTCAACCGCCATCGACTACGAGAAGGAAGCGGCAAAGCTCAAGGAAATGTATGAAAAGACAGATGATCCTGAAAAGAAGAAACTCATCAAAGAGAAGTTGATGCAGTTAAAGGAATTGGCGGCAAAAGAACAAAAAAAGAAAAAAGGCAAGTAACTTCCTGAACGATGCCCTGCAATGGATGAGTGACCATGGACCGGCGCAAACCTTAGGAGTGATCACTCATTCAGGGGAGCCAGATGAGCTCCTGGCTCCCCTTTTTTCGGAACTTTTTTATCTAGAGTCAAATGTGGTCCTTTTCCTATCACGCGTTTTATCTTCTCCCTTCGGAGGACGAAAGCTTTTAATCCATGCCACAGCTACGCCTAATCCAGCATGGTCTTACGGGAGCCGAAGAATTTCTGGAACCAGGATTTGACATGCCCGGTGTATCTTTTAGTCAAAATGATCGGAACATCGGTCTTTCTTGCTATTTGAACTGGCAAGTCGCCAAACAACGCTCTCCGCAGCAAGCCTTCCTCCGGGGCTCCCATGATGATCAAATCATGGTTTTGGATTTCGGAGAGGATCGCGTCTGTAACATTCTGTGTTTTTTTGATCACGATCTTGTACCGGTCTGGATCGATCTCTTCTTCTAGTTTGTGCAGTTCTTCTCTATATTTTTGCTCGACTTCCATGACATCATCGCTGTAGGTCGCGTGGAAAAGCATGATAGGCGTACTATTTTCTGGAAGAATAGCCTCTGCTATTTTCAGAGAAAGTATGGCATATTTTATATTGCTCACCGGAATCAGAATCCGTTCAATCTCTCTATCATCCGGAGAACGACAGACCAAGGCGATATCGCAAACCGTGTTCAATATGATCTCGTCTGTAATTGTTCCGAACACCCTGTCATGGGCAGGTCGTTCACCTTCCCACCCAAGAACCATCAGATCTATTTTCCGCTCCTCACAGGTCTCGATGATGGCTTTGGGAATGTTGTGCGTCAATTTCACAAGAGAATAGACAGGAATGTTTTCCCGCTCGGCAACATCTATGGCCTTCCCCAGTAAGGAACGGGCACAATCGATATATTTCCGTCCCTCAGTCGGCGGAAGCTGGGCAGGTACCTGTATGATATTCACGGCCGTGATATCGGCTGTATACGCCTTGGCCATTCTAACTGCAAAACGCTGCAATTGTTCGACCGTCTTTTCGTTGGCCACGGGCACGAGGATATGGAACTCGCAGGGACTGGCTGTGAAAACAGGTTGCTCAGCATGAACGACAGGAACCGCCTTGGCCACAAATTCTTTTCTTCGAGAATAAAGATAGTAGAAGCTGATTCCAAAGAGCAAATATCCTATGCACACCCAAACACCCAAGGGCCTGTAAAAGAACAGGAACACAGCCAGAAAGAGATTCAAAAAGGTCGCAATTATAGGAATATGGGGAAAAAAGGGAACCTTAAATCCTCTATCCAAATCCGGGCGATTCTTCCTCAGATTGATGACAGCTAGGTTCACGAAGATGAAAAGCAAAAGGAACATCGCATCCGTAGCGCTGGCAATGTCTTCGATCGGAAGCGCCACAGCCATAAGAACAATCATCACTCCGGAGATAAAAACAGCCATATGGGGGGTTCTTTTTTTATTATGGACTTTGCTAAAAATCGAAGGCAGGTTATGATCGCGTCCCATGGCGAAGCTGACCCTGGAGGAGGAGTAGACAGTGGCATTCAAGGCGGACATGGTGGAGAGCAGCCCACCGATCAAGAAGATGATTCTTCCGAGCTTGCCCAGCATGAAGTGTTCCGCCGCTTCGATCATGGCCATCTCTCCTTTCTCTCCCAGATACTGCCAGGTCGGCATGTCTCCATCTGGAGCTGCAGCACCCATCGCCACAAAGGCGACCAAGATGTAGATGGGCACCACAATCACAAGGGAGAGTAAAATCGAGAGGGGAATATTCTTTTTGGGGTTCTTGACCTCTTCCCCGCACTGGGCAATGATTTCATACCCTTCGAAAGCAATGAAGGTCAGCCCCATGGCCATAATGATACCCAGAGGCCCTTTTTGAAAAAATCCCCGAAAATGTTCGGGCCATGGTTCCGGTGTCTTCCCGGAGAACATAGCGAAAAGGCCAAACCCGATAAAAAGTGCGATCACCACGATCTTGAGGATGGTGACCAGGGTCTCAGCCTGTCCGGTCTCCTTGGCTCCACGGTAGTTGATATAGACGAACAAAAGAGTTGCTATCACAGATATAATTTTGGCAGCAAGGATGTACGGTTCGGATGAGGAGAAAAAGGACAAAAGTTTGTTGAAATCTATACCAGCCATATGAAGGAGATCCACGGTAAAAGTCCCGAACGCCACAGCATACAGGCTGCAGGCCACAGCATGGGCGAACCAACTGATCCAGCCAGAAAGAAATCCGTTGGGCTGGGGGAGAGCCTCTTTAACCCACAGGTAACCGCCTCCTGCCTCAGGAAAGCAGGATCCGAGCTCGGCATAGGACATGGCTGTGAGTCCGGTGACGACTCCGTTAAAGGCGAAAACCAGCAGCAGTGCCGGACCAGAGATGCCCGCTGCTAATCCGGTCAACACGAATATCCCTGCACCGATCATGGCTCCGACGCCGATCATGGTGACGTGCATCAGTCCCATGTCTCGGGCAAGTTCTGTGACAGGCTTTTTCCCCGCTTCCATCCCGTTTCCAAACTCAGTTTCTTTAGCCATGTTCAGGTCCAAATATTCAGCGATCTTCTGATTTGAATCAAAATAAAACTATACCTATAAAAAGTCAAGATAAATGAAGGGGCAGCCCACAAGGAAAGCATAATATCGCTGCTCAATCTTTTTGCCTCGAAATGGTATTCTGTTGCCCTGCTGGTTTTGCTGGGGATCGGGATTCTCGCCTATGCCATCAAATTTTTCGCTTCATCTGAGTGGATTAACCTGCTAAAGAACATCCTCCAACTGATCGTTATCGGAATCGTCATCAATAAACCCATCGAAAATCCCTTCATGGAATTTTCCTATTTCGATCTCCAAACAGCAGGTAATTGGGTCATCGCTATCGTGGCCATCCTCATCGCGATAGATTTCCTGAAAAGTCTGATAATCATAGGAAAAGACGCATTAACGGACTGACACATTGTCTCGCAGGATAGGATTTGTAACTCGAAAGCGATCATTCTATCATAAAAATCAATTTCAACAGGAGACCGAGAATGGTAGCTGAAAAAAAAGATTTTATCGCTTACTGTGGTCTGTACTGCGAAGAGTGCCCGGGTTTTAAAGGAGTCATAGCCGACCTATCATGAGATCTCCGCAAAGAGCTGTGCAAAGCAAGAGCTGGCGAAATCGCCGAATCCATCGCGGCAGCCACCCCCTTCGAAGAATTCAAATACTACCAGCAGTGTTTTGACCTTCTGGGATTTTTTGTCAAATCCCGATGCAAGAGGACATGCCGAGAAGGAGGCGGTCCCCCATCCTGCAAGATTAGAACATGCTGCCGAAAAAGAGAATTGGATGGCTGCTGGCAGTGTGAGGAATTCACGACCTGTGAAAGACTCGACATTCTAAAGCCCGGCCATGGAGATGCCCATATCAAGAATCTGAGGAAACTGAAAAGAAAGGGGACATCAGAATTCATTCAAGGCAAAAAATACTGGTATTCTGCGACAAAAAAATAAACACACAGTCAGCCAGCGTCATGCAGCCAGCACCAGCCTCAAATCCATGACGTTTGTATGCGTCGGTCCTGTAATTATCAAATCTCCCAGGGATTGGGAAAAATGGTAGGAATCGTTTTCCCGAAGGAAAAGCTCAGCATCCATTCCCATCTTTTCAGCTCTTTCAATTGTGGTTCCATCGACAATGGCACCGGCTGCGTCTGTAGGGCCATCCGTTCCATCGGTTCCCGCGCTCAAAACAACAACATCCCTCAATCCCGCAATATTGATAGCTGCAGCCAGGGCAAATTCCTGGTTTCGTCCACCCAGCCCCTTGCCCTGAATGGTGACGGTGGTCTCCCCTCCAGAAATGACACACGCAGGTCTACCGATCGGATTGCCCGAACTGAGAATTTCCTTGGCAAGGGCTGCATGCACTCTAGCCACATCTTTTGTTTCCCCCTCGATGAACGTTGAAAGAATGAGAGTATTGTAACCAAGCTTGTGCGCCTTATTCCTGGCGGCTTCGACAGCCTGGATATTGCTTCCGATGATGACATTCTGGGTCTGCTCAAAAACAGGATCACCAGGCTTAGGACTCTCCTCGATTTCCCCTCTCGCTCCCTTTTCCATGATCTCAACGACAACCGGAGGAACCCGATCCCTGATGTGGTATTTATCCAAAATGTGCAGGCAGTCACCAAAGGTGCTATAGTCAGGCACAGTCGGTCCCGAAGCAATACTATCCAGGTCATCGCCGATCACATCGGAGAGAATCAGGGAAATAAGAGGAGATGGGAAAGCGAACCGTGCCAGCCGGCCTCCTTTGACCAATGATAGATGCTTTCGAAGCGCATTGATTTCGTGGATGTCCGCCCCGACTTCAAGCAGTGTTTTGGTCACCTCTTGTTTATCCTCGAGACTCAATCCCTCAGCAGGGTACGGCAAAAGGGCAGACCCCCCTCCAGAAATCAAAAAGATCACCAGGTCTTTTTTCCCTGTCTTTTCGAGAAGCTTTACAATCCTTTGTGCTCCGCGGAAGCCTGCCTCATCGGGCACTGGATGGGCAGATTCGTTCAACTGGATCTTCCGGAGCGGCACTCCGTGATCGTATTTCGTGTTTACCAGCCCTGAATGGAGTCGCTCTCCCAAAAGCTCTTCCAAGGCTTGGGCCATGGCTGCAGAAGCCTTCCCTGTACCGATGACAAATATGTTTTCAAATTCAGTCAGGTCGTATTTGATATTCTCCACAGTCAACTGGTTGTCCTTCAAACGCAGATGTTTTTTTACGGCATTTACCGGATTTACCGCGTCTACTCCAGCCAAAAAAATCGATCGTGCATCTTTTCTCAGTCGAGCTAAGTCCTTCGTTCTTCTCATGTTAGAAATAAGGGTGAATTATGGAATCCTGCTTATCTGCTTATATCACAGGGTTATTTGGTTGTCAAAAATGGCCCAGCACTATCCAAAGGTTTAAAATCTGTTTCTTGTGGTGACTCTTTAGTTTGACATTATTTCGCTCCTGTGCACAATGCAACATTTCAAATTGTCATTAATGAACTTGGCTCTCTTCCATTTTGTGCGAGTATGACTTTCAAGGTTATCTCTGTCCTCATGCATATCCTAGATGGCGCTCCGGCCATGCCTGATGTCTTTTTCCATTAGAGCTAATCCACACAAAATAGAAGAGAATATTTTTAATTAGGCAGCGTGTCCAATAGATTTCTGGCAACATGTCCCTGATTTCAACGCATGGGGCTATAAATTCCGTAATAAGAAAGCATTTTAATGAATAAATCAGGCAAATTATGATAAGATGCCTTCTGCTTCATCTGCTGTTAAGGAGAGAAGATTGAAAAGCTTGGCTTTCGCACTATTGACAATCTTTTTATTAGTTCCTCTCAACCTCTCTGCCCAAAAGTATACGGAGGGAAAGATCAAAGTTTTCATCGTCAAGAACCGCACAGAGGGTCCAGCCATCTTGGAAAGAAGCGGATTCAAAGAGATGCTCACAGACCTGGGATGTGAAATCGTTAAGGTGTCAACTGTCCAGCTAACCCCGGAGGAGGACCGCCAATATGGAGAGTGGAACCAGGATGCATTGGAGAGCAAACACATTGGAAACCTCATCGCCGAAAACAGAGAGGGGGAATATTTCACTATAGGTCTTTTAACCAACTGCACGGACTTGCTGGGCATGCTGGCCGGGCTCCAGCACTTGAAGCCGGGGAAAATTGACAAGGCTGACTCAAGGAGTCTCCTATCTGAGGGATTGGCAGGAAGGAAACCGCTGCGGGTCGGTCTCGTGTGGATCGATGCACATGCCGACTTCAATACCCCGGAAACGACTCTCAGCGGCATGCTCGGGGGAATGCCAGTAGCGATCGCTACCGGCCTGTGTCTCACACGGCTGCGAATGAAAGCAGGACTGGATCCAGCCCTTCCTACCAAATACATCGTCATGGCCGGATTGAGGGATGTGGATCCTTTGGAACAGGAACTTCTGGATCGTTCCCAGTGCGAGTTTATCTCTGTCAATGACATCCGAAGACTCTCAGATCGCATCGATCTCCAGATGGAGCGTTTGAGCCAGCTCACAGAAATCATCTATGTGCACATCGACATGGACGTTCTGGACCCGAGTGAAGTTCAAGGTCACTCTCTCACGGTTCCAGAAGGACCTACGAGCAAAGAGCTAGCCGCTGCATTGGAAATGATGTTCCAGCACCCAAAAGCAGGAGCCATAGGCATTGCGTCTATGCCTTACGGGGAAAGAGATAAAGACCTCAGTTCTCTCAAGGCCGCTTACCGCTTAATTGAAGGCGCAATCAAAGGAATAAAAAAAAGATAAAAATGTAAAAATATTAGACAATATAGGCTGTCTACTTCATTTTCCCTTTTTCCGCTGAATTATTAAGTTATTGATATTGAATTATTTATAGAACTTTCTTGCCAATGCCATTCTGGCACTAATCCTGCACTATATTATGTGGAAAACCAAGCAAGAAAGGAAGAGTCATGGATCTCCTAACAGGAGCATGCAGGAGACATCAGGAGGCACTCCCATCACAAAACACGATCCTTGCAATTCTGATCCTTTCCCTGATTTTCCTTGGTTCATTTTCCTGCTCAAGCTTCAATCACGGAAAGCTGTTGACCTGGCAAGAATACGTCGAACACCCAAGAACCGGTCCTTACATTCTTGAACTAGACAAAGAGAGAGGGAGCCTCTTCTATTATGGGGCCTTTCACAAAGTGGATCCTAAGGATCCCCAATTTGAGGACATCGAACAAAAGTGGGAACAGTTCCGACCAACATATGCTTTCTGCGAAGGGCGCATATGGCCACTAGAAGAATCACGTGCCCAAGCCATCCGGAGTTATGGTGAACAAGGATTGATCACCTTTTTAGCAGCCCGTGATGGAGTACCTGTTAAATGCATCGATCCTTCAGTATCTGAACAGATTCAATTCCTAAGAAATCAATATCCCCCCTACCAAATAAAAATCTATTTTATTCTTAGACAGGCAACCATAAACAAAATGCTCAGAAGAAGAGAAAAAAATGAAGATGACGCCCGCCTTCTTCTGAGTAAAATGGAAAGATTTGGAGGCGCCAGGTATTTTCCAGCAACTCTCGTGGAGTTTGAATGTATGCTTTCCCAACTGTTTCCGGAGCTCGACAACTGGCAAAACATACACTACGGCTATTTTCAATCGTCGGAAAAAGGCGGTTTTCTCGCTGACATCCATCAGAAACTGATTGAATATAGGGACAAGACTATGATTAAAAAGGTCACACAAGCTCTGAAGAAGGGTGAAAGAGTATTTGCAGTAGTCGGTCGCAGTCATGTCTTCAAACAGCAGAATATTCTGCGCTCATTGACCTGGTAATAAAACCTTATCTTCTTGGAAGCGCCTCAAAGTTCTTCTTTGATTAAACCTGCAAGCCGTTTGATTCCCTCTTCGATTTGATCTTCGGTGGGGTAGGAGAAATTCAACCGCATCGAATTTTTGCCGCTTCGGTCAAAATGAAAGGCCGATCCTACAACATAAGCCACCTTCTTCTCGACAGCCTTGGGAAAAAGCTTTTCTGCATCCATCTTCTCAGGTAAAGTTACCCAGAGAAAAAGCCCTCCTTCAGGATGAGTCCAGTCTATTCCCTCCTCCTTGGGCATGTACTGCTGCAAAGCGTTAAGCATCACATCCCGTTTTTTCCTGTAGACATCGATGATCTTCTCGATGTGAGGTTCGAGCAGGCCGCGACGACAAAATTCATAGATGATCGACTGATTGAGGGGAGGAGAGCAAAGATCTGTAGGCTGTTTGGCCATGACGAGCTTATCCATGATAGCCTTGTTGGCAACAATCCACCCGATTCTTGTACCCGGAAAGAGTATTTTAGAAAAAGTATGAAGGGAAAAAGCATGTCCCCTCTTATCCAAAGCCCCTAATTTGAGTACGGGCTCTCCCTCAAATCTCAATTCTCGGTAAGGAGTGTCTTCTACAATCACCGTATCGTATTCGTAACAGATCTCCAGAAGTCTCTTTCTGCGCTCCAGTGAGAGAGTTACCCCGGACGGGTTCTGAAAATCAGGGACAACATATACAAATTTTATCTTTTGGCCCTTGGCTGTGTATGTCCGTAAGATATCCTCGACTGTATCTATGTTCATTCCCTGCTTATCCAGGCGTGCACCCAACATATTCGCTCTGAAACTTTTAAATGCCTGTATACCTCCAAGGTAGGAGGGTAGTCCAAGGATGATTGGATCTCCTGGATCGATAAATATTTTTCCGATCAGGTCCAAAGCCTGCTGAGAGCCGGATACGATTAAAATATTTTCCTCGTCTAAATCGACGCCTTCATCCGCTCTTACCTTATCTACAAGAAACTTTCTCAGACGGCTGTCCCCTTCTGTCGGGCCATACTGTAGTGCTATCTGCCCCTCTTTATCCAGGACAGTCCTGACAATATCCTTCATCTCCTCAATCGGAAACAATCCGGAGAATGGCAGTCCCCCGGCAAATGAAATCACTCCAGGCTGTCTGGTCAACTTTAAAAGCTCTCGGATTTCGGACCTGGTTAGTCCTTTTGAGGTGACCGATAAAAGTCCAGGTAAAATGTCTGCAACTTTTTTCATGAATCCTCCTGTTTTGGGATCAGACATCCATGATATTCATAATTGAGTCATCGAATCAAGGGTAGAGGGAAATTATGTAAGTTACGAATGTTTGACTCCGTCAATAAGCCAAAGAGATATTTATAGCACCAAAGACTTGTGGCTTTGCCTGTGTCTTGAACTGCTTGGTCCGAAAAACATAGGCATAACTGAATTTGAAACGCTTGTAGGTGAACGCGACTCCTCCAATAATGTCTGCCACAAAGGAATACTTGTCCACTCGATGACTTTCTCTGAAGGTATTGCCATCGAGGAAGATATTTCGGAACACAGAATGTCCGGCAACATAGATATAGCTGTGAAACCCAAATCTTTTGGCTGTATCTCGATGCGAGGACTGTTCATCAAAAAAAGTGCTGCTTTCACCGCCGGGACGGAGAAGGAACGTCCCAAAATTCTTCGGGATATTCCAGCCAATGCGGAACTGCCATCCTGTTACCGCTGCTATCATCATATTTCCCAGGCTCCCGCCTAGGTGAGCGATCAGATCATATCCGAAATCCTTTCCTTCTCGAGATCTTACTATCCGCTTCTTACGGTCGAATATGGCGTTGAAAACGATCTCGTCTTTGAGTTGGTGATGCCACCCTCTGGGATCGGTCCCTCTATACAATCCATGGATAAATCTCTGCATCTCTGCAGCAAAGGAACTCGGCCCCACAATCCCCAAGAGGAATTCCAGGGTGTCCATGTTTTGGTCTTTTTTTCTATGCAGTCCTAGAGAGAAAAAAGACACTCCAGCATAAGGGCGGTCGTCCTCGATCAGTT
>Ga0209427_10010427_pt1 | contig 10294 bp, 8 predicted proteins | sample DeeMarSWOR136_30_FD_187465 | JGI IMG/M metagenome (GOLD analysis project Ga0209427, IMG submission 187465) | Marine sediment microbial communities from White Oak River estuary, North Carolina - WOR-1-36_30 (SPAdes) (version 2) | ecosystem: Environmental > Aquatic > Marine > Intertidal zone >...
TTTTATTTTCCTTATTTTTATTGATTGGAATTGTTCACTAAATTTTCATTGAAATCAGACGCTGAATTTACCTTTCCATATCAAATTCAAAGGAAATTGGTATAGAATTTAAACCTAAACTTATTTATCAAAATTATTTCGGTTTTCTTAACATACACCAAAGAGGGACATCGGTTTCAGGGATCATTCCATGTTCAAGAATTTCGAATCCATATTTCTGGTAAATGCATACACTTTTTTCAGTGTTAGTTTCCACATAAATCGGTAACCCATCTCTCTCAATTGTTTTTAACATAGTACTTATCAGTAATCCCCCGTATCCTTTTCCTTGTTCTTCTGGTTTAACGGCAATATTTTGAAAATACCAATGGTCATAGGGTGCAAGTTCTCTATGCCTCTCTTCCTCATACTTAAAAACTGTCATAGTTCTTTTCATTGCTTTTAGTTTTAAACCTACTTTACACATTGTATAAAAACCACCATGTCTCATCATAGTCCAAGTAGATGGATACACCTTATTGGGTGGAAGCCATATTGTAATTCCTTCTAAGTTCTTAGATGTAGCATAAGCTAGTCCATATTTTATTCCGTAGTTATAGAGCATATAAAATCCATATTTTGACTTTTGTTTTCTTTCTTTCTCATCAGGATATACAAATACCATAATAGGATCATCTTGAAAAGCTTCACCCGCCACTTTAAATGCCTGTTCAACATAATCCGGTGTCAATTTAAAAAGATTGTCTATATTATTAATCATATTCATATTAGAATATTAAATAAATTCTATTATAAAAAATTAGTAGACCAGTTTTTTCTTATTAGAATAAATTATTATATCTTAACATTTTCAATGAAATTTTCATTGAAATCAGACTCTGAATTTACCTTTCCATCAATTTTATTTTTAAGAGGGGGTACCACGTTGGAAGGATATAATAATTATCTAAAAAATTTAACCTGTTATAGAAAATGAAAATACAAAAATAAATTATTTAAAAATACATCATGTCAAGCATTATTATTCCGATTTGGAATTAAAATATTGACCCCCTTTAAAGATATACTCAGCAAGAGAGATTTTCTTGGTTTTTAATGTTCCTTTTTAGTTACTAACGTGTACTCTGTATAAATGGTATCTCTTTTTCTTGCTTTTTTTCCCACTTTTTACGTTCTGAGCGTAATTTAAAGAGGTCTATATCTTTATATATCAAGCCTTCTTCTTTTACAGGTATTAATCTTTCAGTACGATCCTTTTCTGGTGTATATATATGAGATTCACCGTATTCAGCAATATTTGCAAAGAAGCAATAGCCATAAATAGATCTCCGAGCATCAAAATGTGCAGCTCTAAAATCAGCTGTAACTGGTGTAAAGGCGGGATTAATAATGATATCGACAGGTGGTTCAAAATTTTTTAATTCTACTCTAAGGTCCATATCTAAGAAATCTCTACATATAACAATAGCTACTCTTCCAAATTCAGTATTACACACGATTGTTTCACGTGGGAGGGAGCTTGTATCAATTGTTTCTTTAAATTTTTTCCCACCAAAATGTATTATAGCAGGTATATGTTTTTGTTGTTCCCAAAGAACCCCCTCTGGACCTATTACCACACTTAAATTTTGTTTTGTTTCTTGATCATGATAAGAACCAGGAATAATATACATACTATGAATTTTAGCTAGATGTGATATTTCTTCTAAAAAGATATTATAATTGCAGTCAATTGTCATTTCTGGAAAAATGAGAATATTTATTCCATTAGAATTAGCCTTATTTATCATATTTTTTACAGTGGAATTAACTATCTCGATTTTATTTTCTTTAAGCCCTAATAGTCCTGAAGGTGTTAATTCAAAGAATTCATTTAAAATATCTCCAGTTTCTGAGAGTCCTATTTGAGCTATTCCAACTCTACATTCTGCCCTTTGGATTTTGGGGTATTCTTTGAGTAAATCTTTGTAGAATATGTTGTATTTCTTTTTAGTTTTGAATTTCTTCTCTAAAACCTCACTTATAGCTTCTGTTATATAATCTTTTAAATTTAAAAACTCAATTTGCTCTTGTAATTTTGAATTGCGAATATATAACGTTTTCCATTCCTCTATTTGATTGAAAAGTTGATTATATTGGGCTGTCAATTTTTTTGAAATCAATTCTAATCCTTTATTTTCGGCAATTTTGAGAGCTTTAGTTAATAAATTTCTTGAAAGTTCAGCATTTCCTTCAATTAAAGCTAATTTTGCTTGAAGAGAATATAATGTTACTAAAGTGGTAATAGAACGTTGTTTAATAGCGACATCAGAGATTTTATTAAGTAGACCTTGAATTTCAAAAAGTATCTCTTCTTCTCCAGAATATTTTAACTCTTCTAATAATAAATCACACAGGTTTACTTGGATTTCGAATTTTAATTGATAATCAAATCTTTCTTCAAGAATTTCTTCAAATATTTGTTGTGCTTGAAATTTATCTTTAGCTCGATGTTTATTTTTCAATATACAAGCCTTACAAAATTTCTTAAATAATTCGGTCCAAGGCCATTTCCGAGCGAATTTAGAAAGTTCCTCCATAGAATTATCAATTTGTTGATTATCATCATTCTCTATGCTTGATAAAATTAGATATACATTTGAAAATATAACATCATAGTCAAACAAAGTATAATTCATTATACAAGAGGAAGTATGTGCGGATATCGATTTTTTAAAGTATTTAATTGATTTTTTTATTTGGTTTTTCTCATAATATATCATTCCAATATTTCTAAGGGCATAGCAATAACTATGTGGTACCTTTTTTTGAATAGCTAATTTCTCATTATAAATTGTTATAGCCTTATTATAATATTCTAAACTTTTATTAAATTCACCCCTTCCACGATAAATCGATCCAAAAAGAGAATATGCCCATGAAAGCCCTGTACTATGGTTTAACTTCTCATATAATGCCAATAGTTCTTGCGTATATTTTGTTGCTTGATCTAAGTCTCCTTTATAAAAATTGACAAATGCTATTGTTAATATTGCGCGTGCTATGTATCTTTCATCATCGATATCTTTAGCAAGATTTAATGTTTTATGGAAATAATCTAATGCTTCATCCAATTTGCCTTGAGATCTTTTGATCCAACCAAGAGCATTAAGCTGGTAAAATATGTATTTTTTCTTGTTTAAAGTTTCATAAATTGCTATACTATGCTGATAATTAACTATAGCATTTTCAAGATCCCCTTGAACAGCTTGAATAGCGCCTTTTATAGAAAATAGTCTGCCTATACCATCTTTTACAAGGGAATTTTCTTTATTAACATAATTCATTTGGTTTATAATTTGTTCAGAAAGCTTAATTTCTTCATTAACTTGATTATACTTTTTTAAGGCCATTAGCGCTACTAATCTTGCTATTCTTACACCAAATTCTTGAGATAAGTTTATCTGGGTTGCTTTTTCGTTCAAAATGTTGTTAATTATTGATAGAGCTTTATCAAACTCCCTAGCTTTTAATAAAGTGAAAGAATTTAAAATTTGTTTATCAATATTCTCGGGTTTTTGAGTATGTTTATTCATCTTCACTTTCCTTAAATTGCTTTAAATAGCAATTAAAAAAGTTTTTCTCTTGTATTTCAACCTTAAATATTCAATATTAAGTATTATGGACGAATAATATATAGGTAGCTCAATTAAAAATATTTTATATTTTTGGGAATTTCAAATAATTTTCTTTTTTTTTATTTACACTAATTCTTAAAATTGGATTTTTAACTACGTATATAGTTAAAACCTAAATTAAATTAATTTTATAATATACTAATTCGTCAAAAAGAATGTGTTTATATTACTTTTTATAATATTGGCATCACTGGTAAACTTTGTTAAAAAAAAGTAGAAAAAGTTAAAAAATTAAAATTTTAGGCAATCTTCTTAATAATTCAATTATATTTTATTTTAAATACATAAAATTTAAAGATATCAAGTTCGAATATAAAAATGAGTGAAATCAACCCTATAGTTTTAGTTGTTTCTGATGTTCATTTAGGTTCTTTAGATAGTGATGTGGAATTATTTATTCAATTTTTAAAAGGTATTGTTAATGGAGACTATGGAAATGAGCTTCAAGCGCTTATAATTTTGGGGGATTTTATTGATTTATGTACTGATATTCCTAAGACTCTATTAGAAAGGGAGAAAATCCAAGAAATTTTTACTCTTTTGCTAACAATTAAAAAAAAGATGAATCTTATATTCGTACTTGGTAATCATGAAATCCCTGTTACAGGAGATTATGATGAAAAATTTAAAAGTCGAAAAGAAACGTTTTTAAAAAGGTTTGAGAGTAGCGCTTTCAATGAATTGTTTCATAAGGAATCTTACTATCAATATATTTTATTAAAGAAGTGGAACAATGAGGACATGCTTTTATTATATGACACAAGAAATGAAATTGAAGATAATCCGATTAATAAAGTGAAAATTCAGGGATTAGGTTTAGAGAGCAACTATGAGTGTTTTATGACGCATGGTTACCAGTTTGATAGTGAAATATATCGTCTTTTTATAGGACAAATATGGAAGGCATTAATTACTAATAATAAGTTTGAGATTAAAGAGACATATGATTATTTCTGGAATGAAGTAATAAAGAATGGCAGAAAAATTAAACCCATTACATTTAAAAATATGAAAAAAGAATTGGCTAATTTAAAGAAGAAATCTTTAGAATTCGTCGAGAACCTTTTTTCAAACTTAAGTTTTCTAGAATTTAAATTGATTAAAACTAATATGCGAGTACTGAAAAAATGGCAACGTATAAGTAAACCTGATTATTATTTTGATGGAATAAAAGCATTTTTAGAAGATAAAAACCACAAGTTTTCAAAAATTAATCATGTTATATATGGTCATTCGCATCAAAGTGGATTAGCTTATGGAAATATTAATAATCAGATGGTAGAAATAATAAATGATGGAGCTTGGCAACATACGCAACCTTCATATGTTGAAATCCTCTCAAAAGGAAGGTTAAAATTAAGATCTTTTTCTAATATACCAAAATCTTAAAGAAAAATAGAATTTTTATAATTTCCCACACTGATTTATTTTTATCTGTTCAAAACCTATAAATCTCAGCTTTTATTTTTAAATATTAAGCTTATATTTTTTTAAGTATAATAAAACTTTCAACCTCATGCTTGAGCATATAAATACTCGTTCTGAGAGGGATAGCCAAAAAAAACCAGTCTATATTTTTAAAATCACAATTTTAGGTCAGGAACGTGTAGGGAAAACGTGTATTGCTAGACGACTATGTTTTAATACTTTTGATGTGAATACAAAAGAAACTTTAGGAATCGAATTCTATACAAAAGATTTTCCTATTATTGTTGATGGGGAAGAATCTTTTATTCGACTTAGTATATGGGATTTTGGTGGACGTGAGCAATTCAAAAAGTTATTTCCATATTATATTAATGGCGCTAATGGAATTTTTATGGTTTTTGATCTTATAGACCTTCAAACATTACTAAGGTTAGATTGGTGGTATGACAGATTGGAGGATTATAATCATGCTAATACTCCACGAATATGTATTGGTGCCAAAAGTGATCTTGTGAAAACTGCAAATGAAAAAACTAGAGTGGATGATTTAGTAATAAAAAGATTTATGGAAAGGCATGATGAAAATGATTTTTATAAAACTTCTTCGAAGGAAGATTATAATATCAAATTAATTTTTAAAGAACTTGTTATTAAGATATTAGAAAAAAATAAGCTCGATTATGATCTATTGCTTTAATGAAAATGAATTTTATAGACTAATTTTTAAAAGATATCTTTATTATAATATATATACCATTAATTTAGGGAGATTATGAATGGTCGAAATTTTTCATGAATTAGATGGAGATCTTTCAATTTTAAAAGAAAAGGTCATTGGTATTATTGGTTATGGAAATCAAGGAAGAGCTCAAGCTCTTAATTTGAGAGATTCAAGATTAAATGTTATTATAGGGAATATTGAAGATCGATATAAGAATATTGCTTTAAAAGATAACTTTTCAGTTTTTTCAATTAAAGGAGCTACTGAAAAATCAGATATAATATTTTTACTTCTCCCAGATGAGATCTTGAACGATATTTTTGAAAGAGATATTAAACCATATTTAAAACCTGATTCTGCAATAGTGTTTGCTAGTGGATATAATATCGGTTTTAAGTTATTAAAACCCCCTAATAATATAGATATATTGCTAATTGCACCCAGAATGATTGGAGTCGGTGTAAGAGAGAAATTTTTGAGAAACGAAGGATTTTTTAGTTTTATTGCAATTGAACAAAATGTTTCTGGAAAAGCTAAGCAGATCTTACTTGCATTAGCTAAAGGAATTGGAACATTAAAAAAAGGAGCAATAATGTTAACGTTCAAAAAAGAAGCTGAATTAGATTTGTTTAATGAACAAGCATTTGGTCCTGCATTTGGCAGAGTTTTATTGACAAGTATTTATACTTTGATCGATGCTGGTTATCCTCCAGAGGCTGTATTAATTGAAATGTATATGAGTAGTGAGATGTCTTACACATATAAAAAGATGGCAAATGTAGGATTAGTCAAACAAGTTGATTTTCATTCTCAAACAAGCCAATACGGTGCCATGAGCAGAGGAATACGATTTAGAAAACTTCCTCTTCGTGATAAAATGGAAAAAATTTTAAAAGAAATTCAAGATGGTAAGTTTACTATAGAATGGGAAAAGAGAATTACTAAACTTAAATTTAAAATGATAAAATATTTTGCTACTAAGCAGAAAATTAATAAATTTGAAAAGCAAGTGAGAAAAAATCTTAAAATGAAAATTTATGATATTTATGAAGAAGAATCTCCAACAACAGCAGAGCTTACAGAATTGGGTAAGATTTCCGAGGAATTAAAATTATTCGAGGAATACTATCAATAATTATTTCTATTTTATATCAGGATAATTATTACACCTAAGATTGTCAGTATAACCCCAATAAAACCAAACTTAGATATTTTTTCCTTATTTACAAGATAAGTTAATGGAAGGGCAAATAATGGGCTTGCGCTTGCTATCAATGAAACTATATTTGCTCCTGCTAGATGCACGGATTCTGTATATAAATATGCGCCTAATGAGGTCCCTATTATTGAAGCAATTAACAAAAACGTCCATGATCGTACTGTTTTCTTCTGATAAGATCTATTTTCCTTCTTTAACAAATAATTTTCTCTAAATACCATTGAAGCTAAAATTATTAAAGCAAATGGAAATCTAATAAGATTCCCTATAACAGAGCTTAGTTCTTCAACATAAATAATTTGATCTATTTTTTTTGTAGCAAATTCAATTAAAACAGCACCAATAGCCCAACCGATAGATGCAGTAAGACAAAATCCTATTGCCTTTATATATTTTCTTTTAAGAATTTCATGTATTGATTTGGTTAAATCATGAACCATCTGTTGTTTAGTATTCTCAGATGTGTTTTTTGCTCTTCCAATAATTATTACTCCAGTACTAATCAAAATTAGAGACGCAACTAAATTCACTTTAAATGATTGATTAAAAAAGATTAGAGACAGTATGAAGGTAAAGAGGGGAAACGTCATTGAAATTGCAAGAGCTATTGTAGTTCCTAATTCTTTTTGAGCCGTAAAATACGCAGTATCTCCAATCACTTGACCAAACACAAAACTCAAAATTAATATTAACCATAATTCCAAGGGTATTATAAAAATTAGATTTATTTGATTTAAGATTAAAACAATAAAGAAGAAGGTTAGAGTGCCAACTGCTGTTCGAAAAAAATTTATAAAAGTTGGACTTACTTCATTTTCGGTCCTACGAAAAATAACATTAGAACCTACAAATGTTAGTACTGCTGAAATTGCAATAAATTCTCCAAGCATTGATTATGCAAATTAAAGTATGCATAAATTGTTTTGTATTGTTATCCTTCTTTACCCTTTTTATCTTCAATCTTTATTGTTAAATCTGTGTTGCAATTATAGCAAAATTTTGGGATAGATTCAAACTCAACTCCACATTTTGGGCAAATAACTTTTCCTGCGCTAGCAATATTTTGCAAATTTTCTATTTGGTGCTGGACTTTAGCTTTTAAGATTTTCTTGATAATAAAAGAGAGGCCAATTGAAATAATAACTATCATAATTCCAAGCAGAATAGTATTTATAAAATGAAATAGAAAATTTGCGCTAAAAAAATCATGTGAATATCTAAATAAAAGCACATATACAAAAAAATTAGGAAAGAAATAGGTTAATAAATTCATAGTATAGGATTTTTTAAAATCATTATAAATAAATATAGGAATTAAAGACACTGATATCCAAATAATATAAATAAACAATAAACGAGGTAATACATCAAATAAAGTGTAGTTAGCAAAGAATTGTATTATTACTTTTTGTTCAAAGGTTGTTAAAATATTAAAACTAAGATTAATATGATAACCAAAATAAAATACAAATAAATTTAATATTAAAGTCTGAATTAAAAAAATAATAAGTCTATTTCTAAAAACATCAATAATTTTCATTTATAAATATCTAAATATTTCAAAAAATAAAACTCTTCTAACAAAATCCTAATTTCAAAATATTTTTTTATAATTTTATGTGTATACACACACTTTCTATAAATATTTTTTTATTACGTCTATTATTCATAATTTTTTTTTAGTTAAATTTTGGGCGGTAACTGACCGTTACCCTACGAGAGTATATCTTTTTCTGATTATTTAAATTTAAGGTCATTAAACATTAAAAGTTCAAGAATAAAAAAATATTATAATCCTAAATTACTTATAAAAAATGCTATAACAAATAAAGATAAGATAAATCCAATAAACATATCTGCTACATGCAATCTAATTTTTATCACCTCTTTATTATTTTTTATCTCCAGAATAATATGCTTCTACATCGGAAATCCATTTGGTAATATGATCTTCAAAAAATTTACCTACCTGAATTTTTTTTTCTAACATGAGATTAAAAATAGCTCTTGCCATTCCGATGTATTGTGCTGTCTTTTTTACATAAAATGAATAAATAAAAAAAAATTATTTTTAAAGATTCTACTTTCATGGATCTCTCTTCATTTTCTTCTTAGATATTGATACAATTGCTATTCCTAGTAATGAGGCAATAGTTAAAATCTCGATATGATATCCTGGAATTAATGGTTTTTCTTCTAAAATACTGAAGTATGCTGTAAAAACTGGATCATGTTTTAATTCTCCGCCTTGACCTTCTCCATAATCAGGATAACTTGTAATAAAGAATGCGGCTGTTTTGTTAGGTTCAAAATCATTCCAGACTAAATCAAAAGGAATTCCATCAATAAATCTATTAGTTTGATTAATAGCGTAGCAGCATATTAAACGTCCAAACTCGCCTACTAAAGGAAGCATTCCAGATACAAATTCAATAAATTCATTATCATCATTAACATCTAAACATTCATAAAGCACATCTCTATCTCCCATATCTGTTCCATTATGATGGGTTAAATGATAGGTTGGCTTTTGACTAAATCGAAAGTCAAATGCATGTGCTCCACCTAAAGTGGTTTCAACTGTAGTTAATCCTGTTTTATGAACAGTAGCGTTAATTTCACCTAGAGCATGATCTGTCAACAACCAATCTTGTTCTGCCCATATAAATGACCAAGTGCCTAAACACATAGCCCAGTATTCTGGCATATAGCCTTCTTCTCCAGATTGGGCTTTTACCCAAGGATCAGTCTTGTTTTCTCTATACATTAGAGTACCAAATTTACCCGTTTCATAATCTTGGTATAAGGTTGCTATACCTAATGCCGTATCAATATCAAGAGTATATTCGTAGAATACATAAGTTTGGTTTCCAATTACATGTGAACCATCGATATAAGATCCTGGATCAGAGTAATTAAAACCCCACTCAAACCCAAAGCCTGTTGGAGTATGGTTTATTTTAGGAACATAAAAGACTATATCAGTATAATTATAACCCCATTTATAACTCACAATTGAACCACTTACTGTGCGGTGCATACGTGTTATTTTAGTTTCAGGATTCGACTTAATTCCTACAATCTCTCTCAATTCTGTATTATTCGAGCCCATATAAAAAAACGGAGTAATTTCTTCACCATCTTCATATGCATCTGTATTATTTTTATCAGCAAATCCGAACCAAGCGCAATGCATTGAAGCAATATAAATTTCTGAACCGTTTAGATAAGCATGTTGCCACCACATTT
>Ga0209427_10010428_pt1 | contig 10293 bp, 9 predicted proteins | sample DeeMarSWOR136_30_FD_187465 | JGI IMG/M metagenome (GOLD analysis project Ga0209427, IMG submission 187465) | Marine sediment microbial communities from White Oak River estuary, North Carolina - WOR-1-36_30 (SPAdes) (version 2) | ecosystem: Environmental > Aquatic > Marine > Intertidal zone >...
CTTTCTTTGTATGGAATTTTGACTTTTTTACCAACTCTGGATTAGTGGGGTGCCCAATAACTAAAGAGTTACCATATAAATTCTATTTTAAAAGTATTAGCAATCTTTCCAACAATGGTAATCGTTCTAGGAACTTTAAAAACCATAAAGTACCTTATATTCTAATTCTTGGTATAATTACCATAAGTTCACCTCTAGCAAATTCGCCCTATATATCTTCAGCTATAGCTCTTATAACATATGAAACATTTATTAACAGCAATTTTACATTAAAAAAGTTGTTTTACCTCATAAAAATTAATTATCAATAAATTGTCGGATATCTTCAACAAGATTCTTAGACTCATGTAAATCTTTTATATAACGTTTAAATCGAGTTGCTCTTCGATCCAGAATAACTGCTACACCACGATCTTTTTCATCTCGAATAAGTCTTCCAATGGATTGTAGAAGCTTTCTTGCAGTAGGTGCCTCAACTGTATATTCCCATCCCTTTCTGAACTTAAGATCATAATACCTCTGCAATCCTCGTTGTCTTGCTGTGGGTTTAGGATACGGAATACCAACAATTACTGCTATCTCAAGCTGTTTTGCTGGAAAATCCATACCTTCGCTAATTCTACCACCTATGACAGAGAAAAGTGCAGCACCGTCTCCATTTTGATTTCCAAAATCCTTGAAATCAGAAACAAGTTCCATAAGAGCAGACTGCGACATTTGTTGTTCTTCAACAAATACACAGCGATTTATTTTGTTAAAGGCTTCATGGTTTCTGAACATGGACATTATATTAAAACTAGGGAAAAATACCATGGTATTTTTTGGAAAGGTATTACAAATATTTGTTACATGGTCTTTCATTTTGTTCAGAATTTTTTCATCCTTTGTTACCTCAGAATATTTGGTAGTGACATCACTAACAAATAGTATCTTTCGATTTTCTTTTGGAAAAGGAGAGGGATATGCAACAAGTTCGCAATCCTCAGAAAGTCCTAAGGAGTCACGATACTCTTCAAGAGGCTCTAGTGTACCAGACATATGAATTGATGAATGAAAATCTCTTATTATATCCGTTCCAACTGATGGATCAAGACAAAAAGCTTCGATACGAGGATTTTTACCACCAGATGCATCAACAATTAATTTAGCATGTTGATCTGTTTGTAGGTTGATCCAGATATCTAAAAACAAACCTAATCTGTGAAGATAAGAACGTGGAAGCTTGCCTTCCTTTTGTCTGTATTCTTGTATCTTTTCACCAAAGGCAATAAAATCGCTAATTATATCATGAAGGGTTTTACTTGTAATTTTAAGCCTGGATAATATCTCAGTTTCAAACTCATGTGCAGGAATAAATGCATCTTCTTTTTTTACAGGCTCTCTTCGGATACCTCCTTCTAAAATGCCGTAGATATAGGTATCTCTTAAGTCTCTGACAATATCATTTAATAACCTGCAAAACTCAGATACAGTAAATCTACCATTAAGCATTGATGGATCTCCATATTTTTCTGCTTCCGAAATACAATTGTTTAGCATAAACATGCTAAGTTGAGAAGAAAAAAGATCTCTAATAAAATTGGGAAGGTTATGAGCCTCATCAACTACTAATATCATATCATCTTCAGGAACAGACAACCAATCAAAAAGCATATTTCTAATCATTAAATCAAAAACATATATGTAAGGTCCAACAACTATTATTGATCCACGAATTAGTTGTTTGTTGAGCTCATATGGGCATAGCTGCTTTTTTTCGCAATGTTCAATGAACTCTTCAACTGTAGGAAGTTTATTTTTAACCCATTCAATGATATTATCGATTTTTTCCTTATCTAATGAATTTTTAAAATAAATACATCCTTTATCTTTTCCAGAGGATTTTGTCTTCTTTTTTTCATTTGAGCAAAATCTTGATAGTTCATCCGATGTGCCTTTTGCAAGCTCTGGATCGGATCTTGCAAGTAGACACATATTTGCCCTGCCTTGAATTCCGACTCCGTAAAATTTTTCTTTGATGTCCTTGTTTTTATTTCTAATCTCTCTTAACTCTAAAATTACCTGTCTTTGTTGAGCATTTGTCCTAGTTGAATAGATTATCTTTTTGTTGTTTTTTATTGCATATTCTAAGGTTGATGCGAGCGTGCAAATTGTTTTACCAGATCCTGTTCCAGATTCATAAACTATATCTCTTCTAGATTCTAGACAATTTTTGATAGTTTGCATTATTGCTATTTGGTTTTTTCGAGGATTATATGGAAAAAGCCCCATGTTAAGAGGATGTATGGAAACATCGGTAAAAAGAGTTGTTGTGGACTTTATTGAAAGTATTCATATTCATATAGTTGGGATTTTATAGTTATAGCATATTAAACTTTTCAGTATGGTTGAAACATCGTTTAAACAAATTAAAAATTTACTTTTAAAAGAGATTCATCTAGAATTTGTCAATAAATTACCCAATAAATGGGAAAAAATTGGTGATGTTCTAATAATAGTACTGCCCTCAGTTCTAGATGAATATAAAAAAATTATTGGAAAGAAGTATGCCGAGGTTCTAAACTGTAAAACAATACTAAGAGATATTGGTGGAATAAAGGGAGAATTTAGAAAACCAAATGTTGAGATAATTTACGGTTCAAAAAATACAATAACCATTCATAAAGAAAATGGAGTAAGGTATAAGTTAGATCCGCAGAAAATTATGTTTTCATCAGGTAATATGGATGAAAGAATTCGTATGGCAACGATTTCAAGTAAGAATAAAACTGTTGTTGATTTATTTGCAGGAATTGGCTATTTTACACTCCCAATTGCGGTTTACAGTAAATCAAAAAAGATTTTTGCTTGTGAAAAAAATAAAGTTGCTTTTGATTTTTTATGCCAAAATATCGTGTTAAATAATGTAACTTCTAGAGTGGAGCCTAGAAAAGGTGACAATAGAAAAGTCGCACCAACAAATATTGCAGATAGGGTAATTATGGGTTATATTAATGAAACTGATAAATTCTTACCAGTTGCAATTGATTGTCTAAATAATCATACAGGCATCATTCATTATCATAATACCTTTGCAGATAAAACAGTCCCTGAAAAACCAATGAAAATCGTTGAAAAAGAAGCTATTAAAAAGGGTTGTAAAGCTGAGCTTTTAAAATATATTCATGTTAAGTCCTATGCACCTGGAATTAGTCACTACGTTTTTGATATAAAAATAGGTGAGATATGAATAGCCAAATCAATCTTATCGTTTATCATATGAAAGAAGATGACCCAAAAAAATGTAGTGCTAAAAAACTACACAAATTTGGTTTTGTAAAACTTGAGACAAATATAAGAAAAATTCCTAAAGGTGCAATTTTGCTTAATCCTTTTGTTAAAAAAAGTTTTTCAAAAGAGGATTTAGATACCGCAATAAAGCATGGAATTATTGCAGTAGACTGCTCATGGGACAATGCAGAGTATAACTTTGATTTTTTAGATAAAATTTGTACCTCAAGAGCGCTTCCTTTTGTAATCGCAGTAAATCCTGTTAATTATGGTAAACCATTAAAACTATCAACTCTAGAAGCATTTGCCACTGCTCTTTATATACTTGATGATACAGAACGTGTAAATGAAATGTTAAATCTGTACAAGTGGGGACCTCAGTTTTTGAAGATGAATAAAGAACCACTTAAAGATTACAGAAATGCAAAAAACAGCAAGGAAATTGTCAAAATAATGAAACAATACATATGAAATATGGATACATTATGTTTAAGTAAATCAATTCATTATCTGAAGTGCTAAGAAAAAATGTGAGGGAGAATACATGACACATATGCTAAAATCATTCTTTAGACCAAAAACCATAGCTGTAGTAGGGGCATCAAAAAATACTACAAAAATTGGGCATGCAGCATTAAAAAACATACTAATATCTGACTATGAATGCAAGGTTTATCCGATTAATCCTAAAGAAAAAGCAATACTTGGCGTTAAATGTTATAAAAAAGTAACACAGGTTCCTAAGGACCTTGATCTTGTAATTGTGTCAGTTCCTGCAAAAATAGTACCGCAAATCATGCGTGATTGTGCACAAAAAAAGGTAAAAAACGTAATAATCATCTCATCTGGTTTTAGTGAAATTGGTAACCATGAACTAGAAGAAGAAGTTAAGGCAATTATAAAAAAATCCAAAATGAGAGTACTTGGACCTAACGTGATGGGTTATAAAAATGCATCAGATGGTCTTGATGCTTCTTTTGTTTATGGAAAAGCAAGAAAGGGAAATCTATCTTTGATTAGTCAAAGCGGTGCACTTGGAATTGGTATGATTCATTTGGCAAATAGTGAATTTGTAGGAATTTCAAAAATAATTGGAGTTGGAAACAAAATAGATATTGATGATGATGACCTAATTGATTATTTTGCACAAGATCCAGATACAAAAGTTGTAGGCTTATATATCGAGGCTGTAAAAGATGGGCGAAAGTTTATGAATAGTATAAAAAAATGTAAAAAACCAGTACTTGTAGTAAAAGCAGGAAAAAGTATAGCTGGTGCAAGAGCAACTGCATCACATACTGGTTCTATGGCAGGCAGCGATAAAATCTATGAAGCAGCAATAAAACAAGCAGGAGGAATACGTTGTAGAGATATTATAGAATTATTTGACATGGCACGAGCCCTAGCCGGTCAACCACCTGCACCAGGTAACCGAATTGGTATAATTACAAATGGAGGAGGATTAGGTATTCTTTTAACAGATGCATTTGAAGAAAACGGTCTTGTTGTACCAAAATTGTCATCAAAGACTTATAAAAAGATCGATAAAATCCTACCAGATATTGTTAAACCTAATAATCCAGTTGATCTTACAGGTGATGCCGGTTTCTACAGATATGAAGCATCCACCCGTGCATTGCTTGAGGATCCAAATATCGATGGAATCATTGTTGCATCAGTACATGGTGGATATGCAAGGCCAGAAGAGTTCACAGGTGCAATATTAAAGATGATACGCGAAAGAAAATTGCATGAGGAATACAAAAAACCGATACTTGCAACTTGGGTTGGTGGAAAAGAATTTGAAGACTTAGTTTGGGATCTTAAATCAGCAGGAGTTCCAATATATCCATCATCATGGAGAATAGCTCGATCAATGATGGCACTATATTTAGAAGGTCAAAGATTAATAAGAGAAGAAGGGACGATTTAACCTACTCATTTTGCATATATCTGTCTTAATTTTAATAAAAACAAATGGTAAAAATTGTTAATACAAGTTTCTAAAAATATAATAAGGAAATGTTTTATATCAATTAGTTTATCTGATTTTTTAAATTTTGTAGGAAAAGTGATATGAACCATGGCAAAAAGTAGTAAGGAAAAAATCATTGAAGATGAAAAGAAGATACTGCAAGAAATGAAGAATCATGCAAATAAAAACATAAGTGAAATTTCTAAAACTTTAGGTTTTTCCCGACAAAAAATATGGAGAATAATAAAAAGATTAGAAAAAAATCGCACTATTTTGGGTTACAATACGGTAGTTGATGAAGAAAAACTTGGTTTAGAAACATATTTTATTCTCATTCAGAGAACAGTTCAACCATTTGATAAAGAATTATCTGAAAAAATAATTTCAAGAGAATTTGAGGAACAAATACATAACCTTGATTGTCAAATAGTAAGTAGTACATATACACATGGTGACTTTGACTGGATACTTAGTATCACAACAGATAATATTGTAAAAGCCACAAAAGTATGTGAGCTATTAAAAAATAGGTATAAAAAATATATAAAAGAGCTTCTTCTCATTCGATCATTATTCAATGCGAAAATACAAGGTATAACAAATCCAAATATTGAAAATTTAAGAGATTTAATATAATAAATCTGTGCTAATCGTTGACTACTCATAGAATATATAACTATAATTTTTATAAGAAAAACTCTAAAATTGTATTTTATTAAACACCAACATAAAGGTTCAATCTACCCATTCTACACCTAGTTGTTTTTCCCAATCAGGATGCGACCCATCCCATTTAGCAGCAATTTCTTTAGGTATACATTTCTTACAAATTCCAATTATCTTAAAATAACATGATTTACAGACCGAACGTGCGCATTTTAAACACACAGCAGTTGCAGTTTTTTTTCCACATACTTGACATTTACCAGAAGGTTTCTTTAATTTCTTCTTTTGTTCTTTAGAAATTTTAATTCCATCCTTTGACTCTTTTAGCCATTTTCTAAGTTCCTCATTCATTGATGCATCATTGTCAATTGCCATCTGTACTTCCCCACATCAAATAAACTAAATTGTTTATATAACTTATTTATCCAATTTTTTTCTGGCTTTTTTATTAATAAAATTTGCCAACAGATGAAAAAAGGGTGTGATAATCAGTAGGATTAATATATGCCATACCGAAAAACTATCAAAAAACCAATTATTGGTTGTAACACCTAAAATCTGTATTAAGCTTGAAACAAAAAAACTGAAAAACAATGCACCCAAAATAAAGTCAAGTTGATCAAATGGAATCCAATCCTCACCACTTTTTTTTCCAATTCTACGTTTAAAGAAGCTTTCAAGAATATCACCTAAAAGTGCACCAAAGCAAACAGAAGAAATAACTGGAATCATTAAAGGAAATCGACCAAAATCATTCAAACCTAGAAATGCAAACTCACTTTTGGCAATATATATGGCAGCAATAGTAATTCCAAAACCTCCGGTCATTCCTAAAAAAGCACCTGTAATAAGTCCACGCCAGGTTTTACCATCACCAAGTATTCTTCTTCCATCCTTCCATTTCTTGCCAAAATCAATAGGTGTGCCACCTCCAACAAGAAGTGCACTACCATTGGCAATATATGCTGGAATAACAAGCCAAAGAGCCTGAATAATAATCAAATAATTCATGTTTAGGTAGGAATGGAAAATGTATATAAAATAATACTTGCTAAAATTAATTTAGAACGTATCTTTTCTACTAAGCTTTAAACCTTTGTAACAGAATTTATTAGACCTTTTGACTAATCCCTTTAAGGCCAGGTTTGAAAGTTTGAAGTTTTCTGCAACCATATTTCCAAATTTTCCATCTTCCCCTACAAAATCAAAGATTTTATCTTCAAGATTTCTAAACTCATCTTTATTTAAAGAGGCAACAGTAAAAATTTCACTTATCTCATTGACTGGACAAGAAATGTTTATATTAAATGCAGAGTAATAAGAGCGATACTTTTTTTGTGGTCTTCCATCAATTCCTTCATCAGGCGTTGTCCATTTAGTTTCAACAAGTTTCATCTTATCAAAATATTCAAGCGCATTTTCTCCTTCGTTTCCATACTTTTCCCTTATGTCACTCAGTGGTTTCCAATCAGTTAGTAGTTCATTAAAAACCTCTTTTTTTATATTGGTGTCAAAGGCTCTTAGTAGGGGAACTAAATCAGTAGAATCATTAACAACTTTTGTTCTCATCATGGTATCTAACTTTTATATATAAAACGGAAAATCTCATATTTAAGGCTTTTGTATACATAACCTTAAATTTTTTGGGCTTTCTAGTGTGACAATAATATAATAATTTGGATTTAATTTTGTACTCTAATTTAAGTTTAAACCGGAATTTTTCTTAACACAAGAGGTTTTCATACTATATCACACGCCTATATCAAATTAGGCAGTAGTGCTGGACGCCAGTCAAAATTGAACCATGAATAAGTAATAGTTTTTGATGGTTCAAAAGGATCGACAGAAATAATCAAGATTACAATCTCTCCTTTAATCCGATAGCCCGGTAGTATAAAATTATCATCCCAATAGTTACCAAACCAACGGTTTCTAATAAAAGGAACGTAATTCGAAAAAATTGCATTTGGATTATTTCCTATAAAATTATTTTTGGTTATAACAATAAATAATGGGCTATCAAGTGATATACCACTCCCAAGATTGTTTTTTATATGGTTTCTATGAATGACTGACATTGTGCCTGAAACCTTTATACCCTGCTCATTCTCAGAGACATAGTTTCTAGAAACAAAAATAAAATTAGCATGATCAAGTCTTATACCTATTTTACTATCTGTTACGTGATTTTTCTTAATATTGGTAAATTTTGCATATTCTGCATCAATCCCTATTCCTACACTATCAATTACAATATTATTTACAACAGAACTATAACTTGAGCCTAAAAGAGATATCCCATACGTACTATGAATTACATTATTTTTTGAAATTTCATTATCATCTGACATCCATATAAAAACTCCTGTTTTACTATGATTTATATTATTATTGCATATTTTATTATCCGATGAGGACTTTATATATATCCCAACGTGACTACTATGTCTTTCAACATCATTATAACTTATTACATTATTATTTGAACCAGTAAGGTAGATTCCATAACTGCAACCTCGAATATAATTTCTAGATATTAAGTTATTATGCGAAGAGGATAATTTAATTCCTGCTGGACCAGTTGAAATAATAGAATTATCAATAATTGTATTATTAGAAGAATATGTTAATCTAATTCCATAATCAACACTTATTAATTTACAATTCTTAATTGTGAAATATGAACAGTTTATCAAAATTATTTGTCCTGCATCTTCAGGTACTGATATACCAGTTTTACTTCCATAATAATAAAGAGGTTTACCATTTACCAAGTTATTTTCAATAGTATGAGAAGTTTGTTCCTCAATAGTACCAGAAAGTATAATTCCGTCTCTCCAAAAAACATTATCACGAACCGATATATTTTCTGATGACCCTATTACAAGACCCCGACAATTATAAGAAATATTATTACCAAGAAAAATATTATTATCAGAGTTTACAAGTTCAATACCTTCTTCAGATCCACAATTGAGTACAGTATTATTAATGAATAGATTATTTTCAGAGCCTTCATCAAATTCAACTTCATGATTATTATGATCATTAATTCGATTATTAAAAAATGTATTATTATTTGAAGCTCTAATTTGAAAACCTCTATGTCCACCATGACAATGATTATTTGAAATAGTATTATTACACGATGAAACTAGGTAAAGACCTGTCCCTGTATGATAACTTTCACAATTATTAATTACATTGTTATTTGAATGTAGTGTAATACCTGTTTCTAAAAAACCTCCTTCTCCATTTCTAACCTTGAAATCCTCGAAAGAACATCCATCAGCATATATAATTACAGTATCATGATCATCTCCACCATTTATTATTGGATAATCCTCTCCTTGTTTTTTTATTCCTTTGATAAATAGTTGTTTATGGAGTCTAATCCATTCATTATAGATACCACTAAATACATAGATGGTGTCACCATCACTTGCATCATTTATTGCATCCTGAATCTTTGTGTAGTTACCTTCTCCTGTTCCTCCAACATATAAGGTTTTACCATTAGAAATAGGCATAGAAGGTTTCTTTACAGTATCAACAGCAACCGATGGAGTAATACCTGTACAGATAAACAAAAAGATGATTCCCAAGACCAACATTATCTTAACAGGTTTATTGCCCGTAAAAACACCTCCAAAAATGGGAAACGTTCAAACAGACAACTCAGTAGATTAATGTTGAAATTGACAGCTTTGTAACGTGGTATATTGATTTTGAATGTTGACTCGTTACTTTGTGCACCAAATGAGTCTTCTGCTATCGCCTTAATAATATATTCTCCTTTTTCATTAAAAGAATGATTTAATGTTACCACTTCACCTGATGCATATAAACCAGTATCTGTAGTAATACCATCGCTCCAATTTATAAAATACTTAATTGTATTATTATCTGGATCCTTTGAAACAAAGGTAAAATTGTAATCTACCCCTGCATCTCCAGGATTTGGACCATCAATTTTTGGATCAGTTGGTGGTGAATTTATACCTGTCTTGAAAGTCCAAACAGGGCTTGAATTTCTTGCACCGTGGTTATCCCTAGCAATAACCCTCCAATAAAATTCCTCAAAAAATGGCAAATCACCTGAACCATAAGGATCAAAACATTCTTCAGTCTGGTTTTGTACTACCAATTTTGGTGGATAGCTTGTACTAAAAAACACATCATAAGAAAGGGTATCGCAAATATCAGGATCCCCTCCAATCCAACAGAGAATCCCATCAACAGGTACATTGGATGCTCCATCAAGAGGAGTAGGCTCTCTTGGAGCGTTTGGTGGATGGTTAAGCATTGTAATACTCAATTGAGAAGACCAATTACTCTCTTTTTCTAACGTATTCTTTGCCTTTACACCAATATTATAATCA
>Ga0209427_10010429_pt1 | contig 10293 bp, 6 predicted proteins | sample DeeMarSWOR136_30_FD_187465 | JGI IMG/M metagenome (GOLD analysis project Ga0209427, IMG submission 187465) | Marine sediment microbial communities from White Oak River estuary, North Carolina - WOR-1-36_30 (SPAdes) (version 2) | ecosystem: Environmental > Aquatic > Marine > Intertidal zone >...
GTTTTAATAATAATTTTGATGGTTAGAAGAAAGAGAAAACAAACCGCACCAGTTGATCAACCAACTGAAACATAGACTTTGTTCTCTTGGTTTTCTGGAAAAAGTACTGTTTTCAACAATGAAGTGTTATTAGTCTCCTAATATGAACGTAGTCAGAAAATATTCTAGATTATTGTGTATAGGAACTCTCGCCTTTTTTAGGGTAAACATTACTGAAAGCCTTTTTAACATACTCCCGCAATGTTAAGCCTTCATCTTTTGCCAAGTGTTGAAGAGCATTTGTTACTCCAGTAGTGTATTGAACCGCCTTCTTAGGTTTGTCAGCCATGAAACTAGGAATCTCTAAGTTGCGAGCCACCCTTCGCAACACTCTCTTCCGAAGCCGATCCTCAACTGAATTAAGTTTCAAACGCAGAGGCAACCTCAACGCAAAATCAACAACATCCCTGTCAATAAACGGAAGCCTAAGCTCCACCCCACTGAAAGAGCATACTTGGTTGTCTCTCTGAAAATTTGTGCGATAAGCGTTCTCAATGTCATGGAACATTGTTTTCGTCACAGCCTCAGCGCCTGACCCCCCATATTCTGTGAGGTATCGCTGGTAGCCTCCGAAAAGCTCGTCAGCGCCCTGACCAACCAATAATACAGGATACCCCAGTTTCGACGCGGTTTCAGCCAACCAAAAAAACGGAACAGCAATACACGCATTAACGGAGTGAGGCTCCTCAATCAGCCACAAAACTTTAGCAAGAGTCTCCTCCAGCTCATTTACTGCGTAAGTTTGAAGATGCAGAGGCAAACCCAACGCTTCAGCCGCCTCCTCAGCAAACATAACTTCAGGATTACCCTCCAATCCAACCGAAACCAGCTGAAGATCTAACCCAACATTTTCTGCCAGAACCGCAATAACACTGCTGTCTACGCCCCCAGAAAAAGCAACAGCCACCCCAACAAGGTCTGAAACCCGTTTCCTAGTCGATTCCAAAAGAAGAAGATGAAGAGCCCGCGCCGCAGTCTCCATGTCCAAGTTTTCTTTGGGAGGCATCCGCAACTCCTTAACGGGATGAAAAGAGAAACCATGCTCGTTAATAACTGCTATCTGCCCCGGCGGAAACGACTGCACAGTCTCCAGTCCCAGTTTCCACAGGGCTTTACGCTCAGACGCAACCGCACAAACAGTCTCATTCTCTCCATAGTAGAGGGGAGTCAACCCAAAAACATCCCGCCCAGCAACTATCCTATGAGATTCCGCAACGCCAAAAACGTAGGAACCATCCAGCCTTTCGATGATGTTGCCGGCGTTTCTCAAGGGGTTAGAACCAAGCATTCCAACAATTTTTCTTACCTCTGGCAAATCAGGCAAATTCGGAGAGGGAAACATTCGCCCCTCAAAGACAACCGTGAAACCGTCGCCCTGAACAGGCTGAGGCTGATCCCATGGAAGGATGCGGGAAAGATTGTGACCTAAAGCAACACTTGAAACATGGTTTTTGAGTTCTAGTTCTTCAATTGTCGTGGCTGTTGTTGTCGCGTCTGGTGTGGCTATTCCGTGACTTTCGTTTCCCCTGTGAGTCAACTCCCGTAACATGGTGACTACCGTTGATACAACGTTTTCTCCCTTCCTGTTCACAGCAGCAACCAACGCTCCCATCTTTCAATTCTCCAGCTCGAGAGGCACATTATTTTTAGGCGAAACTGGTAAAGGTTAGTTCAATACAATTATGTATCGTTTCCGGAGGAGAACAAGTTTGCCTATTCTTCCAATCGACACAGGACGATACGGATCACCTGAAATGAGAAGAATCTTTGACGAAGAAAACAGACTGCAAAAGATGCTGGAGGTAGAGGCGGCGCTAGCTTTGGCACACAGCCAAGTAGGAAACGTCCCAAAGGAAGATGCTGAAAAGATTGCGGCAAAAGCCTCCACCAAATACGTCAAGCTGAATCGCGTCAAAGAGATTGAAAACGAAATCAGGCACGACGTCATGGCTCTGGTCAGAGCATTAGCCGAAGCATGCGGAGCAAGCGGCGCTTACGTCCACCTCGGAGCCACAAGCTCCGACATATTGGACACAGCAACCGCGCTGCAACTGAAGGAGGCAGTGAACTTGATCGAAGAACGACTAAACGATCTGGAGTCAGTTCTGCTAGCCAGAGCGGAACAACACAAGAAGAGCATCATGATGGGTAGAAGCCACGGTCAGCATGCTCTGCCAACCACGTTCGGCTTCAAGTTTGCTGTATGGACAAGGGAAGTTGCCAGAACCTTCCAGCGTATCCAAGATTGCAGAGATCGACTGTTGGTGGGGAAGATGAGTGGCGCAGTGGGAACTCAGGCGGGTTTAGGACCTGAAGCCCTCAAGATACAGGAGCTTGTTATGGAACGGCTCGGCATCGAAGCAGCAGATATTTCCACCCAGATTGTCCAGAGGGACAGATATGCCGAACTTACCTGCATACTAGCCATACTCGCCTCTACGCTAGATAATATTGCCAGTGAGATTCGGGAGTTGCAGAGACCAGAGATCGGCGAGGCTTTCGAGGCTTTCGAACAGAAGAGACAGGTTGGCAGCTCAACAATGCCCCATAAACGTAATCCCATGATCAGCGAGAGAATCTGTGGCTTGGCAAAGATTATGAGAAGCCTTGTATCGCCCGCATTAGAGAACATTCCCACTTGGCATGAACGTGACCTAACCCAGTCCTCATGTGAACGGTTCGTAATTCCGGAAGAATGTATTCTTATCGATTACATGCTGATTTTGATGATTCGGGTGCTGAGGGGGCTGGAGGTTGACGAGGAAAGGATGCGAAAGAACATGGAGTTGACGCAGGGAAGAATGATGTCCGAAGCAGTTATGCTTGCCCTAGCAAAAAAGGGGCTGGGACGCCAGAAAGCCCATGAACTCACCCGAGAACTGGCAATAAAAAGCCACAGTGAACAACGAGCCTTCAAGAATGTCCTCTCAGAAAACAGTACAGTCAAAGAGTTGCTGAGCCAAAAAGAAATCGAAGAAGTAATGGACCCCCGAAACTATCTGGGTACCGCAACAAAACAGATTGAGCTTGTTATAGAAAAGACTGGACAGGAAAGACGGGCTCGGGGCTTGCCAGACTAGTATTCGGTTAAAATTTGATATTGAAACTATCAAGATTCCGTGAAGATACAAAATTGTTTTTCGGTTATATTCGCTGTTTGCGCCAGTTTTTGCGTCCTAACACAATTACTAGCATCAATACTATCGGCGCTGCTACAATGCATACAGCAGCTACTAAAGTTAAGGGGTTTAAGGGGTTAACTTGTTTCTGTTCGTCTAAGGGCTGGTCATCAGGTGGTTGCTCTGTTGTGTCCTGCTCGTTGGTTGTCCCTGAAGAGCCTAGGTAGCCGAAACCGGAGCAGTAAATGATTTCGCCTGTGTCGCCCCAAACCCCAACCTGTATACCTGTGTTGCCTGCAATGCTCTCGTTGAAGTAGAAGTGAACTTGCCAATAGGGATACAGCGTGAATGGGTCTCGAGGAATTTCGCTAGGAATATCGCTTTCTTGATAGCGAAACGGTACCATGTTAAAGTTAACATTGTATGGTGCATTTGACAAGTCAGGGGGCTTGACAATTTCAGTCTCGCGATCCTCATGACCTATTCGTATTTCGCAGTTTTGGGCAGCCTCCAATGCTATCTGAACGGCTTCCTCAGAGGAAATCACGCTGAGTCCACTAACGCTGTAAAGACCCCATGTATCCCTGAACGATTCAAAAGTGCTGTTACAGAATTTTATGGACAGTCTTTTGTAATTCATTAAAACACCGTCTTCGGTGTAAATCCACTTGATACATGCCCTGTCCCCATTCTTCGAAACCTGAAAGTTTACGTTTCCGTCAGTAATCTCCGTAGGTGAAAGGTCACTAACGCTACTCAGAATGTTCAGCATAGTCACAACGTATGAGGCATCCGTGGCATAATTTTGTGAAGTGAATGTTTGGTATCTCTGGAGTATTCTCTTGGTCTGATTGAGAATGTCGGTTGGCGGTGACTCTGAGTAGACATAGTCGACTTGAGAATAGGAATCGATGCCCAAAAACGCCATATGCCCCTTGTAAAAGATGCTCATTATGTGGATTTTGCTTTCGTTGTATTCAAGGTCATAACTTAGAACTTCCTCTTCTACGAGACCGCCGAATTCTGGCGGATATATAGAATTCTTTTCTGGCATTTCCTCTTCTAAGAAATCAGTGAATTCTGACCAATTTTCAAAATCATAACCAGGGATAGAAGGTGGGACCAAAGCATATTTTGTAAGATCAAGCCCAACAACACTGGACAGAAAACCGAACAGCTTATCTTCAGAAGTAAATTCGGATGAATATGCGCTAGGCACCTGTAGAAGCGGAACCACCAGAACAAGCAATATAATGAAAAGTATCCTTCTGTCCCCCACCATGGACACCACTAAAACCATTGTCAACGGGCAAGAAAAGAGCTTATGTCAAGAAAATTGATTATGAGCACGCGTTTTAGGTTATGCTAAAGTTTTAAGGAAAGAAACTTGTATATTTTTGGAGAGCTTATGTCAAACGGGAATTGGGGGAGATTTGTGAATTCTGAGAAAACTGAAGGGATTATGGTGGGTGTCGTAGCCTCATTTTTCCTTTTCTTTCCAGTGTTCTGGTATCTTAGTATGATCATAGCGCCACTCTCCTAAGAGGATATGCCGCCAATGGCTGGTCTACTAATTCTTTTGTTTCTTTTAGGAAGTAACCATTTTGGAGTAATCTTCGCGGTTTTAACCAAGGTGCTGCTGAAACGCTCCACGATATTTGGAGCAACATTCATTCTTTCAGCCATCCTCAACTTTTACGTTTTAATCAAAATGGGGTTTCGTGTTTCTTATGGATGGGGGATGATAACTCTTTTGATCTATGCACCACTACTTGCGACAAGTCTAGTTGGAATCTCTTTAATTTTGCCGTTTAGAAGACTGGGCAATGCGCGCGTAAATAAAATATAATTAAGTGTTAAGACTTGGTTCGAAAAGTATGCTAAATATTTTCTAGAACAGAAAATCCAGTAAGTAGAATTTTATTTGAGCAATTGTTGCATCGAATCAATAGACCCTCTAATGCATTGTTTTTGACTTTTGGCTCTAAAAGAGAATAAACCTCTTCGGTTTCATCATCAGGCGAAATCTTTGTCCCACAGTAAGGACACAAAAAATCGCCTTTCCCTTTTAGTTCTATTAAATTAATTTTATGCACCAAAAACTGTTTCACTTTCCATCCTCCATCATGGGCATCACTAATACCTTAGATAATTGATTCAAAAAAAGGGTTTTTGTCAAGAACCCTTGACCAAATGCGTCATTAGTTTAGTCAAGAAAATTTGACAAGAGAAGTGTACGCGCATCTACGCATTGAATGCCAGATTAGTATTCGGTTAAGGCTCGCTGCTGCTCAGTTTCTTTCTTCTTTAAGTTCTGCCAATCATCCGCTTTAACGAATCCGCCCACCTGCTCCTTAATCTTCTGGGCTAACCTAGGTCCAATCAAAGGCAATCCAGTTAATTTCGGCAGCGGCGCTCTCTTCAGATCATCCACGCTTCTGAGACCAGAGTTGTAGAGGACACGAGCTCGGGCTCTTCCGATTCCCTCCAGCTTAACCAGCGGAAGCAGTTCAGGCTTCACTCCCTTCTCGATTCTCACCGTAAGCTTAGCCAAATGAGGTAACAGGTCATTGTGCTTGAAAAGAGAAGCCAATTCATGGGAGGCATGAAGAAGCCACCTGGAGGTTGAGATTAGACGGTAAAGGTCCCCGGGCTGAACGTTGAACCGCTCAATCATCTCATCCTCGCTTGTTTCTTCCATCCAAGCCTTCAGCACCCAAGCTAGTTTGGCTTCTCCAAGAAACTCTTCGAAAGCTAGTCTGTCTTGGTATATGGCTGGAAGGTCAAACATGAACTCATCCTGATGATCTTCCACGAAGAATTGTAGTACATCCATTTCTTTGGAGTATGGGCGAAGCTTGGGAAACATGTCTGGTGTGCGGGCAATCATGTGAAGGAAACTGATGTCAGTGAGACTCTGCGCGCGGCTCGTAAGCGCGTCCCGAAGGATAACTCCGGTTAGTGGGTCAATGTAGAGTTCGGAGATTCTTCGTCCAAACTTGGTGGCATAAATCTTGTCGCCGCCAGCCTCAATCATCTTCTCGGTGAAAAGAAAACCCAAACTTTTCGCTATGACTCCCTTTATGGCCCGTGGGTCATACTGGTAAGCGTAGAAGGTTTTGCCGAAGAAATCGTAGATTCCCTGTTCTGTGTGAGCAAAATCCGAAGCAATTGTAGCTAAAACATGAGACCGGAGAATCCGTTCCACCGCCAGTTTGGACCAGATTTTCTCTGTGTCAGACAGGATGTAGCTTTCTATGAGGTAATCGCGTTCGTCTTCGGTCTTGGCTATCAGGAGGGCGTCTCCAACCTTGTCGTATCGGGGTCTTCCGGCTCTTCCAGCCATCTGCTTGTACTCAAGAACCGCTATGGGATAATAGCCGTAACCGGGCTCATATCTCCTATACTCGTTAACGATAACTACCCTCGCTGGAAGATTAACTCCAAAAGCTAATGTGGGAGTAGCTGTTAAGACCTTGATTTTTCCTTCCCTAAAAGAGTCTTCAATCAGTTTTCTGTGACCGCCGCCCAATCCAGCGTGATGAAAAGCTGCTCCGTTGCTTACGACCTCAGCCAGTTGCTCGCTGATTCGTGTCCTCGCTCCTGTCGCGAGAATCTGCTCAGATAACTGCGCCAAAGAACGTTTCAGGGGTTTAGATAGGAGCGGGTTAATTTTGGTTGCAATCTTCTTGGCTAGGCTTATCGAGTTTCTCCGGGTCCCAGCGAATGCCAATGCTTGACCCCCAGATTTTACGGTGTACAATGCCAATTTCAATGTAGGGTTTTTCTCAGGATTCTCTATTTTGAGGGCGCCGCCGTCCTTGAATAGAATCTCGTCGTGGAGGAATACGCCTTCCCTGAGGGTTACTGGCCTCCATTCTGTTGTAACTGAGATTGCTTTCAGCCATTCTGCGACTTCTTCCACATTTTTTATTGTTGCGCTTAGGACTACAAGTTGGACATCAGGGTTCACTTGCATGAGGCGAGCTAATACCACTTCAAGGGTTGGTCCCCTCTCAGGCTCGTTGAGAAGATGCACCTCATCCGCAACCACAAGGGAAACATCCGTTACCCAGCGGGCTCTGTGCCTCAGCAGAGAATCGGCTTTTTCGTTTGTAGTAACGATGATGTCATATTTTCCCATCCATGGATCGCTGCTGTCATAGTCGCCTGTGCTGATGCCCACACTGACTCGTCTTCCGTTTCTCTTCTTTATAGTCGTGTATTTTTTGAATTCTTCACATTTTTCGTTGGCTAAGGCTCGGAGAGGAGAAAGATACAAAACTTTTCCGTCTTTTTCTAGGACATGCTTGAGGGCGCAGATCTCGGCGATGAGGGTCTTACCTGAGGCTGTTGGACTCGCCAAAACAAGGTTTTTTCCATCTAAGGCTCCGGCTAAGACAGCTTCTTGTTGAGGGGGATAAAGTTCACTGATTCCTGAACTGAGTAGAACCTGTTTTACGGACTCGGATATTGGCAGTTCTTTGATCTTCAATGCGTACGCCCTTTAGGTTAAGTCTTTTTGATGTATCCGTCTCGGGGTGCGAAGAGTGTTCCTTCCTTCAGCATCTGTCCAATGAGCCGTTCTGCTTCTCCAGATAATATGTCATATTCGGCTTGAAGCCTCTCCAATAGTCTTGCTTTATCTACCATCCCAGTTTCCTTCTCCATGCTTGAAATGAGCCCAAGAATAACAGAGAGTTTATCGCGGAGGCTCTTGGGTTTGCCGGTCATTATGATGTCTATGTCAAACTTGTGGGAGGAAATGTCGATTCCAACCTGCTCCAGTGACTTCGTCATTATGTCGATTGCCCTATCAGCGTCCTCTGCAAGAACTTCTTTCCGTAGGGACGCTCGAGCCCTAGCCTCAGAAACCCTCACCAAAGATTCCAGTTGCCGGGCAGTTATAGCTACAGGGGTTCCCTCTGTTTCGCTGGCTGATCGCATGAGCAAATAGAAGGCTTTCAGGCGTTCCAGAGCCTCTTGTGTCAGGACAGGTTTTAGGTTTTTGGCGTAGCTTATGTATTTTCGGAAAAGTTCAGGTTCTATGGGCGGCTCGATAGGAGATACGCCTGTTCTGTGGAGGTCGAGGATGTGCTCGGTCATCTTTGTGTCTTGGTTCTTTTCTGGCACGTCCCTTAGAACGAAAATCAGGTCGAATCTTGAAAGGATGGTGACTGGAAGGGAAATGTTCTCTGCCACTGTTCTGTAAGGGTCGTATCTGCCCAACGATGGGTTAGCTGCGGCTAGGATGGATGTCCGAGCGTTTAAGGTTGCAACGATTCCGCCTTTAGCCACTGAAACTGTATGCTGCTCCATGACTTCGTGAATGGCTACCCGGTCCTCAGTTCGCATCTTATCCATCTCGTCTATGGCTGCTATACCCTTGTCCGCCAGCACCAAAGCTCCGGCTTCAAGGGTCATTCCCCCAGCCTTGTCACGAAGCACCGCAGCTGTTAATCCCGCGGCTGTAGTTCCGCGTCCAGAAGTGTATAGGCCTCTAGGAGCTATTTTAGACACGTATTGTAGGAGCTGGGACTTGGCTGTTCCCGGATCTCCCACCAGAAGAACGTTCAGGTCTCCCCGGATTGTGATGTCAGGGAAGTGTTTCGCGGTTCCTCCGAAGAGGAGATACATTATTGCTTCTTTGATGTGCTCGTATCCGTACACAGAAGGCGCTAAAGAACGAAGAATCTTGCTGTGGATTTCAGGGTCTTTTGCCAGTTCAAGAATCTGTTTCTCTTCTTCCGGCGTGATAAGAACTTTTTCAGGCTCCTTACTCTCCACGTCGATAAAGTTGGTGTCCAGATGTAATCTGAAGGATCGGAGTTGCCCAACCCGCGGGAGGCGCGAGGCAACGGCGCGGGCGATTCCAACCACAGAAACGTGGTCTCCGGGTCTCGCCATGTCAACAAGGTCTCTTTCGAGAAGTTTGATGTCTAGCCATCGTGGAAGCTGACCTGGAGGAAGGTCTTCGGGTCTTTCTTGGATGCGGACGTCTTGGGAGTCGATGAAGGTGGATTCTTCCTGAATGAATTCGAAGGAACTTTTTCTTCTGCATTCCGGGGCGCTACAGGCGAGGGGAGCTGTCAGGAAGGGGCCAGATTGAATGACGTGGGACATTGCGCCGCACCATTTGCATTTGAATGCAGCTTCCATAACTAGGGGTCTGGCTGGGCTGGCGCGGACAACTATGCCCTCCAACATAACAAGCCTCCCGATGTGCTTGGAACCCAAAATTCGTAAAGGTGTGACTTCGGGTAATCCACTAAAACGGACTATGATGTTTCCGATTTCTTCGGCGTGTTCGGGCTCCTCTATCTGCAGTTGAGCCTTGGCGGCTCGGTTTGCATATTCTATGTATTCGTCTGGTTTTTCCAGAAGGAGTTGCGCTAGTTTAGGTTCTGCTGCCAAGAGTTCATCAAAATCTACCATAAAAGATTTTTTTCCGGATACTACCATGACTGAGAGGCGTTCACGGTATTTGTCTGATTTGAAAAAGTCTAGAAAAAGATCCTCTGGAGCCGCTGTTAACGTTTCTTCGGTCATGTTTTGTTTTCTCCTTGGTTTTTCAGAATTTCGGTTCTCCATTTACTAATTTTCTCATATAAATAATCGTAAAGGGCTTTTTCTTCTTTTGAGAGGCTTCCCAGAATTTGGCTCGTTTGTGCTGGTGATGAGGCAAGGGAAACTATCTTTTTCAGTCTCGTTCTGGTTATGTCGTCAGAGAGATTTCGTGCTTTTTCATAGTCGCTTCTATATTCCGGTTTCTTGATGGCTTCCTCATTCAACTCCTCTAGGTAACGCCGCAGTTTAGGGTAAAAATCTTCGGGCAGGGACATGATCCTTTGGGAAGACTGAACTCTTTCTTTCCAGTGAATCTTGTTTAGCATCATCAAATCTAGAGGTTCATCCATGCGGATGCGAGCTATTCCAGCTTTTTTCAGTTCTGCAGCTATCCAGAACCTGACTTCGTACTCTTTTCCCTCTGTGAAGGGACCAACTTTCATGCCTGGAAGATCAATTTCGGGACTGTTCCTGTTTGCCACTATCTTGACGGGCATGTTTTCGAAGACGAAATCAACGTCTCTGATGGACTTCACAGGGTCAGCTGACAATCCCAACGCTCCTACGG
>Ga0209427_10010430_pt1 | contig 10291 bp, 8 predicted proteins | sample DeeMarSWOR136_30_FD_187465 | JGI IMG/M metagenome (GOLD analysis project Ga0209427, IMG submission 187465) | Marine sediment microbial communities from White Oak River estuary, North Carolina - WOR-1-36_30 (SPAdes) (version 2) | ecosystem: Environmental > Aquatic > Marine > Intertidal zone >...
CCTCAGGGATCGGATCAAGGATTACTGCAAGAAGGCCGGGGTGGAGCTCAATCTGAAGTATATCGACCCCAGCTACACGATTCGGAGCATGCCCGCAAACCCCCATGATTCGGCGTTCTGCTTGCTTCTCGGTCACAACGCGGTGCACGCGGGGATGGCGGGCCGGACGAACATGGTGGTGGGCAACTGGAAGAACGAATTTACCCATGTTCCTATTCCGATGGCCGTGTCCGAGCGGAAGAAGATCGATCCCGCAGGGAGGTTATGGCGGAACGTGCTGGCGTCTACCGGACAGCCGAAGGAAATGCTCTGAGGGGGAAATATGGCGATCCGATCAAAATTGGGCCAGGCCGTTACGAGGGGCCGATTCGACGCGGTGCTCTTCGATCTTGACGGCGTTCTGACTGACACCGCGAAGATTCATGCGGCCTGCTGGAAGAGGATGTTCGATGATTTCCTGAAACAACGAGCCGCGGAGAACAATGAGCCGTTTCGGCCGTTCGACATCGGGACCGATTATAAGCTATACGTGGATGGAAAGGCACGGTTTGCTGGCGTCAAGAGCTTTCTTGAATCCCGGGGCATTCACCTGCCCTACGGAGACCCGGACTCGCCTCCGAACAACGAAACGATCTGTGGCCTGGGAAACCGTAAGGACGAAATGGTGAAGGAGGCCATCCAGTCCGAGGGTGTCGAGGCATTTGAAGGGTCCGTTGCCTTTGTTCGTCAGATCCGTAACCAGGGGATCAGGACGGGGGTAGTTTCAGCGAGCAGCAACTGCGAAGCGGTTCTCAAATCTGCCGGGATCGCGGATTTATTCGATGTGCGGATCGATGGCGACGTCGCCGCCCGGCTGAACCTTGCGGGAAAGCCTGCACCCGATACCTTTCTGAAGGCCGCAGAAGAGCTCGGTATCGTCCCCCAGCGCGCAGTGGTCGTCGAGGATGCGATCTCGGGCGTGCAGGCAGGCCGGGATGGCGGCTTCGGACTGGTGATCGGCGTCGACCGGAAGGCTGATCCCGAGTCGCTCTGGGAGAACGGTGCAGACATCGTCGTGAAAGACCTCGCCGAAATGCTCGGTTGAATCAGGGTTAGGGGAATTGGGGATCAAAAGATATCCGGTTTTGCATCGTGGCTTTCGCGCTGAAACTATGCAGATTCAAAGTCTTCCCGCATGATGAGGAGAAAAATCGATGATCAGAAGGGAAATTCGGATTTCTCCCGAGTATGTGTATCCTGCCAATGACTGGAAGTTGATCGAGAAGAGATTTTACCCTCGTCTCCTGGCCCAGACCGAGACGCTCTTCTCCCTGAGCAATGGTTACCTCGGCATGCGTGGGAACTTCGAGGAAGGAAGGCCTGCTTCTCAGAAGGGGACCTTTGTGAACGGGTTCCACGAGATATGGCCGATCATCTACGGGGAAGAAGCCTATGGGTTCGTCAGGACGGGTCAGACTATCGTGAACGTGACGGACAGCAAGATCATACGGTTGTACGTGGACGACGAGCCATTCTTCCTTCCCACGGCAAACCTTCTCCGTTTTGAGCGTGTGCTGGATATGAAGGCCGGTAGGCTCGATCGGGAGGTGTTGTGGGAGACACCGGCGGGAAAACGGGTTTCCGTCAAATCGCGCAGGCTCGTTTCGTTCCAGCATCGACACCTTGCCGCCATTTCCTACCAGGTTACAGTGCTCAATGCAAGTGCACCCGTAGTCGTCTCCTCGGAGATGGTCACTGAACAGGGCGGTCAGATACCCGAGAGTGATCCTCGTCGGGCCCGGGGGTTCGAACACCGGGTTTTGCTTCCGAAGGCCAGCTATGCCAAGGATCATCGGATCGTGCTGAGCTATGTAACGAACAACAGCAAGATGACCCTCGCATGTGGTATCGACCATACGGTCGAAACGACGTCCCCGTATTCGTACGAAAGCAAATGTTCGGATGATGCAGGTCAGGTGGTCTTCTCCATTAATGCCCAAGAGGGTAAACCGTTCCATCTAACGAAGTACATGACCTACCACACCTCGAGGAGTGCTCCAGCCGAGGAGCTGTGTGAGAGGACTGAGCGGACCCTGAACCGAGCTGTAGGACAGGGATTCGATGAGCTTCTGGCGGGCCAACAGGAGTACCTTGATGATTTCTGGCGGAGGAGTGACGTTGAGTTTCAAGGAGTCCATCCGAAAGGCCAGCAACTCATCCGCTGGAACCTATTTCAGATCATTCAGGCGGCCGGTCGGGCGGAAGGGGCCGGCATTCCCGCCAAGGGGCTCACCGGGCTGGGTTACGAGGGCCACTACTTCTGGGATGCCGAGATCTACATCCTGCCATTCCTGATCTACACGGCGCCGCGCATCGCCAAGAACCTGTTGAAATTCCGCCACAGCATGTTGGACAAGGCCAGGAAACGGGCATGGGAAGTAAATCAGAAGGGAGCGCTCTTTCCGTGGCGGACCATCAATGGAGAAGAGGCGTCGGCGTACTACGCGGCAGGAACGGCGCAATATCACATCAATGCGGACATCATGTACGGGTTGAAGAAGTACGTCGAGGTTACCGGAGACGAAGCCTTCCTTCACGAGGAGGGGGCCGAAATGTTGGTGGAAACGGCCCGGTTGTGGAGTGATCTCGGCTTTTATTCAAAGAGGAAGGGGGGCAAGTTCTGCATCCATGGCGTGACGGGGCCGGATGAATACAACACCGTGGTGAACAATAACACCTTTACCAATCTCATGGCGCGGGAGAACCTTCGGTACGCAGCGACGACGGTCGAGTCGCTTCGGAAAGAACACCCGGAGCGTTTCGCGGCACTGGTAGACAAGACGGGGGTCGATATGGCCGAGGTCGAGGAGTGGAAGAGGGCTGCGGACATGATGTATATCCCCTTCGATTGGAAGGCGAGGATCCATCCGCAGGACGACAGCTTCCTCGACAAGGAGGCTTGGGACTTCAAGAATACGCCTCCCGACAAATACCCGCTTCTCCTGTATCACCATCCCCTCGTCATCTATCGGCACGCTGTGATCAAGCAGGCCGATATCGTGCTGGCCATGTTTCTTCTCGGGCAGGAGTTTTCGCCCCAGCAGAAGAAGCGCAACTTCGATTACTACGACCCATTGACCACTGGCGATTCCTCCCTCTCGGCGTGTATTCAAACTATCCTGGCGTCTGAGATCGGCTACACGGAGCAGGCGCTGGAGTATTTGAGATATGCCGTACTCATGGATCTTGCGGATATTGCGGGTAACGTTCAAGATGGGATCCATATTGCGTCCATCGGGGGCACCTGGATGGCCGCCGTGTATGGACTCGCCGGCATGCGGGATTACGGCGGGCAGATGTCCTTCAACCCGAGACCGCTCCCAGGGGGGATGAAAAGGATTCGATTCCCCTTGACGATCCGGGGCCAGGTACTGGAAGTGAACATCGAACGCGAGTCTGTAACCTATTCATTGCGAGAGGGTGATGGCTTGGTGTTCCGCTACGGAGACGAGGAGATCCGACTCTCACCTGATGCTCGATCCGCCGTGCGGCCCCTCCTAAAGCCGAAGAGGGGGAAGCGCAAGCCGAAGCGAAGGTGAGGACCGGCGATCCCGAGGATGGCATCGCTGGGAGACGAGGCAAAGGGTTTTTGGCCTTTAGCCTCAAGTCCACCGCAGGTGGACGCTCCTCAAACCTCTATCGGGCACTACCCATACTGAATTCTCCTATTTGGAGTTATTCCAGTATCGAAGTAAAGTTAAGCTAATGGGGGGTCCCATGTTGCTTGCCGGTGACATCGGCGGAACCAAGATCAACCTTGCTATCTACTCGCCTGAGCTCCCGCTGGGAGTGCCGCTTGTGGAGAAGACCTTCTCGAGCGCCCGCTACCGAAACCTGGAATCCCTGGTGCGTGAGTTTCTCTCCGAGGTTGACCTGAAAGTGGACAGGGCTGCCTTTGGTGTGGCTGGACCGGTGGTGGGCGGCAGGGTTACCACCACCAATTTGCCATGGGAGATAGACGGGGAGCACTTACGAAAGGTGCTGAACCTCTCCTTTGTTCACTTGCTCAACGACCTTGAGGCGATCGCCCAGGCCATTCCCCTCCTGAAGAGGCGTGACCTCCACACCCTGAACGCGGGGAGGGCAGTGAAGGGTGGAGCCATCGCCCTCATTGCCCCGGGCACGGGCCTAGGAGAAGCCTTCCTCACCTGGGATGGATTGCGCTATCGGGCTCACCCCTCGGAGGGTGGCCACGTGGGTTTCGCACCGGCTAACCGCTTGGAAGCTGAGCTGCTGCAGTATTTGCGGGATCGGCATGGTTTCGACCATGTCAGTTATGAACGGGTTTGTTCTGGCCTGGGGATACCCACGATTTACGCTTTTCTCAAGGATCGGGGCCAGGCCGAAGAACCGGCCTGGCTGGCCGAGCAGCTGGCTGCGGCGAAAGATCGCACGCCGGTCATCGTCAGTGCGGCAGTCGACAAGAAGCGGACGTGTGAACTCGGCGTCTCCACCCTTAACATCTTCGTCTCCATCCTGGGGGCGGAGGCCGGGAACCTGGCTCTTAAGGTTCTGGCTACAGGCGGCGTCTATGTAGGTGGAGGTATTCCCCCCCGGATTTTATCGGCCCTGGAGAACGGCCGGTTTATGGAGGCCTTCGTGCGCAAGGGGCGTATGTCCGGGCTGTTGGCGCGCATGCCGGTCAAAGTCATCCTCAACCCCAAGGCCGCACTCCTGGGCGCGGCGTGCCGCGGGCTTGAACTGTAGAATGGAGGGTTGCGGAGTAATGGAGTAGTGGAGTTCTGGAGTAATGGGGAAAGCAGAAGTAGGCCCCCTTCACACTGTGGAAATCCACATTCCTCATGTCAAATTCCAAACCTCAAATCCCGAATCCCCAATCCTCAAACTTCATTGCGGGGATATTGAATTTCCTTGCTGGATTATGGGTATATTTATCCCTGATTGCATCTCACGTGAAGGAAACAGGCGAATAAAGGAGACGGGCTATGAAAGTGGGTATTGTCGGAACGGGATTTGTCGGGAGCTCAGGAGCCTACGCCATAGCTCTGAGAGGGGCGGCCACCGAGTTGATTCTTGTCGATCTCAATAAAGACCTGGCCCGGGCCCAGGCTGAGGATATACTCCATGCGACTCCATTTGCCACACCGGTAAGGGTAACTGGCGGGGACTACCCTCAGCTCGAAAGGGCAGGCCTTGTGGTGCTCGCCTGTGGCGTGGCACAGCGGCCTGGGGAAAGCCGGCTCCAACTGTTGGAACGGAATGTCCAGGTGTTCCAGAAGGTCGTCCCCAGCGTCATGAAGTACGCGCCGAAAACCGTGTTTCTTATCGTGTCCAATCCGGTAGACGTGATGACCCAGGTCGTTACCCGGATCTCCGGGCTCCCCCCTGAGCGAGTCATAGGGTCGGGGACCATCCTCGACACGGCCCGCTTTCGTGCCCTTCTGGGAGAACATCTCGGAGTCTCTCCGCAATCGGTTCACGCCTATGTCCTGGGCGAGCACGGTGACTCAGAGGTATTGGTCTGGTCAAGCGCCAAGGTGGGGGGTGTTCCATTAGTCGACTTCGCCGAGGAGAGCGGACGTGCCCTTACTGAAGAGGTTAAATCTCGGATAGACGACGGGGTGAGACGAGCAGCTTACCGCATCATAGAAGGAAAGGGAGCAACGTATTACGGGATAGGAGGGGGAATCGCCCGGATTGCGAAAGCTATCCGTGACGACGAGCGGGCGGTCCTCACGGTGTCTATGCTTACTCCTGAAGTGGAGGGGATCAAAGAGGTGAGCCTGTCCATTCCGAGGGTGGTGGGTGCTACCGGTGTGATGGCAAACCTATCACCTACCCTTTCCGAAGAGGAACACGCGGCATTTCGAAAAAGCGCCCAGATCCTCAAGGAGGCAGCAAACGAGATCGGGTACTGAGGGGACCCTCGGGATGGGTGCCTGAGGTGGGGTGGTCCTCCATTCACTGGTGAACTTGCGGGCGCGAAGAGGCCAAGTTCAAATGGCAAAATCCAAATGCCCAAACCAAAATGGGCAAATCCAAAATCCAAATGTTAAAACTTTCGGCTGCATTTGTCATTTGACATTTGCCTCGTCGGGGGAGGGTGCCGATCTCCGAGAAAGGGTGGTGATGCATGACTGGTCAAGAAAGCACAAAAATCGCGAGCGTGGTTGGCCGCGAGATCTTGGATAGTCGGGGTAATCCGACCGTCGAAGTTGAGGTGGCCTTGGTAGGTGGAGCGCTGGGGCGGGCAGCAGTACCCTCCGGCGCCTCGACGGGTGAGCGAGAGGCCCTGGAACTCCGCGATGGCGACGCCAAGCGCTATCTGGGCAAGGGGGTGAGGAAGGCCGTTGATCACGTGAACGGGGAGATCGCTCAGGCACTCCTCGGCAAGGCGGCAACGGAGCAGGTCGAGATCGATATGGCGTTGATCGCGCTCGACGGCACGGAAACCAAATCCCGCCTGGGGGCTAATGCCATCTTGGGAGCTTCCCTGGCAGTGGCGAAAGCGGCCGCCGCCCAAAACGGGTTGCCCCTCTATGCCTACCTTGGGGGCGCCGACGCCAGGGAGCTTCCAGTGCCCCTGATGAATGTGATAAATGGCGGTAGGCATGCGGACAATAACGTTGACATTCAGGAGTTTATGATCCTTCCTGTGAAGGCGGATTGCTTCGCAGAAGCGCTGCGCGTGGGTGTGGAGGTCTTCCATAATTTGAAAGCGGTGTTGAAGGAGCGCGGGTATTCCACAGCGGTTGGCGATGAAGGGGGATTCGCACCGGATCTGAAATCCAATGAGGAGGCCCTGGAGGTTATTCTGAAAGGCATAGAACGCGCTGGATATCGTCCTGGCGAGGATATCTACCTGGGGCTCGATGCAGCTGCCAGTGAATTTTACAGGGATGGGAAATACAGGCTGGAGGCGGAGAAAGAGCCTGAGCGGACGGCCGAGGACATGATCTCCTGGTATCGGGAACTCCTGGGAAAGTATCCCATCCTCTCCATTGAGGATGGCTTGGACGAAAACGACTGGGAAGGGTGGGCAAGGCTCACTGCCGAACTCGGGGCGCGCGTACAATTGGTCGGCGACGACATCTTCGTAACGAACACCAAGCTGTTGGCGCGCGGGATCCGGGAAAACGTCGGGAATTCGATCCTCATCAAGCTGAACCAGATCGGAACGCTCACCGAGACGCTGGAGGCCATTGAGATGGCCAAACGCGCCGGCTATACAGCAGTGGTCTCCCACAGGTCAGGTGAAACCGAGGACACCACCATCGCCGATGTGGTCGTCGCGTGTAACACCGGGCAAATCAAAACGGGGTCGCTCTCCCGGACTGATCGCACGGCAAAATACAACCAGCTCCTGCGCATCGAGAACAATTTGGGTCGGAGCGGCCGCTACGCCGGGTCCAGGGCCTTCTACAATTTGAAGGAGATGAAAATTTAAGGAGAGAGATATGAAAAAGGTTGTGTTGCTCCGCCACGGCGAGAGTGCATGGAACAAGGATAACCGTTTTACCGGCTGGACCGATGTTGAGCTGAACGGAAAGGGCATTCAGGAGGCCATCGAGGCTGGCCGCATTCTCAAGAAGGAGGGATATGTCTTCGACGTTGCGTACACGTCGGTGCTCAAGCGGGCGATCAAGACCCTCTGGCTCGTGTTGGAAGAGATGGACCTTATGTGGATACCGATATACCGGAGCTGGCGTCTCAACGAGCGCCACTACGGGGCGCTCCAGGGGCTCAACAAGGCGGAGACTGCTGAACAATATGGAGCCGAGCAGACCAACCTGTGGCGCCGCAGCTTCGACGTGCCACCACCTCCTCTCACCCGAGATGATCCCCGTTTTCCGGGCCACGACCCAAGGTATGCCGATATTCCCGCTCAGGAAGTTCCCCTCACCGAGTGTCTGAAGGACACTATCGAGCGCCTCCTGCCGTACGGGAAGGAAATCATTGCCCCTATGATCCGAGCCGGCAAGCGCGTGCTCATTGTTGCCCATGGCAACACCCTGAGGGGCCTGATGAAGTACGTTGACCAGATTCCGGACGATGAGATTGCCGGGGTCAACATACCCACGGGAGTTCCTTTAGTTTATGAGCTCGAGGACGATCTGAGCCCGATCCGGCGCTACTACCTGGGAGATCCCGAGGCGGTAAAAAAAGCCACCCAGGCCGTTGCGGATCAGACGAAGAAGAAGGCATAGAGCTCTATTGTTTCTGAGAAAGATGGTGTCGAGCATTAGTTATACGTGAAAATGTTTAACAGGGGAGGAGAATCCCATGCCAGTGGTCGATTATAAGGCCTATTGTAGAATGCTCGATGGGGCAAGGGAAAACCACTTCGCCTATCCCGCCATCAATGTGAGTTCACTTGTAACGGCCAACGCGGTATTGAAGGGCCTTGCTGAGAGCAAAAGTGACGGGATTATTCAGGTTTCCACTGGCGGTGGTGCCTTTGCCTCGGGTTCCGCTATCAAGGACATGGCCCTGGGAGCCATTTCCATTGCCGAACACGTGCACCGCGTTGCGGAGCGCTATGATATCTACGTCGCCTTACATACGGATCATTGCCAGGCGGATGTACTCGATACCTACGTAATTCCCCTCATCGAGGAGACTGAGAGACGTCGGGCAGCCGGCCAGCCCAATCTCTTCAACAGCCACATGTTCGACGGAAGTGCCCTGTCCTTGAAAGAAAACCTGGACATTGCCGTTCCCCTTCTCGAGCGCTGTCACAAGAATGAGATCATTCTCGAGGTGGAGTGTGGGGTTGTGGGCGGCGAAGAGGAAGGGGCTGGCGGAGAAGGCGCTGCCGTGGAAAAGCTCTATACCACTCCGGAGGACATGCTCGAGGTCGCCCGTCGCCTGAACACGGTGAAAGGAGCGCGGTACCTGGTGGCAGCTACGTTTGGAAATGTCCATGGGGTCTATAAGCCCGGTCACGTCAAACTTAAACCCTCTATCTTAAAAGATGGTCAGAACGCGTTGGAAAAGGCATACGGCAGGGATGCCCGTTTCTATCTGGTGTTCCACGGTGGATCGGGTTCATCGCTGGAGGAAATTCGGGAGACGCTTGAGTACGGCGTGGTGAAGATGAACATCGATACCGATACCCAGTATGCCTTCACCCGTCCCATCGCTGACCACATGATGAAGCACTATGATGGTGTGCTCAAAGTGGACGGGGAGGTTGGGAATAAGAAGACGTATGATCCCCGTGCCTACTTGAAATTAGCGGAGGCATCCATGGCCGAACGGGTGAAGCAGGCGGCTGAGGAGTTGAGAAGCGTCGGGACTACTTTTTTCAAGGCTTAGGCCCAGATCCGTAGTCCGCGAAACAGTCCAAAGTGGAGCCAAGCGATAAAGGCATTTTTTGATAGAAGGGAGAGTACGATGAAAATCCTTAAGAAATTCGTTCTCATTCCAACCATCTTGACTCTTTCTCTCGGCATGGCCGGTTGCACGACTGTGGGGGAAAGGGGGACTGAGCCGGCAGGGAGTCCTCCCGTCATCACCAGCTCCTTCGCCTCGGAGAAGGTATCCCATGGGGATATCTGGAAGATCTACCTGGAGGCCAATGATCCGGATGGAGACATGGGGTATTTCGCATACAGCATCAAGAATTCGGACTTTGGTGGACGCTTCGAATATGTGCGCATCAGGAAGGGTGACCGGGCAAGGCTGGCGGGATTCATCGGGGTTGTCACCTCCCCCCCGAAGGATGCACTAGGGGAATGGGCTCGTCTCACGCTGACCTTGTGCATTCAGGACAGGAGTGGAAACACCAGTGATAAAGTTACCTTTCCCGTGGCTCTTTCCCGAGGGGTTAAGCAAGTTTCGCCCCCGCCTCCATTCGATATCGAAGGGGTGAAACGCTTAGGGCAAATATGGGTTGAGCTGCCCCGTATTCCCCATGGAGGTCGTTAAACGAGAAAGGCTCTCGGGAACCAATGGGAGCATCGTTTAGAGATAAGGAGAGCACGATGAAAACTCGTATGAAGGTTGTTCTTATCCTGGCCCTCATGATCCTTTCCTTGGTGATGGCCGGTTGCACGACTGTGGCAAAAAAGGGGACTCAGGTGGGAGGGAGTCCGCCCGTCATCACGAATTCCTTTGCCGCCAAGGAGATATCCCACGGCGATATCTGGAAGATCTACATGGAGGCTCACGACCCGGATGGGGATATGCGGCAATTCGTGTGCGTATTTGACCGTTTAGGGTATGGGGCGCATTCTCCCGAATACGTCATAGTCAAGAAGCGGCATCGAGAGAAGATGAAGGGGTATCT
>Ga0209427_10010431_pt1 | contig 10291 bp, 9 predicted proteins | sample DeeMarSWOR136_30_FD_187465 | JGI IMG/M metagenome (GOLD analysis project Ga0209427, IMG submission 187465) | Marine sediment microbial communities from White Oak River estuary, North Carolina - WOR-1-36_30 (SPAdes) (version 2) | ecosystem: Environmental > Aquatic > Marine > Intertidal zone >...
GCATTGATGAAAGAACCGTTATAACTGCAGTATATTTGTATAATCCACTATTTTTAGGCCCTTGCCAGATCCAAAACCTTCAAAGACTATAGTAGCCTGCAAGGTTGTTCTTTGATGTACCACATTTCACATTTTTTTTCATTAGGAAAAAGGGCTGCCTCCTACTGTGAAGAGGATCATCCATTGATTGAATCTACTGATGATGTAATACCACTAGTATTTCCACATACGGTATTTCTAAAACAGGAGGAAATCAGGGTCATTCTTTTGGACTCTAAAAACAAATTCATCCACAATTGCATTATTTCTCTAGGTTCTCTGGACAAAGCTTTAGTTGAACCCAGAGAGGTCATACAAGTTTTAAGAAACAGGATTTAATGTGATAATGTATCTCACTTAATGCATACTTCGAAACCATTTATAAGTCCACTGCTTATGCGTGTATAAAATATCAAAACCATGAAGCAGACATTGACCAAGAAGCACACATTTAGTATCAGGAAAATCGGTAATGTGAGAGATCAGATATGTTCCATCCCATGAAGACTTAACAATCCCCTTTTGTTCTGCTAGGTAACCAAAGATTCTTAAGTGGGAAAACGCTCTTTTTTCAATGAAAGTTGCCTCTGTTGTGGGAGCGAGACCGCAGTTTGTAAAAGTCGCTCCTGTTTCACGTGAATTGAGAAAGAATTCAGAAGAAATTCTCATTCATACAGGACAGCACTACGATACAGAACTGTCCCAGAAATTCTTTGATGAGTTGAGCATACCTCACCCCGACTACAACCTTGGCGTGGGTTCTGGGACTCACGGTTATCAGACTGGCAGCATGTTACAACGTATTGAAGAAGTTCTCCAAACAGTAACTCCTGATGTTGTCCTCGTATACGGGGACACGAACTCCACATTAGCAGGTGCATTAGCAGCAGCCAAGTTGCACATACCTTTGGCACACATTGAAGCAGGTCTTCGCTCGTACAACAAAAACATGCCAGAAGAAATCAACCGGGTAGTAACAGATCACTGTGCAGATCTTTTATTCTGTCCAACAGAGACTGCTGTTTCCAATTTGAAGAAGGAAAATATTTGTCAGGGTGTTCATCTCACAGGAGACGTCATGTACGATGCGCTCTTATACAATATGAACCTGGCTGAAAAATCCCAGATTTTAACCCAGGTTCCCCTTGAACCAAAATCCTACCTCCTGGCTACAATCCACCGCCCCTCCAACACTGATAATTCCGAAACTCTCAAAAAAATTGTAGCCAGTTTATCCCAGATTGACCACACTGTTGTCTTTCCCATCCATCCCCGCACAAAAAAAGCGCTCAAAACCTTTGATATTTCACCTGGAAAAAACGTTCTTGTTACTGAACCAGTGGGATATCTTGATTTTCTAAAGCTTGAATCTGAAGCTGCAGCAATTTTAACTGATTCAGGCGGTGTCCAGAAAGAAGCGTATCTCTTACATATCCCGTGCATTACTTTGAGAAAAGAGACTGAATGGGTGGAGACAGTAGAAGATGGATGGAATATCCTGGTAGGGACAGATACTGACCTCATTGTGAGGATGGCAGAAGAATTCAGACCAACTAGAAAACAGAGACAGCTCTTTGGCGATGGGACTGCTTCCCAAAAGATTGTGCACATTTTGGAGGAATACAAAATAAAGCAAAATAAAGCAAAATAAAATGAAAACCAAATATGGGAACTTCTCTTAGATCTAGTCAAACCTAAAAAAGAAAATAATGACTCAAAAAATCAGTCAAAATAACCGAGAGCAGATAGTCTCTTTTTTATTTTCTCTTCTTCCTCTTCTGTGTAAAAGTGTTCTCGTACATCCCTCTGAGACTCTACAAGTTTGCTTTCGATCTGAAACTCTTCTCTGAAAATCTCTTTTAAGACCTTTCCATCCATATCAGAGGGCACAGGCAGCCCTAATAAGCTCAAAAAGGTGGGACACACATCAAATATGGAAATTTTGTCTAACTGTCTCTTTTGTATGTCCGGGCCATACGCCATGAAGATCCCATTCATCTTGTGATCTCCAGATTGTAACGGTTCAGAAAAGAGATCACCTATCCTCTGGGAACGTATACTGCAGTAAGGAACTGCTTCTACTATTAAATCCGGGGCATTATCCACCCAGGGCCCATGGTATAATTGATTTCTTCTGTACACACGTTTAATAACTTTTTCACCTGTATCTGGATCTTCCAACATTCTTATTTTCTTTTTTATACGTGAGAGAACTTTTTCATCTTTTTCCAAGAGCCATACAGAAGCAAAATGTGCATGTGAGTACGCGTATGCTTGGGTTGAATTTTTATCCATCCGTGAGAATAGGTTTCTTGATCTGGAAAAGACCAGCCTGTACGCTTTTTTCTGAAAAGACTCTGGAAGTATTTTAATCATCTTTTTGACCAATGTGTGACGTTCTATGAATTTAGCCACTTTTTCAGGAGATACAGTCTTTTCATAGGTTGCCATTTTAACGTCTAAGAACCCTTCCCTTCTCAACCACTCATTGATGTTCAAAACCTTTGTAGAAGGTCCCATTCCATGGTCTGAGACTATTAAGACGTTTGTGTTCTCATCGATGACAGATAAGAATCTCCCCAGAATATTATCGAGCACTTTGTATGCATTTTCTACTGCTTTAGAGAGCACTTCATCATGGATGTAGTGAGGATGGGTTTCATCCATGTACTTCCAGTAGATAGTAGGAACAAAATCTGATAAAAAGTACAATATAAAAAAGAGATCCCACTCTGTTTCTTCCATGACCTTTAACGCTTTTTCAGTCTTGGACATCTCCCACTGGACCATCTTGTTGAGCGTTTTTTCTTTTTCTATTACTGATTCTTTATCTATCTGGAACCTGCCGCGGTACACCTTCTCATCAGGGTCTAAAATGCCAGCATATATTTTTCCATTAATTTCTTCAGGAGGATAGGTCACAGGCAGGTTGATGATTATAGATTTCTTTTTGTGATCATCTAAAAGGTTCCATACAGCTTTACTCTTGCGGAATGTTGAATTAACCATTCTCCCTTTCCCGTCAGTGAATCCGTAGATATTGTGCTTCCCGGGGTTATTCCCTGTCACAATGGAGACCCATGCAGGTGCAGACACGGGAGGGATCACAGATTGTAAAGAAGCTGATGCTCCTTCAGCCAACACTTTTGAGAAGTGAGGGAGCACTCCTTTTTTTCTGAAAGGCTCTATCAAATCGAAGGTAGCGCCATCAAATCCAATTACGAGCAATTTTCTCTCCATAAAAACACAGGTGGTATCCTACCTGATACTTTTAAATCTTTGCTCCAGATGTTGGATAACTGGGTCCAATGTATCAATTGTGTATGTTCAAAGCTCTCCAGTATTTTTGAGGGTTAACTGGTGGTTATCAGGTTAACTTCATGGGGAACGTTAGCTAACCTTTATAAAGTTCAGACAAAGGTACTAAAATAACCAAGAGGTGTACTATGCTCGACAGTAGTGTATCACTCATTTTTATTGGCGTCGTATCAGTTTCAGTAGCACTTTCTGGCATAAAACGGGCGCCAGGCATAGGAATAGTATTTGCTGTAGTCTTTGTGGGTATTTCAACCTGGTTGAAAGGAGGTATAACACACATAGGGTTAACAGCACCTGACAACTGGGTTATGGTACTGATTCTCGGATTTTTGCTTGGTGCACTCCTTGCGTTCTTATCAATCTCTGTGATTGAACCAGCAGTTGAAAGGATAACGGGGAGCCCACATGACATCAGCATTGTGGAACGCATCAGAGAAAATGTGAAAGCATTACTCCAATGGTTACTCTTGGTATGGGTGGTGGTGGCATTTGCTGAAGAAATAATTTTTAGAGGGTTTCTAATGAGTGAAATTGTGCAGCTCGTCGGGTCAGGTATTGGTGGGCTGGGGTTCAGTTTACTGGTAAGTTCAGTAATCTTTGGTCTTGCACACTGGTATCAAGGGCCATCCGGCACTTTGAGCACAGGTATTACAGGTATTATCCTGGGAATCATCTTCATATGGAGCGGATTCAATCTATGGCTGCCAATTTTGACGCATGGGTTCATAGATACAGTATCTTTAGTGATTATCTTTTTCAACGTCGATAAATTCTTAAAACAGTTATTCTGGAAACATGAAACAGTTAAATGATGAGGAAATAACTTAACTGGGTAATAATGTTAATAGTACAGGGCTTTTGAACTCTGGAACTTTTTCTCTCAACAATTCATGTAGTTCATAAATCATTTTCTCTTGACGTTGTCACACGTGTGACAGTCCATCTGTACACTTAGTAAACGAAGGGGGCAACCTTCTTTGTTTCTTTAGCGTATTCTCTGAACCCTTTTTTGTACTTTTTTTCCAGATGTGTATCAGGGGAGAGTATAACAACTACAAAATTGAAAGCCATACCCAGTGGGATGAGCAGCAGGAAAGCACCATGGGTGATCGGTGCAAATCCAGTAAACAGAATCACATCTCCAGAGTTGTCACTTCACGCATGGCTGGTAAAGCACCAGTGGATGTCTGGATTGTAAAGCAAGAGCAGTTGAACAAGTGCCTCAGATAAAATTATTTTCTCTGAAAGTATTTTTATTCACAATGAAATCAAAGAGAGATTAAAAAGAGGAAAAGAAAATTATGGTGTACAGCACTCCTCAATCTCTTGGAGGATTTCCAATGCCTGTAGTGCCCAGTAGTTTGCAGCTATGAAGTTCCCACTCATGAAGTATTTTTCAGCCATCTCCAAGTACGCTGTTACTTCATCCAGCCTGTCGACGCAGCACTTGCTGTACAGAGGATCATTTTCATTCTTCAGTTTCTCACACATACTCTGTACTTCATCGAATACACTCTGTGACTGTGAAATGTTGTGGGTGGCTAAAGACCTCACAGGGCTGTTGTAGTCAACAGGAGGTTGTGGAGTGTAAGGTTGTTGCATTATACAGCGATTGATATCAAGAGTTCCACCGTATATATTGTAATCTCCATCCCTTCTATCGTGCCAGACCACAATATTGCAGTAGATCTTGGGATGCCTTTGGTCACTAGCATTGGTGGTTATCTGGAATTCTGTAGCCGTAGATAATTGGTACCCATAGATGTCCTGGTTTCCATTTCTCATATCAAACCAAACTACAACATCGTTGAAGACCCACGGACGGAACTGATCAGATGTATTGATACATATAGGGAATTCAGTAGCTGTAGAAACGTCGTACCCGTAGATGTCCCAGTTGCCATTCCTGTCATCGATCCATGCTACAATATTGCCGTGTACTGCAGGATATCCCTGGTTATTCGGGTCAAGACAGACCGGGAATTCTGTATTCGTGGTAAAATCATACGCGTAGATGTCCCAGTTACCAATTCCATTCCGTTCATCCCACCATACTGCGTAGTTACCACCAGTTCTGGGGAAGTACTGGTGAGCTGCATTAGTACAGATGGGTAATTCTGTAGCTGTTGAGAGTTTGTACCCGTAGATGTCCCAGTTGCCATTTCTCCAATCATTCCAGACCACGTAGTCTCCATAGATTACAGGGAGACGTTGATTGTTCGGATCAAGACATATGGGGAATTCTGCTGTAGTAGCAAGGTCGTACCCGTAGACGTCAGCATTTCCATTCCTCCAGTCGTACCATACTACAGTATTTCGATAGATCGTAGGATGCTCCTGATTAAATGTATTGGTGGTTATCGGGAATTCTGTAGCCGTAAGAAGGTTATAACCGTAGATGTCAGCATTTCCGTTCCTCTGGTCCTGCCACACTATAATGTCACCGAAGACTGAAGGACGCCACTGTGTATTAGTATCTGTAGTAACCTGAAACTCATTCAGAACTGAAGCACCAAAAGCACCTGATGCTACCATAATTGTCAACATGATTGATACTGGTATCCATTTCTGCATTTTATGCATATGCTTTCCTCCTCGCATTTGCTTGAAACACTTCTTCCTGAGGGTATTTAAAGGTTTTGGTCAATTTGGGTTAACTTTGGTTAATGTGGGATCGAGGATTACTTTGTCATCATATGTACTAACAGAAGTATCAAATAAGCCCCTACCAACCAATTCTGCAAATAGTTGCTTCCTTTTTGCAGGCTCTTCCTTCTACACTTCTTTATAACTTTATATCATAAAAACTGAAATTAGACCATAAAAAGATCAGTTGTTTATACCACATTCATGGTCAGCACAAAACTGGATAATTTCATGAGGGTTATTTTGTATAGGAATTCTTTGTGAGCTTGCTGAAACTGGCCGCATAGAACCTGGAGGAGAAATTCTTGAAAGAATTTGAGGCTGTTACCCTGTGGTAGTCTCCATCTGCTTGCAGGAGCAGCTGAGCTCTGTAAGTTTCTGAGGTTTTGGAACATTCTATTGAGGAAAAGAAAGTATTTAAAAAAGCAAATAAAATGGATGAAAATAGTGAAATAATAAAAAAAGGAGTAATAATGATAAAATTAACTAGTAACACTGCAGTTTTGAAAATTCTCTCAAGATTTAATAGTTATGAAATCCAGACCATCATCTCACTTTGGACTGTCCAGAATCCGTACGCTTTGGTGAGCAGCACATAATATCCTGCACCAGATAACCAGTGACTTTGGTTTCCTACATAGACCAAGGCCTGATCCATTTTGGAGTTAAATCCCACTCGCGATAACATCATAATCCCTTGTGATCGTGGATATTTTTTGTAGAAATCTTCCCAGCCAGAGCCATTCTGGAAAATCTCTTTGAATTCTTCATTACTTAAGAGTACCACTGTAACGGGAAGATCGAACAAATCCTCTAAACGGTGTGGTTGTTCATTCTTTTTTAAAAAGTCATCAAGCGTTTCCTGCTCAGTTAATGGCATTCCCTCTTTTATTCGTTCTAGAATTTCCTCTATTCCTCCACCAAAGAACAACTCTGCTGATGTATGGTCTTCAATAACAACTACCTCAACCTCTTCAAAACTGTGGAATGTAGCAATCAAATCCCAGTCTGAAATTAATGCATCGTAGACAGCGTATTCTTCTGCTGCTGTATCTCTCTCAGGAGGTGTGAACCCACACTCTTGTGAATTCTCTTCTAATACAGAATCTGGGACACATTCTCCGTTAACACATTTCTGCTTCCACAAGGTGACTCCCCTGCATATGGTGTCGCAGGTGACATCTTCACAAGGGTTTTGACCAATACATGCAGTGATAAGAAAGAGAATAGCCAATCCACTGAAGAGGGGTTTTGACCTCATTCTCTCCTCTCTGTGTTGTATCCACATAAACCTATCGATGGCTTACCATACCTGTGTTCTGACAAAAGCAGTAGTAAATGCTACACTTTTATGTACCTTACTCATAATGAAGGATTACACCATTCAAAAGGGTTAGAAGCCCCTTTTTAAAATCTGTGATTCATTGTTTTTCTCTATTGAGTGCATGCATTGTCTAAGGAATATAAAGAAGTTGTCCCATAATTCAAATTCTCTCTAAAAGCAGGTGCTTTCTTATCTGCCTCATTCAGTGAAAGAACTCATTGGAAAAGGCTTTCCATGTCCAGGATAAACAGTATTTATTTTTAGCTTTTTCAATTTTTCAACACTAGCATTCGCTGTTACTGAGTCGTCGATAAGAGAACTGAGAGCTGGTTTCTCCACATTCGTGAGCAGGTCACCACAAAACAGGTCTCCACTGGCTGTCAGTATTCCTATTGAACCTTTTGAGTGCCCTGGAATGTGAAGAACTTTAGCGTCGAACCCATATTCAGAGAGATCGTGCCCATCCTCCACATATACATCTGGGTTAAATCTGTCCGATTTTTTTAACCCAAAGATGACATTAACTATTATTCTCATGAGAATATTGACTTTTTTTCTGTTCCAGAACATGTCTCCGCGTTCAGCCATTCCAGAATCGTCAGAGTGCATAGCTATTTTTGCACCGAACTTTTCACGGAGATACGCACAATTGCCGATGTGATCAAAATCTCCATGAGTTAAAACTATGAGCTTTAAATTGCCAGGTGTGCAGCCTGCGCTTTCGAGCTCTTTTTCAAGGCTAGAACGGCTATTTGAAAATCCACTGTCGATAAGGACATAACTGGTGTCAGTTCTTATAAGGTAGCAGTTCACACTCATACTAAGCTTTTTTGTTAAAATTGTCTTGATCTCTGTAGACATTCAATCCTCCTTTTTGTAGGTCTTACTTTCTATCTGCATGGTATGTATACGTTAATATCTGAACTTTGTTTGTATATTTCCACTTATTCATTATATCTGAACCATATAAACCTGTGGTAGAATCTTATGTTTAGCTTCCCTTCTTTTACTCCTCAGAAACTGTGCATTCAGAGGAGGTGTATCCACAACCTCTGCTATTGAAGACATAATAACCTCATTCTCTTCTCACATCTTCTCTCGTGAAATGCTGCTGGATGATTGAAATGTAAAGCTGGCAACCACCAACTATTTATACTCCAAAACAAGGAAAACACTATGACAACGTGCAGAAAATGTGGAGCAGAACTCCCGGAAGGGGCACGGTTCTGCCACAAATGCGGCATGTCTACTGCAACAACACAAGAAGAATTTGTGGTAGACTCTGATCAGCTCATAGAAACCATAAAAGAGCTCATTCATGAAGGAAATGTGAGGAGAATAATTGTCAAAGATGAAAATGATAAACTGTTACTGGAGATCCCTGTGACTATTGGGGTTATCGGAGCGTTAATTGCCCCATGGCTTGCTGCTCTAGGTGCAATTGCAGCCATAGCCACGAGATGCAAGATCATCGTAGAGAAGAGAGAATAATACAAAAAAGGGTTTCACTTTACCTTTCACTCAGAAAGAGATCTTACATTATTAATTCTTTTACCAAGGAATAAACCCAAAAATGAAAAATAAAAAAAAGAAATAAAGACATCAAATAACCCTCAATCTGCTATCCGATTCATCGTTTCCTCACTCTTACAGTGCCATTAGATGTGGATGCTGCAATAGATACCTCAGCATCATCTGCTGTAGACCCTTTCTTGTGCGTTTTTGAATCCACTGTGTACGTCACGTTGTCTGCATCTACAGTTATTTGTGCATTAGATGTTTTGAGATCGAAGGTAAAATCACCTGCAACTGTTATGTCAATGCTCCCATTGGATGTTGTAATGTCAAACTCTCCCCGTGATCCAACCTCTATTACAATTCTCCCATTGGATGTGTTAATCGTGTAGTCTCCACCGTCTCCACATTCTATGTCTACTTCTCCATTAGATGTGTCAATGTCGACTTCATTCCCCTGGAAAAAGCCTGTTATTCTCCCGTTGGAGGTGGAAATATCTATGTCATCTGCTGTTATAGACGCTTCAATGTATCCATTAGAGGTTTTCAGAGAAACATCTGATGCTTCTATCCTGTCCACTTCTATGTATCCATTGGATGTGGAAAGCTCCACTGTGTTGAAGGATTTTTCAGGGAGATACGCCTTTATGTATGCACCCGCATTTTTCACATATTCAATCTCTAGTACCAGTACTGTTCCTCCTGCTCTCTCTTCTTCTGAAAAGTCCACCTTGATGTTCTCTGCATTCTCTTTTGCTTCTTCAGATGTAGTACCTCGTGCCCACTTGGTCACTTCTACTTTGTAGGCTTGATCACTCCAGAGGTTGACTTCTATGTATCCATTGAAAGTGGAAAAATCCAGAGAGATTTCTTCTGTTTCTACACTACCTTCGAAAACTTCTAAAATTTCTTCTTTGTGTGGTAATACACCCTGATCTAGTTGGTCTACACATCCCAGAAAGAGGATAAGGCCAGCCAACACTATCAACTTCTTCATACAGAAATGGGGAATTGAATATTTAAAAGCCTTTTTCCCAGTGGGGTTGTCCAGTCTTTGGGCAGTTTTCTTTCATGTTCCACCTGTAACAGGGGAATTGTCATGAATCTTCATGATTCAATAAAAATAGATAATTAGGGTATAGCAGGTTGAGCACCCTAGAATTTGATAATTCCTCTACCCCCGAGCAAAATGGTTATTCTGCTGGAGAAGATGATCAGTAGTCTTACAAGTACTGCATCAGAAAGCTAAAAAATTGCTCACAAGAAAAGAATTACTTGTCCATTTTTTGTGAACCTTTCAGGGTTGCTCGAGGATGTGCAAACGTAACCTTTAAGAAGGTCAGGCCCAAATATAAGTAAGCTGCAGATTTCTATGTACTGTAGCAGGAGGTAATAGAAATGAGTTTGAAAAGAGTTATAGTTCACGTGAGTGAAGTTGATGAGGAAAAG
>Ga0209427_10010433_pt1 | contig 10291 bp, 12 predicted proteins | sample DeeMarSWOR136_30_FD_187465 | JGI IMG/M metagenome (GOLD analysis project Ga0209427, IMG submission 187465) | Marine sediment microbial communities from White Oak River estuary, North Carolina - WOR-1-36_30 (SPAdes) (version 2) | ecosystem: Environmental > Aquatic > Marine > Intertidal zone >...
GATGTGATCTGCCACCACGTTAAAGAGGAGGGTGAAGGCAAATAATACTATGCCCGTGGCGAACAGGGCATAATAATGATCACCCCGGAATGGAGCCTCCGCCATTTCTGCCGCTATGCTGGCCGGCATGGGCCGTACCGGATCAAACAAAGAGGAGGGCACCATGGCCGCCCCACCGGCGACCATGAGGACCACCATGGTCTCACCAATAGCCCTGGACATACCCAGAATGACGGCCGTGCAGATGCCGGAAATCGATGCCGGCAGAACAACCCTGGCGATGGTTTCCCAGTGGGTAGCCCCAAGGGCCAGAGAAGCCTCTTTTAGTTCTACAGGTACGCTGAAAATGGCGTCCTCAGATATGCTGCAAATGGTTGGAATGGACATAAAAGCGAGCATCAGTGATGCATTAAAAAGATTCAAGCCCGTGGGAATATCAAGCATGTCTTGAAGAAAGGGAGCCACTACCACCATACCGAAGAAGCCTATCACAACAGAGGGAAGGGCTGCCAGCAGCTCTACAATCGGCTTAACCCACTCCCTCAGCCGGGCGGAGGCGCACTCCGCAAGATAAATGGCGGTCATCACCCCTAGGGGAATGGAAATAACAGCGGATACGGCAGTAACAGCTATGGATGCAACGATCAACGGAAAGATGCCAAAGTCCGGAGGGTCGTCAGTGGGATACCAATAGCGCCCGAACAGAAAGTCGTGAACAGAGACCTTGCCGAAAATGGGAAGGCCTTCCATAAACAGGAAGACTAGAATGAGGCCAAGGGTTGTTATGGAAGCCAGTGCGACCGAGAAGAAGAAGAATCGGATTGCCCGTTCCTTTCTGCGACGACTTTTCCCTTTTTGTCGGCTTTTTGCCATGCTCTTTTCTGCTTTCAGCTTTGAGCTTTCAGCTTCGACAACCCCTAGCGCATTCTACTTATTCCAATACTCCATTACTCAAATACTCCGTGGACAGTTGCAATAATTGCTGTCTAGTACAAAGGCACATACCCTGCCTCGCTAACGTATTTTTGACCTTTTTCCGGATGCACAACAAAGTTGATAAATTTCAGGGTATCTCCCTTTGGCCAGCCCCTCGTAAACATATAAAGCGGCCTGCTGATGGGATATGTCCCGTTCAGGGTTGTTTCCTCAGATCCCACGATCCGATCTACCATCAAGGCTTTCACGCTCTTATCCATATATCCAATGCCTATGTAACCGATGGCATTTTTGTTTTTTGCCACGGCCTGCACAATCGCTCCGTTGGAAGCCTGAAGGAGCGCCCCTGGAAAAACCCTTTCATTCTTCATCACTTTCTCAGACCAGACCTCATAGGTCCCCGAAGAGGTGTCTCGGGAAATGACCACAATCGGTCTGTCAGGCCCGCCGACTTCTTTCCAGTTCTTGACTTCGCCTTTGTAAATGGCTTTAAGCTGTGCCATAGTGAGATTCACCACAGAATTTGTGGGATGCACCACCGGTACAATACAATCATAGGCCACGGCAAAGGGCACCGGATATTCCCCGTTTTCCACCGCCAGTTTTACTTCCTTGGGTTTGATAAATCGAGAGCTGTCCGCGATATCCGTGCTTCCGTCAATAAGGGCTTTGATCCCGTTGCCGGAGCCGCCACCTGAAATGGAGATCTTCACATCAGGGTGTTGCTTCATATAGACTTCTGCCACTTTTTGTGCAATGGGGAGCACCGTCGTGGAGCCTTTGATGACAAGATTTCCTGCGCAGACCAAATTTGCCGTAAGACACAGGGTCATAGCCAGAGTAAGAATCACTAGTTTTTTTGATTTCATTTTGTCTTCCTCCTTGTTTTGCTTCTACCAAAAAATTAATATATGTTGAAATTGTTAGATTTTCGTTAGAATTGTGTTAGCCTAAAGTTAGTTTCATTTCACAGTCACCTCCTTATGGAATACTCGTGGTGGTTGCCATTTTCCCCTGACCTCCTGCCGTAGTAAAACCATTTCGGTAAACTAAAATCGGATGAGGTGGACCTGGGTCGCCATAATCGCTGCATGTTATTGGGCAGGGCAGAACCAACCGTACGTACAAATCATGAATTCCATTTGTTAAGAAATTGTTACATTGTCGTGAGATTTTCGTGAATTTGGCAGGTCGGTTTAACTCCCTAATGAGATATAGGCTCGCAATCCTTCGCGCTAACAGAAAAGTAACACCCCCTTAATAAAGCTGTAACTTTGTTGTGGTCAGTTGGTACACCTAATGACCAAGTTGCCCATTTCCAAGGGCACAATCCTGAAATTCCGGCCGAGGCGGGGAAACCGGGATTCCTTTTGTGGCCTCTATCGGCAAAATTGAGCCTGAAAAGGGTCATGATAGAACTTTTGAATAAGGAGGGTAAGCTGTGGAGAAAATAGTGATTGTAACCAGCCAACCGGAGCCTGATGATGGTTTGCTTACATTGCTCAACGCGTTCTTTCCTGATTGTGAGATCCAAATTGTTTTCAGAAAAGTTGAAACCCCTGAGCAGTGTCAGGCCGATTCTTTTTCTGGACCGTTTATGACTGAAACGATGGGGAGGGCATGATGGCCAATATTCTGATTGTCGATGACCAACCGTGCGTTCGGGAACTCCTTTCCGAAGAACTGATCTCTGAGGGGTACCGGGTTGCGGCAGCAGGCGACGTCAAATCAGCCAAGGGTCGACTCCGAAGTTCACAACCGGATTTGGTTATTCTCGACCTGTATCTTGATGGACCAGAGGGAAAGGACCTTTTGCGTGATATCAAGGGGCAAAATCCCGATCTGCCTGTTATCATCTTCACCGCCTACGACAACTATGTAGATGACCCTCAGCTGTCCCAAGCCGACGGCTATGTCATAAAGAGCTTTGTCCTCGATGGGCTCAAACGAAAGGTTGCCGATATTCTTAAGCCGAAAGCGGGCCCGCAAGAAACGGTTAGAGCATGGTCATACGGTCAGGGCATGGTCATGTCGCCTTGAATATCGTAGCGATATGACCCGCTCTATGCCGGATTCAATCCTATAGTCCTAAAACTAACATAAATTTAACGCTACCATAACAAGGCCGTAACATCGGTGTGGTTTGAATCTGTATGATTAGTCCTCGTGTATTGAGTGATTACAACACGATAAGAACCGAAGTAAAGCTTGGCGCTGAATTGAAAGAAATCCTTTCTATAATTTTTGGACTTATTCTTGTAGCGGGATTAGTGGTCTTTCAGATCAGATTCGTAAAAGACCGAAATCCTAATGCGGAGCTTTTAATTGATCTGTTGAAATGGATGAGCGCAAACAAAAAAACTGACCAAACGAAAGAACCTCAAGAAGACAGACAAGGCTAAAGGATATTGGGTGTTCATAGAAGAAGAGGTGAAAGGTCCGAGATCAGCATTGGGGCCAATTTATAATAAGGAGCGAACGTTATGGATCTCTATTATGGAATTGCAGACGAGCGCACGAGGACGCCAGACCACGCGAAAACAAGCAACGACGTCGACCAATGGCAACGCTGGGATGAAGAGCTTGTCGAACAATTCGGTTGTTGGCTTCGTCGTCTGGTCAAGGCGTTTGCTATCTTACTGATCGCTGTTTGCACTGGAGTCCTGCTTGGATTATTCAGATAAACAATTGAAGCTCCCCGTAGCAAGCTGCGGGGAATGCGCTCCCTTTTGCGGTTCAGGCAGTCCGGAGTAACGTGTTGACTGAATATACATAATGCTGGAGGCTCTAACCTGAGCCCCTCCCGAAATAGTGCCATTTGGGAAAATTACAATCAGCAGAAACATCTCCAGCTCAGTTACGTGATCTATATTGACATCACATAATATCACTCAAACACCTTGCACTCTAGTGATCTTTATCCGCCAATACTTCGGGCAATTTCTCCACAAATTTCCCGATTGCGTCGCGGACTCGGCGATAGTGGTCCATGGCCTCCTCTTCACTGCCAGCATTTTCTGCAAGCCTTGGCGGATCTTCAAATCCTACATGCACGACCTTGGTTTTCGTTGGAAAAACCGGGCATGATTGCTGTGCGTGATCACAGAGTGTGACTACGTAGTTAAATTCAACGTCTCCTATTTCGTCTATGGATTTTGACCTTTGACCTGATATATCAATTCCTACCTCCTCCATGGCTTTGATCGCTCTCGGGTCCACGGCGTGGGGTTCGACTCCTGCAGAATAGGCCTCGATGACATCGTTCTTAAGATGTCTTACCCAGCCTTCTGCCATTTGGCTTCGACATGAGTTTCCCGTGCACAAGAAAAGAATTTTGACTTCCGATGGAGTTTCCATGTCGGTTTCGCTCGCGACCACTTAGATAGAGGATACCTGTCTGATGAGAAGAGACCTAGCCCTCAAGGGCAGGCGCAGCCTGACTGTCACATTGCCATACCCGGGGCAAGCGGATTGAAGGTGTGCTCCCCTTTCCAGGGGTACTCTCAATACCCGTCCCCTGTATGCTGCGTTAAGATACCAAGAGCTACAATGATATCCACCTGTTTGTCGTTCATTAGCTCGTCGTAAGTAAGTTGGAGGAGGATGCGGTTGTTGCTGTATCAAGTGCCCAAGGAGTCTTTAGTTAACCACCCTTTTCAAGAGCTTGACTCCAAAAACGGAGCCAACAAAAATCATGCAGATACCCAACGCCGACCAGAATATCTCGTGAAATCTTTCCCATCCAAATTTCCAAATGGCCCATCCGGCAACGAACCATACGACAACGATGCCGACTTGGCTTACCACCTCGATGATATTTAGAGCCAACAACAATAACGCCGTAAACGCCTTGCTGTCTTTGGGCGAGTTTTCTTCAGGCATAGCTTGTCGTAATCCTCTCCTCGAATTACAATTATTCCTTAGCTACTCTGATTTTCCAATTTTCTGGGATACTGTGTGGGACCAGCGAACACAACATGCTGGGGGCGAGCACATTCAAACAGGATGCAAGGTTTCTTCTCAGCTGTTACACGTGCCAAACAGAACATTTTGCTAAAGATCCCTAACCGATATAAACTATCCAGATAAAGATACAAAACCTGTCAGATGATATTGATGCTTGTGACCTCGCTGTTTTGCTACTGGGTCAGGATTGGCGCTCAAACGTCATAATCACGCAGCAAGCCCAAGCCGTGCCTCCACAATGTCCCAGGGCACTTCTACTTTGCCATCTTGCGTACGGCCAATCAGACCGATATGCTCCAGTCGCCTTACATCTGTGTGAACGTTCTTGTAGTCGCGTCCCAGCGAATTCGCCAGTGCACGCACGCTCATTGGCCCATTTGTGCGCAGCATTTTCAGCAACACCCAGCGCCCTGAGGTAAGAGTTCGAAGCAGTGTCTCCAGGTTCTCGAAGTTCAACCGCTGCTCGGCTTTCACTTTCTCCCCGCGTTCCGCGCGTTTCCATGCATCAATAAAGCCCTTAGCTGTACTTGCGGAATCACCCACTCCAATGTGGATTTTTTTCGCCATTTCTATCCCCTCCGTGCCTCTTCAATGTCCGCCAGAAAATCTGCAAGCAAAGTCTCCACGTCTGTAAAACGATAGAGTTCTTCCTGGGCCCCACAGTGCCTGTGATCCCCCTTGCCGGTTTCATTGTCATAGCGAACTACACAGGTTCCGTCAGCGAGCCCATAATAGAGACGGTATTTCAAACCGTGCGGTCTCTCGCTGGTTGTTTCTGGAAGTTGCCATAGGATCATGTCGCGAATGGCACCGTCAGCGTAGATAAATTTTTCCCGATAGATCAGCTTTGCTTGCATACTAACTATGGCATAGCATGCCATATGGTAAACTGAGAGTCAAGAAAAAAATAGCATGGGGGACATGAATAGTATGGAATGTTCAAAACCACACTTGGTTTCCGCAGAGCCTTTTCTGCAATATTGCCAGGCTTTCGATTTTGGAAAGAACATATCCCCAGGATAGGCAGGTGCCTTACGGGCTGATCTCATACAAATCGTTACTTGATAAGATGATTTCCATCTTACGCCCTGGGCAGGTGGATTGCAAAGGTGCTCCCCTTTCCGGGGATACTCTCAACAGCCACATGGCCGCCATGGGCTTGGGCGATGTGCTTGACGATGGCAAGGCCAAGTCCTGTGCCGCCCAGTTGCCTGCTTCTTGCCTTGTCGACCCGGTAAAACCGCTCAAAGAGACGGGGCAAATGTCTTTTCTCTATGCCGCAGCCCTGGTCACGGACACGAATAATGCTCTCATGGTCTGTTTGAGCGGCTTCTACCTGAATGAGACTTCCCTCATCACTGTACTTGATGGCGTTATCAAGGAGGTTCACGACAGCCTGTTCAAGGAGGGGAGGATCGAATTTGGCGACTATGTCTTCAGCACAAGACAGCTCAATGCTTATTTTCTTTGTCACAGCGCTGACCTCACAAATCTGGATCGCGGTCTCAAGCACGTCCTTAACCCTCCCCTCAGCCAGTACGACCTCCTCTCTTTCAGCCTCCCGCTCTATCCTGGAAAGGGTGAGAAGATCTTCGATGATGGCTTCCAGGCGATCCACGTGCTTGTCAATGATTGACAGAAACCGCTCGGCGTCCTCGAGATTCTTGACCGCGCCATCGCGGAGTGTCTCCACAAACCCTTTAATAGCTGTGATCGGGGTCTTTATCTCATGGGAGACATTGGCAACAAAGTCCCGGCGAATCTCTTCAAGCTTCCGGATGCGTGTGACATCGTTTAGAACGATGAGCGCGCCGATTTGCTCCCCCTGTGCATCATGTAGTAGCGTGCCGTGCATGCTAAGAAACCGGTCACCATCAGAGGACAGAATAATGTCCTTCTCGACTGGCTCCTTGCTAGACAATGCGCTTGTCACAAACTGTTGCAGGACTGTGTTTCTGATGACCTCTTGGACGCTCCGGCCTTGTGCCTTCGATGGATCACATCCGAACATATGGGCGGCAGCATGATTCATACTGATAACCCGCTCTTCCATGTCTACTGCAATGACGCCTTCAACCATGCTGGACAGCACGGCCTCAATCTCGTTTCTCTGCCGGATGATAGTATTGATCCGTTCATGGAGTTGCAGGGCCATTTTTTTCATCGCTTCGGAGAGTCCTGCAATCTCTTCTGAATTGGAAACAGGTAAACCGCATTCAAAATCACCGCGGGCAAAACACTCTGCGCCTTTCTTAAGTTCTTCGATTGGGCGGCTGATGCGGCGAGACACAATCAAACTGAGTACCGCAGCGAATAGAGCTATGATCAGGCCCACAAGGGCAACCTTGACTTGCGTGTTTCTTATAGCGACGTCAATGGAATCCACGGGAACAGAGGCGCGTACAACTGCAAGGGTCTGGCGATCTTTCTTTGTGGGTATGCCTACGTACATCATGTTCTTTTTTAGGGTGCGGCTATACCTCATGGACGTGCCCCGAGGCCCGGCTATGGCTCTGATGAATTCCGGCCGGTCTGCATGATTATCCATTCTCGTAGGTTCCTCGTCGGAATCGCCAACGACGTGACCCGATGGAAGTATAACGGTAATACGGGTTGAAGCTCGCTTCCCGATTATCTTACATAACGAGTCAACACCCTTTTCATCCAGGGGATCAAGATGTTTCAGGATTTGTCTTTCAACAAGGTGGGCTCGTGCTTCGAGATCGGATGCAGTTTCTTCAAGAAAGAAATGCCTCAAGGACCTGGATGCGTACCATGTTACGGCCGACAGAGCGACAAGGGTGATCAACAGATAGGTAGGATAGAGTTGCCACAGCAACCGTTTCTTTTTTGGCATACCCTTACTCCTTGAACCGATACCCCACGCCCCGGACCGTTTCAATAAATTTGCCGGCAGGCCCCAGTTTTCTCCGCAGTCCGACGATCTGGACATCCACGGAACGATCTGTGACAGGATAATCTTCGCCTCGAACAGCATCTACGATCTGGAAACGGGTAAACACCCATCCTGGTCTCCTTGCCAGGTAGTTGAGGATAGCAAATTCAGTGAAGGTCAACTGCACAGGCTTACCATGGACGAGCACCTCGTGGCGTCCGGGATGGATTACAAGATCGTGAATTTGAAAAGCCGATGCTTCCTCTACAGGACCTTTTACCTTTCTCCGAAGAACCGCTCTTACTCTAGCTACCAAAATCCTTGGGCTGAAAGGCTTGGTAATGTAATCATCGGCACCAAGTTCCAAGCCTGTTACGATATCTGCTTCCTCGCCTTTGGCCGTCAACATCACAATGGGAATGCTTTTGGCGTTGGGATCATTTTTCAGTCGCCTGGTGACTTCCAGACCGTCTATACCCGGAAGCATAAGATCCAGCACAATGAGGCTAGGCATTTCCAATGGCACGAGTTTCAAAGCCTCCTCACCCGATACAGCGCAAAAGACCTTATAACCCTCTCTTGAAAGATTGAATCTGAGCAACTCCAAGATATCTTCTTCATCATCTACCACAAGGATCTTTTCTTTTGGCATGATGCTATCCTTACTACAGGGCAATGGTAACCGTTCACGGGGTACGCCTTTCGTCATTGCGAGGAGCGGAGCGGTTGCGAGGCTGAGCCGAAGCAAACTCAGAGATAGTGGTTTAGCCCAAACGAGATCCCTCGCTACGCTCGGAACAGGCTCCGCAATCTCTCTGGATGGAACAGGAGATTGCTTCGCTTCGCTCGCAATCACCGGCTGGATATTGGACAATGATACAGCAGACTTAGGGACGCTGTGAACGATTACCGGTTACGTGCTCTAAGTATTTAATATGATGTAGATCTATTAGCATTCGATGAGGATTGTGTAAAGATTTTGTTAGCTTTGCCGATTACCAAACAAGCCTTCACCTGCTTCGCTTCAAACAGTGGCAAACAACCTTTTCACCCCCAACCCCGGCCCTCGATGCCGTTGGATCAAGGAAGAAGGTCCGAGGTATAATGCATAATAAGGAATAATTTCTATTTTTTGTATATCTATCTGCGAAGAAATATGAAATGTAACGTGAATTAGAGTAGAACCAATACATAATAACAAATACCCCATACCACTTGATTGAGCATCGCTCAATTAGAGTATAAGGGTCGATTGTTAGGACCTTGTTAGAACAAAATAAGAAATCTGTTAAACCCTTTCAATCTTCCCCCCTTACGTTAAAGAAGAATAAAAGGGCCACTTTCTTCAAAGAATCTCGCTCTTTGATGAAGCTAGTCTTGAACTGTTATTGATGTGTTAAGGGCTGGTTAGTATTTGGGTAGGCGTTCACAGGTTCAGAGTTCACCGTTTCAGCCGTCGTAGCCTACGGCTACTTCGACCTCCGCCATAGGCTATGGCCGACGGCGGATGGCGAAGTCGGCTCAGGGTTACCTTATGTATTGTTGATCCAACGCCACGTAAAGCTCACTCTGGACTTCGGGGCAAGACCGTTTTGCGTATCGAAGAAAACCTAACTAACTCCCAGATCCCACGAATCAGAGGTTCAGAGTTTCGGTGAACCCTGAACCTCTGAACCCGTGAACGGTTACGTATTTGGTAAACATGAAAGACGGAAAAATGATAGTGCGCCCTGATATGAATTTGGAAGTGCGGATATGTTGAGGATATTGAAGATTTTTGGACAAGCTCTAAGTTACCGATTTATAGCAGGGCATCACAATTCCAAGCCCAATGGTCAACACCGCAATATGTAGAAAAAGGCAGGACCGAAGCCTTGCCCCATGCTCTTCGACAATCAGGGTATCCAGTTGAAGAGAACATAGATGGCTAACACAACAGTACCACTCAAGACGAGGGTTGCTGTTACCAATAATGCGATGCTTTGCTTTATTTCTGCTCTTTCACTGGTCAATCCGCTAAGTTCGTGAGCATCCCATAGGGTGCAGACCTTCACTGCAAGCCCTATAAACAAGCAAAACCAACTGTAAAACAGGATTTGATAGCATCTACATATTAAGATAGACAGTCTCTTGTTCACGCCTCTTTCCACCAATCGGCAGTGGATATGTAGCGAGTTGAGACGATCTTGAACGTTTAAAGTCTTGGTTGCCAAGGCATGTAGCCCTGCTAACGCCCTTTGGTAGTTGAACATGGATTATTTCCTGAGTTTCTTGCTGATGCCTGCAACATCAGCATTTGAGCAAAACGCGAGGGAAAAGGTAGTAAAGAACCCCGTGGTCCGTACGGTCTTGACTTTGGATATACGGGGGCTTCTGAGCATAGATTCAAGGCAGCTTCCCTTGGTGTAATGCTATCTTCCTGGCTGCGCTCCAAGATCTTTTTGACTATAGTACGCATCCTTTTTTCTACGTGATCTAATACATCTTGTGCAG
>Ga0209427_10010434_pt1 | contig 10290 bp, 8 predicted proteins | sample DeeMarSWOR136_30_FD_187465 | JGI IMG/M metagenome (GOLD analysis project Ga0209427, IMG submission 187465) | Marine sediment microbial communities from White Oak River estuary, North Carolina - WOR-1-36_30 (SPAdes) (version 2) | ecosystem: Environmental > Aquatic > Marine > Intertidal zone >...
CATACCGCTGAGAGAAGACATAGCGGTGCGAGGATATAGAAGGCCAGATCGTAGCTTCCGGTAGCGTCATAGACAAAGCCAAAGAACACTGGCCCTCCGCCAGCGAAGGCAGCAATGAAGAAAGCCATGATACCGAAGAGCACTGGCAAATTGACCACCCCAAAAAGGTCGCCTAAATAGGTAGGGAAGACGGCCATGGCACAACCATAGCTAAATCCTATTATAAGGGACACTAGGGTAAGGGAAGTAGCGCTGCCGACGCTGGGAGATAGGAGACATCCCAAAGCTACGCCCAGGACAGAGAAGTATAATATTGGTTTTCTCGAAACCCCAAAGCGGCTCATGTACCAATCTGAGATGAAGCCACCAAAAAGCCGGCCGACGACAGCAGCCAACACAAGGGCTAGGGAACCGATGAGCACCACGGTGCCTTGAGGTATCCCCAGATCAAGAGTGCCCCAGGCAATGATGTGCGCGATCAACCCAACTACTGCTAGATTATAGAATTGGGCGCATATCAACAACCACCAACTCCTGGTTTTGAAAGCCGCACGCACCGACCACTGTTCCGCTCGGCTGAGGAAGTCTTCTCTGGCCTCAAGCTCCTTCTCTGCGATTTCAATTCCATCGGGGTAGGTTCCAGCGGATTCTGGGTCCCTTCTTAAAAGGAAGCCCGCGATGCAGGCACCCACGGCAAGGATGATAGCGAAGCTTATATATCCAGTGCGCCATCCCCAGGCGTTAATTATCTGTTGAGCCAGCGGCCAAAAGAGCACGATGCCCAGACCTGAGCCTGTCATGGTGATGGCCACCATTAGGGCCGCCCTCCTCATGAACCAGCGCCGCACAGTAGCCACCGTGGCGATCATGTAGGACATCGATATGCCTAAGGGGGTTATAATTCCATAGAAGAGCATGAAGTGCCAAATTTGGCTGGTTATGCTGAGCAGGCCCACACCCAATGCCGCCACAATACCGCCGATGATCACTGTCCGCCTTGGCCCGATTCGCTCGGTCAGGTAGCCGGCGAGCAGGGCGAAGCAGGCCATTAGCCACAAGTTTAAGGTGAAACCCAAGGAGAGCATCCCTCTGGTCCATCCAAACTCCTCCAACAGGTCGGGAAAGAAAATGCCGAAGCTGTTCTGTGCCGCTGAACTCACCAACATAGCAAACCAGGCAGCGAAGACTATTACATAGCCGTAGAAGAACTTGCTTTTTCGGATTTCAGACATTACCTAGTTCTTTTCATTAGCCGCTAAGGTGAGTAACCCTGATTCGCTCTGCGGTTCTACGTTATCAGCCTCCATCCCAAGACCCACTTTCCTTGGCGCTCTGTGTAGCAGAGTACCAAACGGGCGCCAGTATGTCAATGCGGAGCTGAGTGTAACTTGCCTCCAGTCAAATCTGACCAACGAACCTCTCCAAAACTATCTATCGTAATGCGATCCAGCAGCAGGGGATAATGGGTGAAGCGTTAGGGATTAGGCCTGTAATGGTGTGGCCAAACCAATGCACGTTCGTGAAGTAATTACTTCATTGGAAAGGCATGCTGTGCTAGCAAGATAAGGCGCCGCTGTATGGTGTCATTCTGATGGTCTGGCAATCAGCTGGGAGAGGATTTTTGGCGAGGGTCAGTGCTGGACTAAAGCGATCCCTCCGGTTCCTTACTAGGAACTTTGGCCTGAGGTTGGCTTTACATATGGGCCAATTAATTTCACTCGTGGCCACACTGGATTACTCTGGTGAAGCCCCGTCTTGCGGAGGCTTGATCCCAAGTCTCTTTGCTGTGTGATCCCTACCCATGTAGAAATTGAGCCAAGAAGAAGTATCCGACAAATCCCAATTACACGGAGGGACAATGTGAGCTCCTATTTCGTCCTCTTCATTGAAAGGTTTTAATCTTTCGTAGGCTCTTACCCAAACGCATTTCTTTTCATTCGGATAGACCTCGCACCATCCCTCATAGCTTCCCCCGCATGGGGCATTCCTCTGGCTCTTTGGACACTGAGACATAGGGCATAAATATGCCACGTCGAATAATGCACAATCTCCGCAGTTCTTACACCCAAAAAGAGCGACCTTTGCTAAGTGCTCAAAGTATCCGAATGCTTTTTTCCATGTTGGCGAGGAATCTATGAGCTCTGCAAAAGGTTTAAGCATCTTGAAAGTGATATTCTTCGGCTCAAAGATCAGAGCGTGAGCAACTTTACAGAACCTATACATAGGTTGCAGTGAGAATTTTGATGGCCTTGCAGCAGGTTTATCGAGGTTTAAGCCCGTTTTCGGGTCTTTTTCGAAGAAGTAAAAGCCATTTCTTTGCGGGTAGTCGAATTCAGCTAATATATCCTCCCAGTTCTCGGATAATTCCTCTCCCCTTTCGATGATTTCTCCCACTATTTCATAACTAATTCCATGTCCTCCTATATGGGCTCCCGCATATCCCATCCCTTTGGCAATGGCATACATCTTTGCCGCTCTTTCGAGCCTAGCTGACTTTCCCTTATCCTCAGCTTCTGCCTCCTCAGCCAGTTCCGCCAAAAGTTTATCTGTGACAACACATCCAGGGATCTGGTTGGCATTCATTAATTTCGCCGTTCCATAGGGTAGGATGTAAATATTTGTGAGTACTGGTATGTTATATCCATGGAATCTTAACCACAGCAAGAGTTCATGAAACTTCCTGGCATCATACCCCACCTGGGTGATTATGAACTTCGCCCCACCTTCTATCTTCTTCTTCAGCTTATAATATTGCCCCATAAGCTCTGCTTCTAATTGCTTAAAAGGCGAAATACAAACACCGGCAAAGAAATCTGTGCTAGCAAGAGTCCTTTTTCGCCGCATGACTTCGTGTTCTAACCCTTCATTAAGCGTCTCTGCTAATTGCAGAATGTGTATAGGGTCCAAATCGAACACAGGTTTGGGCATTCCCTCAAATGCATCGCTTGAAGGATAATCTCCTGTCAAAACCAGGAGATTCCTTACCTCCGCTGCTGCTAAGCCATAGAGCATGCTCTCGATTTCGTTTCTATTCTTGTCTCTGCAGGCAAGGTGAACTAAGGGCTCTATCTCTAATCTCTTGATCTCAGCACATAGCATCTCGGTGGATAGCGCCGGATTTCCACCGGGGTTGTCGGTTACGCTTATCGCGTGAATCTTCCTGCCTTTCGCTGCTTTCTCAACATTCTCGATGATCTCCTCCTGCTGCATTTCAAACGCGCCTCTCCCAGGGATTTGCTCCCATGTAATACAGAATATATCTGGGGAGAGGATTGCTTCCTTAAATGTATTTACCTTCTCTCTTAACTTGGTATTTACCTTTTCTCTCAAGCCAGCTGACTCGACCAGGCGTGAAAGGGAAGCATAGTCATCTCCAGAAATGGAAATATAGTCTTCGGCGTCTATTTGCAGCCCTTCCGCCCTAGTTAACCCTCTTCGGGATTGTCCATTTAAGCTAACATCCACCATCAGAAGAGGGATGTGCTTAGTTATCCATCCGCCCCGCAGCTTCCTGTGGAGTTCAAAGGAAGTGCCCTGGGGCTCAAGGTAACCCAAAACAATTACGTCCGGGCGCTCCCTCCTCGCTTTCTCCAGCCCTTCATTTTTATCGGGGGCGTAGGTCAATTCAAAGGTGGCTTCTAGGGCTTTCCTAGCCATCTCCAGAAAATCTGGCTCACTACCTACCACAAGAATTCTCTGCTTTCCCTCCAATTCGTACTCCTTACATCTCCCAATCGATATATTATGGCAAAAGGCGCAAGCCTGTTCCATCTTTTTTGAAGTAGCGGTTTAGCTCTTCCTTGCCAGCAATTTCTCCACTCTTTTTAGCAGCTCACTAGGGTCAAACGGCTTTTGAATATAATCGTCCGCTTCCAGCATCATTCCCTCTTGAGCAGAGAGATGCATCTTTTCTCTATCGCCAGGATAAACCGTTAGCATCAGCACGGGGATCTGGGAGAAAAAGTAGTATTTGGGATCAGACTTGAGCTCTCTGCAAACTTCGAACCCGTGCTTCCTAGGCATTATAACGTCTAAGATAATCAAATCAGGCCTTTCATCCACTACCTTCTGCAAACCTTCATCTCCATCAAGCGCGGCGATCACCTGATAGGACTTGCTTTCAAGCACCTTCTTCACTGCCGTCTGTAAATCGGGGTCATCATCGATCACTAGGATCTTGGTTTGCTGCTGCATCTTTCCCTCCTTTCAATATAAGTTTCTCCACACGCTCAAGTAAGATGAAAGGCTCGATCGGTTTTTCTATATAGTCATCAGCGTTGAGTTGATGCCCAGTTTCCAGCTCATAGCGGCGTTGGCTAGCTTCCTCTCTGACCGAGCTCATAACTAAGATAGGCATATTGTGATGCTCCATCCAACGGCTGCTCTGAAGCTCCTTGACAACCCCAAAACCATCCATCTTCGGCATAAGAAGGTCCAGGAGCATCAAGTCTGGTTTGTCTTCTTTGATCTTTACCAAAGCCTCTTCACCATTACAGGCTTCTATCACGTCATATGAGCGAGACTTCAATATGGTGCTAATTGCTATCCGAATATCAGGATCATCATCTACAATTAGGATTTTCGCCATGTATCCTCCTTACGCTCGCTCACCATAAGCAGTTTCAGCGATCTTCCTTAACTGTTCTTGGGCAGGGTGAAAATGAATTCACTTCCATTATCCTTTCCAGAAGGGGGACTCACTGCCCATATTTTGCCACCATGGGCTTCAATTATCCTCTTGGCTATAGAAAGTCCTAAGCCGGCTCCTTTATTAGCTGAACTTAGACCTCGATAAAAATCATCGAAAATTCTGGGCAATTCCTCAGCAGGAATGCCAATTCCGGTATCTATCACCTCCACCTGGACTAAATCGGTGCCACCCTTTGCTTTGACTGTCACAACGCCTTCAGTAGGAGTAAACTTTATCCCATTCGAAAGCAAATTTGTGACTACTTGTTTAAGTCTGTCTGTAGCTCCATAGATAGGGGGAAGCCCATCAGCCACCTCAGTTTTAAGTTGTATCCCCTTCTCTTCGGCTAAAGGACGCATTAGTTCAACAGAATCCATTATTACTTGCGCTAAGGATATCTTGCTCATAGCCAGGTCCTTAGCAACAACTCGAGACACGTCCATAATATTGGTTATTAGATTTAGAAGGTCTGAGATCCTTCTGCTGCTGCTTTGCAGCATTATTCTCTGCTCCTCGTTGAGTTCCCCGGCAAAGCCACCAAGCATGACTCGATGATAACTTTCAACCGCAGCTAGAGGAGCCTTTAAGTCGTGAAAGGCGATGGATAAAATACGCTCTAGCGTCTCCCTAGTGTGTTCGTACCTAGAGGAAACTACCGCAGCGAGGTTATTAATCGTCATAAATCCTATTTGAGGGTTTTCCTTTAGCAAGCATCTAAGCCCTGCCGCATCTAAAGCAATAACTTTGGTTGCCTCAAGGGTCCGGCCTGTTGCAGTAAAAATATAGGGAGCTATAAGCGCTGAGTAACCTAAGAAGCCACCTCGAGTTACTATATCTATTGTGGCACTTTCCTCCCCTGCCCGACTAATGTGCAGATTTATTTCAAGAGCTACCTTACCCGATTTGACGATATACATGGTATCGCATAGCGCGCCTTCAGAGAAAATAGTTGTACCAGCTTCATAGACCTCTTCACGGCACAGCGGTAACAGTTTTTCAAGCTCAGCATCGCTCAGCCCTTTGAATAAATTAGATCGTCCTAAGATATCCTTCATAGAACGCGGCTCTCAATTTCACCGTGTCTATCAGTGTCTCTGAAAGACTTACGAGGAAGCTCTTCACTCCTTTCTTTGCTAGGCGAGGCTAACCTTAAGAGAAACCTATTCCTCTCCCACCTTACTATTATATTCTTGTTACTCCTTAGGCGCAAGCACCAGAAGCCATAAGTATTGTGCTCGCTGTTTCTGCCCTTGCTGTGAAGGGACTATAAGTGTAAAATGAATCTACTATTATCCGGGAGGCCAGTATGGCAGAAAAGGTTCTGGAGGGAATAAAGATATTAGAATTCGCCAACTTTGTATCTGGGCCCTACTGTTCGAAACTTTTTGCTGACCTCGGTGCCCAGGTTATTAAGGTTGAGGAACCGGGGGTAGGAGATGAGGCAAGGAGAAGGGGGCCATACTTAGACGATATACCGCACCCTGAGAAGAGTGGGCTCTTTCTATATCTAAACACCAATAAGCTTAGCATAACACTAAACCCAAAGACCAAAACGGCAAAAGAGATATTCCTTGGACTTGTGAAGTGGGCAGACATCCTGATCGAGGATAAATCCCCGCAGGAAATGGAGAAGCTCGGGCTAACCTATGATACGCTAAAAGGGATAAACCCTAGACTTATTATGACATCGATAACTCCTTTCGGGCAGACAGGCCCATATCGGCATTACAAGGCTTACAATCTCAATGTTGCTCATGGAGCGGGAGGAGGTTATATCACTCCAACTGGGTCGCCGAACGCAGATAGGGAGCCACTTAAGGGAGGGGGTTTCTTTGATGAGTATGTTGCTGGGCTTAGTGCAGCAACAGCAACTATCATTGCCTACTACTGCTGTATGAAAACTGGCTTGGGACAGCATGTAGATGTATCCAAACAAGAGGCACTAATGGCCACTAACAAGGTTGAGATTACCAACTATCCCAATCTAGACACTATTGCAACCAGACTTATTAGGAAGACCGCTTTGGGTAGACAGCCCCCGCCTTGCAAGGATGGCTATATTCAAATTGCTGCTTTCCTTGATTGGCATTGGGTGCGTTTTAAGGAGTTTATGGGCAATCCTGATTGGGCTCAGGATGCGAAATTCGATGGTATAGAGAGTCGCACTGAACATGTTGGTGAGATGTACGAACATATAGAAGAGTGGGCGAGAGGTCATGCTAAGGAGGAGATTTACCATGGCCTTCAGGAGAAGGGCGTACCGACTGCCATGGTTTGCAATGCAGCTGAAGTGATGAATTCTCCACAATATAAAGCGAGGGAATTCTTCGTTGAGGTCGAGCACTCCGAGATGGGGAAGGTGATCTATCCTCGAGGTCTATGTATCTATTCCGAAACACCTTGGGCGGTGGAACGACCAGCTCCCCTCCTCGGGCAACATAATGAGGAAGTGTATATCAAGCTCCTGGGTTTTACCAGGGAAGACTTGGTGAAGATGAGGGAGGTAGGAATAATCTAGATGGAGAGTTGCCAAGATGAGTAGAAGGGTATTGCGGGGGATAAGGGTTCTTGAGTTCGGTCAGTTCTGGGTTGGACCGTATACTGCTGAGATATTGGCATACCTCGGGGCTGAGGTGATAAAGGTGGAGAGTATAAAAAGGCCCGATACTTATAGACTGTTGGGGTCTACAGGAGGGCCGGACCCAACAGTTATCCTACTCACTGATCCTAATAAGGGGGTCGGTTTCAATGAGATGAATCTGAACAAACTGAGTGTTAATCTAGATCTTACTAAGCCCAAGGCAGTGGAGCTGGCAAAGAGAATGGCTACGCTGAGTGATGTAATTGTGGAAAACAACCGCCCCGGGGTGATGAATCGGCTGGGGCTTAGCTATGATGCTATAAAGGAAGTCAAGCCTGACATTATTTACCTCTCCGCTTCATGTCGTGGTTCAACGGGGCCAGAGCGTAATTATGCGGGCTTTGCTCCTATATTTGGTTGTCTTGGTGGCCTGGCTGAAATTACGGGTTATGCTGATGGTCGACCGGCTCCTCCTATAGGAGGACGTGCCGATATAGTTTGTGGCATTGCAAATGCCTTTGCCATTATTACTGCCTTGATTTATCGGGAAACTACGGGGAGAGGGCAATATATAGATACTTCAGACTCGGAGGTTGTCAGTTGCCTTATCGGGGATATATTCATGGATTACGCCTTGAATGGGAGGCTGCAAACTCGTCATGGCAATAAAGATGACATCTTCGTGCCTCATAATTGCTACCGATGCAAGGGGGACGATGATTGGGTAAGCATCGCCATCTCAAATGATAGTGAATGGGGGGCCTTTGTGAATGCAATCGGTAACCCTGATTGGGCAAGGGATGATAGATTTACCGATGCCTTCTCAAGAAAGAGTAATGAAGATGAGATGGATAGGCTTATTTCAGAATGGACGATAAACCTCACTAAGTACGAGGTTATGGATATACTTCAAAAGGTAGGTGTTGCGGCGGTTCCTTCGTTCTCAACCGAGGACCTCTGCAATGACCAGCACCTCAAGGCGAGGCAAGTACTTAACCAGGTCGACCACCCTGTGATCGGGAAATTAGCTGTCATGAATCCACCTTGGAAGTTATCGGCTACGCCTGCAGAGGTAGTCCGACACGCGCCGCTCCTCGGCGAACATAACCAGTATATTTTTGGCCAGCTATTAGGCATGAGTGAAAAGGAGATCGATAGCCTGATAGATGGGCGGATTATCTATTAGGAGCCATAGTGAATTCGAACTACTTACATCTTGCACATTCGCTTAGCTCCAGTTTGTGAGCAACAAGTCCAAACCTAAAGGACACCAGGCGCGGGTTCAGTTCCGATATGTCCCTCCTTCTCAAGCATCGTGTACTCGTCATCGGAGATGCCAAGAATCTCCTTATAGACATACTCATTGTGCTCCCCGAGGCAACATGGCGGGGTGCGGATAGCATTGGGGGTCTTAGACATCTTCCACATTATCCCCGGGTAGAGATGGGTGCCACAATCGGGGTGGGTGATCTCCTGGAAGAAGCCCCGATCCTTTAGGTGAGGGTCATTATAGGCATCCCGATCGTCCAGCACCGCACCTGCAAAGAGGCCGATGTCGGCCGGCTCCACCTCCGGCGCAGCCTTGCGCAGCGGGTCGAGATAGGCCAGCGTCGTCTGGCGGTTCTCCGGCGTGTCCTCGGCCATGGTCAGGCAGACGACAAAGTAGGCCACCGGCATTTGGCTCAGCGCCTGGCGGTGGCGTTTGACAAAGCGGCGGATTTCGCCCGGCAGCCGGTCCATGTGTATTGACGTGCCCAGGACGACCGCCCGGTAGGGGCTGATGTCGCGGACGGTTTTGGCACGACACACGTCTACGTCGGTGCCACCCTCGCGCAGTGCCGCACCCACCGCCTCGGCCACAGTGCGCGTGGCCCCGGTCCAGGTTGCATAAACAACCAGAATCTTGTCGTTCATTCTTTTTGATCTCCTTCCTCAGCCATTTACTCTCCCTTGATACCTTCGACGATCAGCCACAGCGGCCCGGCAACCATCCGCCAGCCGCCTGTGGTGAGCGATGCCGAACCAGCAAGTTGCGACTGCTCCACCAGGCGCGCTGCTTCTTGTGGCGTATACGACGCATCGCGACTGCTCAATGGTTCGTTGGCTCGCTGCAGCGCCAGAGGGACGACACATGTCGTGGCAAACCACAGCGACAGGTAGAACGGTGCAGCCACATCCCGGCGCAGGTCAAAGACCAGGTACGCGCCCCCGGGTCGCAACACGCGAGCGATCTCGTCCAGAACAGCCACCGGATCGCGCCAATGGTGCAGTGACAGCGTGCTGACCACCAAATCAAGCGAACCGTCGGGGAATGGAATCTGCGCCGCGTCTCCCTGGCAAAACAAGACCCGGTCGCCCAGGCCCGCCTGCCGGGCACGGCCTTCCGCCCGGGCCAACATCCCGTCCGACAGATCCAGGCCGGTCACGCGCAAACCAGAGGCCAATTGGGCCAGTTTGACCGCCAGGTGTCCGGGGCCACAACCCAGGTCTACGGCCTCACCTGTGTGGGCCATGCGGACGGCACGACGGGCCACGAACCAGCGCAGCAGTCGCATCTGGGGCATGATGGCCACCCGATTGAAGCCGCGGGTCACCTCCGGGTCATCCAGGCCTTCCTGGCTGGGTACGCGTGCCCGTGGCCGACAGCTGTACACCCACCACGCAGCAGCAAGCAGGACAGCCATACTGCCTAGGAGACTGGTTGACGCTCTTTTGCTCATCCCACCGACCCCTCTTTCAACGGTCAAAAGCCCCACAACACCGGCTTACCAGTTGAGCGATCAAGATACCTGCCGCCGGCAGCAAGAGAAAGGCCGTGAAACCGCCAGGGAAGGTGCGCCGCCTCACAGCCATGATGCCGATGTGTCCCAATCCGTTGAGCCGCATGCCGATGGTGAGGGCCCAGGCAAAAGGGATTGCCCACTGACCATTACGCGCGGCAAGGGTGAGAGTTGCAAAGCAGAAGGCATAAATGAGGACGTTGAGGCCCAGGAAAAGCGGCAGAGGCATTTCTTCTACC
>Ga0209427_10010436_pt1 | contig 10289 bp, 9 predicted proteins | sample DeeMarSWOR136_30_FD_187465 | JGI IMG/M metagenome (GOLD analysis project Ga0209427, IMG submission 187465) | Marine sediment microbial communities from White Oak River estuary, North Carolina - WOR-1-36_30 (SPAdes) (version 2) | ecosystem: Environmental > Aquatic > Marine > Intertidal zone >...
GCATATCACGGTGAATATTACATTATTTGACGGCTCTCTTAAAGAGGCTGCAGGTTTTCACGATAATAGCGTCTGTCATCTGCGAAGTGTATATATACAGGCCACTTCATTATTCATACTGGCTGGCGTGGTGTATAATATCCCGATATTTACGCATGAAACTGGTTCAACAGTGGGAATCGAGGTGTCAGTTCCGAATCCGGTTCTTCACCACCACCAACTGGGACTCGATTAGCGACATGCTATGTTTTGATGATGCTTCGTTGACCATAAGGTACGTAATCCCAAAATAGGAGATTAAATATGAAGCCAAACATGTCCAGTGCGAGAAGTAAACCACCCATTGAAAACACGTCAGGGCAGGGCCTTTCGGCTGTCGTGCCGCCGGAGATAGAGGGATGGAACTGGGGTGCTTTCTTTCTCACCTGGATATGGGGCATAGGCAACCGGGTTTGGCTGGCACTGATCGCCCTGGCGCCGGTCCCACTGGTGGGGCTGGCCGTGATGGTCATCCTTGGAATTAAAGGCAATGAATGGGCCTGGCAGTTTAAAAAATGGGACAGCATAGAGCAGTTCCGTCGCAGACAGCGCATCTGGATGTACTGGGGCATCGCGGCTTTTATAGCGCCGTTTGTGTTCATTCTCGGATGGGTGCTGATTATAGTAGGACTGCTAGGTTATTATGGTTATATTTGACGCTGATAAAAACTAACAGTCTATTGATTAATTATACTTGCAAGCTATGATCTCTGATGTCAGCCACCCTTTGCCTTGGTTCGTCTTGTGGTTTTCAAAATTATGTACTTGTGCCAGAGCAAATTCAACAGTTGTTGGCGAATGTTGAAGCGGTGGCCATTTCATTATTCATACTGGCGTGGTGTATAATACCCCGATATTTATGCATGAAACTGCGCCGGGGAAAATAGTATGAGAAGTAAGTTAATCGGAGTTCTAGTCTGTTGCGCGATTCTATTGATGCTTGCCGCCTGTCTTCGAATGCCAGAGCCAGATAATACCGCAGACCAGGCAGCGCAGCTAGTTCAGAACGGTGATAAGTTTAGCCAGCAGGGATACTATGACGAAGCCATTGATGAATACACCGCGGCAATAGAGTTAGACCCTACCCTTGCTAACGCTTATCTTGGTCGCGGTCAAGCATACTGCTTCGAGGGTAGAGGTCTCAGGGCAGTCCCCGATTATTCCAAGGCAATCGAGCTGGACCCAGGATCTATAGACGCATATTACGGCCGGGGCTGGGCGCATTTGCTTAACCGGGCCTACAATGCAGCCATCTCAGATTTCACCAAGGTTATTGGTATCGACCCCGCTCTGGTCGGGGCATATAACGGTCGAGGCTGGGCTTACATCAACAATGCGCAATGGCTCTTCGAGTCATACAACCACCTGTTTACTCTTTTCGAAAGCCACTCTGACCTGGCAACGGCATTTATAGGTAGAGGCTGGCTGTACGTTAAACAGACGCAATGGGAGCTGGCAGTCATTCCTGACCTGACAACAGCAATGATGCAGGAGCCGGACCCGGCAGAGGCATATTTCAACGTGGGCTTTGCTCATGCTAAAAAGGCACAGTGGGCACATGCTATCGCAGATTACGAGGCGGCAATCGCTATAAACCCGAAGCTTGACTGGTCTCGCTTCAATAAAAGCTGGGCCAGCGGCATGAAGGCGAACTGGGACCCCGTTATCTTAGACTATAGCAAAATAATAGAGCTTACAACGGCACAGGCTCCACCATCCGCTGGTTCAGGCAGCATTCCTACAGAGGAAGAAGAATGGGACATGGCTGTCGACAACTACAACAAAGCGATGCAGCTGTCAAAAGACCCTGCCCTGATTCAAAAGGCCGAAGAGGCAATAAAGCTCATAGATGAGATGCGACAGGATATAAACAGATAGCCTGGCCCCAAAAAAGAAAGAGAGGCCAAATAATGCGAATAAAAATACTGTCTATTTCGATATTCACAGTTGTCGGGCTGTTTTTGCTCAGCGGATGCGCTGCGGAAAACACTGGCGGTTCTGCTACACAACCTGCCGTGCAACCGCCCCCCGCTAAACCACCTGTGGTTGAATATCCCAATATCGACAGAGAAAGCAAGATACCTGCGGACCAGGCAAAAATAACACCGGAGACCGACCTTTATCCTCCGATATTGCATTCAGATGAGTATGAGCAACCCGTCCCCATGCCTTATCCCGTAAACACGGCTGGCGCCGAAGATTCCGGGTTCATAATGCCGGATGGAAACACATTCTACGTATGGTTTACCCCAGACCCACAGGTACCGGTGGAAAAACAAGTTATCGACGACGTCACAGGTATTTATATGTCAAAGAAAGTTAACGGGCAATGGCAAAAACCCACGAGAGTGTGGCTGCAAGACCCAGATAAGCTATCCCTGGATGGATGTGAGTTTGTGCAAAAAAATAAAATTTGGTTTTGCACAGCCAGGGAAGGGTATACAGGTTTACACTGGGGTACGGCAGATTACATAGATGGAAAGTGGAAAAACTGGAAAGTTGCTGATTTTAACCCTGATTATGAAGTCGGAGAGCTTCATATCACCGCAGACGGCAAAGAGCTTTATTTCCATTCTTCAAGACCGGGAGGCAAGGGAAAATACGATGTCTGGGTCTCGAAGAAGCAAAACGGCGAATGGCTTCCGCCGCAGAATGTTGAAATAGTCAACAGCCCTGATACGGATGGCTGGCCGTCTTTAACGCAGGATGGCAACGAACTGTGGTTCACAAGAACCTACATGGGCTCACCGGCCATCTTCAGGTCAAAGAGGGTAAACAACGAATGGCAGGAGCCGGAGTTAATCATTTCACAGTTTGCCGGCGAATCATCCGTTGATAATGAAGGTAACATCTATTTCACCCACCACTTTTACAAGGACGCCGTGATGCTGGAAGCGGACATTTACGTTATTTATAAAAAGTGAGTAAAGGCCCGGGGGCACATCATAGAACCGGCGGTTAAGAGAGGGCAAGAGCAAAAGGCATGAGATGGTTCGGCTGTGCGCTGACTATTTTAGGTATAATATTGGTAATCTTTATACTCACGCACCTCTCGGAAATCTGGCAGTTCTTGGAAGGCCTGCTAAACAGGTCTTAAACCGAAAGCTCCGCCTGTTGTAAACGGCTCCACAAATTTGGTAATCTCCTGTAATACATCTCCAGATTATCCGTATATTACTGTAGAGAAATGGATAAAAGGAGGTTTGCCATGAAAGGCTCAAATTCACTTGCTCACCGGATTTTGCCTCTTGTTCTGATTTTCGTCCTACTGGTTACGGCGCTCGCTTCAGCCTGCGCCTCAGAACCAGCACGTGCACCTGCACCTTCGCAGGAAGCATCGGCCCCAGCTCCTCCGTCAGGGGCGGTTGCTCCTCCATCTACGGCACCGAGCCCAGCCCCTCCATCCATGGACGAGGCGGCAATAAAAAGGCATATTACGCTACCATGGGCTGAGGAGTCAGATACCATAGGGCTGGCGGTAGGTGGTGCCAAGGGCATCGACAACTTCCGAGAGAACATCGATAATGGCTACCTGCCACTGCCTACAGACATCACCTATGAAGGCTTATTCTATGACTACTATTTCGATACCGGCCAGACAAGACCGTGTAACAAGCTTTTCTGTCCCTCTTACAGCTACGCTGTTACCAGAGATCCCTTCTCCTATGACAAGGAGTACTACCTCTCCGTAGGCTTGAACTCGGGAATGGAGGAACGTGATTTCGAGCGAAAGAATCTGAATCTGGTCATTGTCCTCGATATTTCCGGTTCCATGTCATCCCCGTTCAATGAATATTACTATGACCAATTTGGAAACGAGGTTAGGCTCGGTTGGCTGGAACGGAACAAGCAAAAAATTGAGGTTGCCAAAGATGCCGTCGTCACCGTTCTGGACCAGCTTGGTAATGGCGACCGTTTCGGTATAGTGTTGTTCAATGATCGGGCACACCTGCTTCAACGGATGACCCGGGTACGATATGCAGACATGGATGACGTTGAGGACGGCATATTCGAGATAAGGGCTAACGGCAGCACCAATCTTTCCGACGGAATGAAACTTGCCACGGAGCTTCTGGAAAGATACAGCGATTATGACCCGTATGAGTATGAAAATCGCATTATCTTTCTCACCGATGCCATGCCCAACACCGGAGAAACCGGAGAGTACAGCCTGCTCCGCCTGCTTAAGAATAATTCCTACGACAATATCTACACCACGTTCGTCGGCATCGGCGTCGACTTCAATACCCAGCTCATCGAGTCCATCACCAAGACCAGAGGTGCCAACTACTATTCCGTGCACTCACCCCGCGATTTCATGGAACGGATGGATGAGGAGTTCGATTATATGGTGACTCCACTCGTCTTTGACCTGCGGCTCACGCTGGAAGCACGAGACTGGGATATTGAAATGGTATATGGGAGCCCCGAAGCCGACATGGCAACAGGCGAGCTGATGAAGGTCAATACACTATTCCCTTCCAAGAAGGAGGATGGTGAGACCAAAGGCGGTCTGATACTGCTGAAGCTGAGGAACAGAGGTGACGAAAGCGGCAGCATCAGCCTTAATGTGAGCTATGAAGATAGAGACGGGCGAGAAGACGGCAGCACAGCCAGGGTCTATCTCGATGATGAGCGACCGGAATACTTTGAAAACAACGGCATACGCAAGGGCATATTACTTGCCAGATACGCAGACCTGATGAAAAACTGGCTGATAGATGAGCGGGAACATGCCCACTGGAGCCGTCCCTGGGAGCCGATGGTCAACCCGGAAATCGGCATCGTTGTACCGCCGTCACCGCTGGGCACCTGGGAACGCCAGTCGCTACCGCTGCTGGTTTCAAGACAGTACCGTGCGTTGTTCGAAGATTTCGGCGACTACTTTGCCTATGAAATGTACGAGATAGGCGATTCAACGCTGGAGCAAGAGCTAGACATACTCGAATCGTTGATCGGATACCGGGACTAAGCGCTTTATTGAGCTCCTGCCCGTCCTGTTTCCAGGAGGAAGGGGGATGGGCAGGAGCGGAAGGTGTGATTTTTGGGGAAGGGCGTGGCTGGAGTTGGGAAAACGGGTTGATTGAGATACCGAACATGCTACAATGTTGCAACGGAGTAATGAGTCGAGAAAAGGTCGAGACAGACAGCAATCTTGCTCATCACGGAGTTGCCGCAGGCAGCTTTACCGCGCTTTATGAAGAGCACATGACTTATGTTTTTCGCTATATAAACTACCGAGTAGGCAATCGGAGTGAGGCAGAGGACTTGACAGCCGTTGTCTTCGAGAAAGCCCTGGCTGCCTTTCACAGATATGATAGAAAGAAGGCGGCGCCGCAAACCTGGCTGCTGACCATTGCCAGGAATACGGTCACGGACTACTTCCGAAAATCATCTAAAAGGAGCAGCCTGCCGCTGGAGAGTGCCGTCGGCATTGAATCTGCGGATCCTTCGCCGCAGGAAGAGACGGAGCGAAGAGAAGAATACGAGCGGCTACATGTTTGCCTGGCGACGCTGGCTCAGCGCGAACAGGAAATAATATCGCTCAAGTTCGGTGCCGAGCTGAACAACCGCCAGATTGCTTCCCTGGTCGGTCTTTCCGAGAATAACGTGGGCACCGTGCTTTTCCGCGCTGTTTCTAAACTGAGGAATTGCTTTAAGGACTGGTCGAATGAAAAAAGATAAATACACCGAGCAACAGTTCATCGAATACCTGGACAGGTTGCTGGCGGGAGAGGAGATAAGCCTCGGCGACGACGTCAGCGATGAGGTGCGCTCAGCCCTCGAGCTCGCCAAAAAGATGCTTGCCTACCGCGATGAGCCTTCATCCGCCTTCAGGGCGAGCCTCAGAGACAGACTGCTACGCAAGCTTGCCGAGGAGGAAGCCGCCACCCCGGTAAAGAGACAAGAGCGCCGGGAGTGGACAGAAAATTTGTTTCCTCTGAGACCCGTATTGATCGGTCTTACCAGCACCGTGCTGGTGGTGCTGCTAATATTCGTCGGCACTGTCTGGTATGCCGGCAGATATGGTCAGATGTCAGCGCCAGCCCCTGCGCCCCCGTCCCCAATGCTCGAGGGCGATTACCCGGTTAGCCTGCCTTCAAATATCGTTCCGGAGCATGTGGCGTTCATGGCAGATACAGCCCTTTCAGCCAAGCCCGGCCAGGCACAGGTCTACGAGATACAAGGCGTTGACATAACGACCGAATCCGTTACCGAGCTGGGAAGAAGGCTTGGATTTAGCGGAGAAGCCAGATTTATCGACGGTGGAACCAAGATTGCCATGTTTGAAGGCGAGGACGAGGACATGCGTGAGCTTGTCGTCTGGACCGCCTCAGGAGCCATTGAGTACGGGTACGTGGAGCCTGATAAGCTGTACCCACCGTACACGCCCGAACTTCCGTCGCCGGAAGAGGCAGAGCTTATCGCCTATGATTTTTTGAAGCAAGCGGACCTGCTACCACCCGGCTACGAATATTTCGCCAAGATGGAAGATGAAGCAGCGGTAATCGCCGGCGGCAGCTACAGCGTTGGTGATAGGTACACGGAAGAGATTATCCAACAAGCTCCTACGTACTGGCTGGTCAGCTTTCCTTACCGTGTTGACGACACCTGGACTACTGGTCCAGGCTCGAAAATCGAGGTCAGCATCGGCGATGGCGGCGAGGTAGCCAGGCTTCTGTGGTCGTGGAGACAGATGGCTCCGAGCACCACGGAAAACATCATATCCGAGGAGGAAGCCTATTACGACCTTATCCAGGGCAAAGGCAGCCTTGACGTTCCCCTCGACTGCGGGCTGGTGGTCGTTGAGGACGTTCAGCTCAAGTACTGGATAGACCCGCCGTCTGAAAAACAGGACTATGCCGTGCCCGTGTACGAGTTCAGGGGTCGATGCCTGGACGAAAGCGGCAGGCACATCGAGGACTTCACCGCCTGGACAGAGGCGCTGTCAAGTACCTACTGAGCCAAGGCCAATAATATGGAGTCTGCGGCTGAGCTTGGTTTCTTGATATTCCATCGGTAACCTGACTATACTGTTCTAAAGTGACCCTGGGAGGTGCCTCATGAGAAGCGCGTTAGCTATGTTGCTTGCACTGCTCCTGCTTGTTCCCGGCTGCACATGCATCACTGGGGAAGTTCCCGATATAGGACTGCTGCCTAAAATACAAGAGTTTGAAGCGTCGCCCTCGGTGATAAATCAGGGAGAGGTGGCATATATTCGCTGGAGCGTATCAAATGCAAACTCCGCTTCTATCGACAACGGTATCGGAAACGTCGCCCTGACAGGTGAGATACCTGTCTCTCCGGACACAACCACCTTCTACACACTGACGGCGACAAATTTTGCCGGAGAATCAGTAGCCAGAACTCAAGTAATGGTCAGAGGCGAACCGACCACTCCTCCTGTAGTAACTGCGGAAACACCACCTACGATAGTCGCCTTTTATGCTGACCGTCTCGTGATAACCGCCGACGATTATGTGACATTGAGCTGGGAAGTGCTGGATGCAACGGAGGTAACACTTGAAGATTTCGGCCAGGTAAGTGCAAAGGACACCATTACGCTAATTCCAGCCATTACAACCACTTATTTACTGACGGCGACCAACGCGGCTGGGGAATCGACTGCGGGCATCACGGTCACAGTTCAACCGTCATTGCCTGCGGGACCGACAGCCGAGGGGGTGATAATACTGCAGGCTATACCCGGGGAATCCGGCTCTCTGATCAGAGGAGCGGGGTATCTGGACTATACCAAGTATGCTGGTGCCTGCGCCGGCGACACCATACTGAATATGGCCAGCAGGGCGTTTTTGAGCTTCGACATATCGACGATACCTGATAACGCCATAATAGATGAAGCCGTACTGGACCTGAGCGGGTACACCAAGCATGGCGACCCTTCATATATGCGTTCCAATTGGGGGAACATGGGCGCGCTTGAGGTATATCATATACAGTATGGCACGTTTGAAGACCTTGGCTTTGAGGCGTATACCGAGTGGGCTAAGCTTACGTCGAATGGAGAGTTTACTGATTATCCTCTTTTCCCCTGGGACGTGAAAGACTCGGCCGATGGCGACCCTGTTATACAGAATCTGGTTCAACGGGGGAAATCGAGGTCTCAGTTCCGCATCCAGTTCTTCACCACCACCAACTGGGACTCGATTAGCGACATGCTCTGCTTCGATGACGCTACCTTGACCATAAAGTACACAACTGCAGACTAGTCAATTCATCTCGCTCGTCTCAAAAAAGCCGGTGAAATTGCCTGGGGGGGGGTAAGTTGCGGTCACCCAGGTCAGGTGGAGCGGCTGAACAGCACAAAGGCTAAAATGCCAGCCAGTGCCAGAAGACCGACAATCACCAGCAAGACCAGAGCAGTTTTGGGAGAACGAGTAGTCTCCCGCGGACAGAGAATCCTGCCTTCTTTTTTGGCTTTAGCATCTAACAAAGCTCCTATGAATATCCCAAAACCGACACCGATAGCCATCCCGGCGCCGATATTGTCGATACCAGCACCTATAGCCACACCGAGTCCCGAACCCAGAGCCATACACAACCCAAAGTAGTATCCTTCGGTAACCAGTTTGTGCTGTCTCTGCAGGTGACCGATAACCTTGTTGAGTGACTTGAAGTAAACCTTTCGCCTTTCCTTATCGGCTGTCTGGACCAGGTTGCTCATATCCCTGGCAAGTGACGTGATGTCCTGCTGAAACGTGTGGCATTCCGTGCACACAGGTGAGAACTCGGCAGCCCTCTGAGCCACACATAAAAACATGTCCAGTTTATACTTCCTGTAGTCCTTCTCGCTCAAGGTGATTTTTATTTCGCCGATTCGTCTGGCAATATCATCATACCAATCACTTTGAACTTTCACGGTATATATCCCTTTCCTGTGAGCCTGTCCTTTGCTTATGCTAAGTGCCCCGAATAATTGTACCATCATTTATATAAAAATTGCTGTCAGCCCATATGGCATGGATACAAACCCTGTCCAAAATTTTCATTCTGGGTATTCCATTCCAAGATATGTAGATGTATAATCGTAGCCAGACCGATTCTCTTGCAGGCGGCTAACAATGAGTGTGCGGCATCAAAGTCAGAAGCTACTACAGAGCCGGTTCGATATTGTCTGGCAGCGGCTGGATGATGCCGGCGAACAGCAGATGGTAACGCCAGACGGTCACAAGTTTATCGCGCTGGCTTCCCGGCGTAAAAGGGCTCCGGCAGGCCAGGACCCGCGGTACATCAGGGTCAAACAGCGCGGGCAGGAGTTTGCCCGTATTTATCCCTGCTGCTGGGGACACACCACCAATTGCAACGGCACGCGAATAGGCGGCTACAGTGATGGGCTGGATGCCTGGGTTAAAGGCTTGATGATAAGCAAGGAGAGCCTGACTTTAAAACCCAGTGACGAGGTCATTAACCTGCTGGGCAGGTTGCTCAACTCGGAGGAGCTAGACTATGACCATGCTTGCCTGCATCTGCCTAAAAAACCGGGAGTCTATCTGGTCTACGATAGAAAGCAAAAGAAATACATCTATGCCGGTAAATCCCTGGATATGCAGAAAAGAATCCGGCAGCATGCCCAGCGTCAAAACAGGCTGTTTGGCTCCAGCCTTCCGCCGATTCAGAAAGAGTTAATCGATAAAAAGATTTGTGCCGGCTCGAGTGAAGCCCAAAAATACTTATCCGCCAACTGCACTGTAAGGCACCTGGTGGTGCTCGATGAAAAACAAAGAAAGCAGCCCTGGAAGAAGCGCTCGCTTCTGGAACATTACGCCATTTGCGTTATCGAACCTGAATACAACTTTTCCGGCGAATTCGAGCATTAGCCACAAGCCAACACTCCGATAATCATAGGTCAGTGAAATTCATGCCCTTGCCATGGCAAAGCTCCGTCACTTTGTTTAAAAACGATTCTACCCATGAAATTATGCTGCTCACAGTATAAGAAGTGGTAGAATAAGTTATGGCAGGTCAATAATGGGATATAGTAGTTTTTATTGGCAAGGTCACCGCTTCAGAAATGAGCTCTCTTCACTTTATATAGATATTAGAAGACTTGCCACATTGGCTTATGGTGATAATTTTGCTGTTATGTTTGAATGGGATCAAAGCGGTTCAGAGGCAGGTCACTTGTCTAACATGGTAATAGTTTACGTTTGGTCTCTGTTTGAGGAATTTATGCGTGATGCATATATTTTTGTAAACCCTGGTCGCCAAGTAACGGAAGATGAAATAAG
>Ga0209427_10010439_pt1 | contig 10287 bp, 8 predicted proteins | sample DeeMarSWOR136_30_FD_187465 | JGI IMG/M metagenome (GOLD analysis project Ga0209427, IMG submission 187465) | Marine sediment microbial communities from White Oak River estuary, North Carolina - WOR-1-36_30 (SPAdes) (version 2) | ecosystem: Environmental > Aquatic > Marine > Intertidal zone >...
ACATCCACATGGTCACCCATCCGTTCCATCGTTTGTGAATTTCCAGTTATTTTCACCACAGGGGTCATTGGATGCCCTTGAGGTGCTCCCAGTCCTGTTGTAAAGAGCAAAATTTGAGCACCAGTAGCAGCAAGACCTGTCAAAACGGTTATTTCGAAACCAGGCGTATTCATAACGATGAGTCCTTTTTTCGTAGGACTTTCGCTATAATTCACAACTTCTTGAATTATACGTGTTCCTCCTTTGATTATTGCGCCAAGAGATTTCTCTTCAATAGTTGTCAATCCACCACGGATATTACCTGCAGTGGGTTGCGATCCTCGAAGATCTACTCCAACCGCTTCTGCCCTTTTCTCCATCGCGTTGACATAACCATAAATTTTGTTAGCGACATCCTCATTTGCTGCCCGTCTAGCAAGGATGTGTTCTGCACCAATGAACTCCGTAACTTCGCCAAAAACTACACTAGATCCTGCATCGATCATTATATCTGTAGCAACACCAACTGCTGGATTAGCAGCTAACCCTGACGTAGTATCACTTGCCCCACACTTGATACCTATAGTAAGGTCCTCAATCGAGGCAGGTGTTCTTTCGCTTTCATTAGCATAGTCCACTAGTTTCTTGGCAATTTTTACGCCTTGCTCAATGGCATTCGTGCTGCCTTTTAGGTCATAGATACCTATTTTTTCAACTGGTTTCCCAGTTTTTTCAATTTCTTCAACAATTCGATCGGCTTTGACACTTTCACAGCCTAAACTCACTACAAGGACTGCTGCTAAATTAGGATTTTTTCCCAATCCAATCAAAGTTCGTTCAATTTGCTCTAAGTCGGGTTTCAGTTGACAACAACCTTGATTATGGAGTAAGGCTTTGGTTGGTCCTCCGACTTTGTCAACTATAGCACTTACCACTTCGTTTGCACACACAACAGCAGGTATAATTCCAACATAGTTTCTCACGCCAACCGACCCATCAGGGCGTTTATAACCCATAAATTCCATAATTTCACCTCATAATCCTACTCAGTTTGTTCTTCAATTTCTGTGATTATTAGTTTAGTATTCTGCATATCGGGATAGTCCCCATCGTAAATATGCTGTATCCTAATGTAATACAGCTGTCCACATTTGTTGCACTTGAAACGTTTATCATTAATAACGATTTCTCCTCTTTCCAATTTTTTCTTAAGGCGATTCAATTCTTTATACTCTTCATATGTTAAAGGATGTTCTTTTGACTCAAGCGCTTCTTCTCTCAGTTCTAACTCTGCACGTGTAAGTTTCTTTTTTGAATCTGACATAAACTCAGCCCCTTGAACGTATCCTAGAGGATTCATGTGTAATCAAATAAATTGCTTTAAAATTCTTCCCATCAGGAATTTTCAATCTAAAAAATACGAAACCAAGCAATTTTGACTTGATGCGCAGGAAGCCCCATCCGAAAGGGTGTGGTAGTTCACTATAAATCTAAGGGTCAAGTGATCATCTAAAATGAGTATGCAATCATATGTGCGCTTCCTCTTGTGGAAAAGACAAGACGGATGTTTTAGAAACCAAATATATCATAACAGTGCCTAAACTGAGTATCAAGGCAGTTAAAATACTCCATTCAAATTCTATCAAAATAGGATCTATTAAGTAAGTTACTACTGAACCACCTGTGAATAAAGACCCAAAAAAGAAATAGCCAACGACATTCCAGCCAAAATGTAATGCGATAGGCAACCATAGGTTATTATTAGCTTTATAGTATGCATATCCAAGCCAAGCACCTCCCAGCACCATATTAATGCTAAAAAGCAACAAAGAAGTTAAAGGTCTAATACCTAAAGAGATCAGAATATTTATCCAATGAAGAAGAGCGAAGAAAAGAGAAGCAATACTGATACTAAATTTGGGGCTATAACGCAGGCTAAGTTGTCTTTGGATATATCCCCGAGAACCCATTTCTTCTATAAGACTGATAAAGATCTGAGAAACTACCATTCCTGGTAAGAAAATTATAGCTTCCTGAGTAATATTAACAAGAATTCCTCCTATGACCAATCCAATCACAAGATGAATTAGAATAAGACATGATGAAATTATTAAGCCGATTACTAAATATTTTGGCATGCTTTTTGTCCAGAAGCCAAACTGTTCAAGTGACTCTTTGTTTATTTGAATTTGAAAAAATATTGGGATCACTAATGCTCCAAGCCAAAAGGTTAGAAGTCCAATGTCACTTCCAAATATCAAGAAAATAACAGTTATTACACTATTCAAGAAAAGTAAGATCATACATAAGACTGCACGGACTTCGGGTTCAATTATCAAGAATATCCACTTCTATCTGTCAAAAAGTACCTTTAATATAAACACTATGAAATGAACTATTCCTGTTATTCATAAGATTAGAGGGAAAATCAAGAAAAAATAAAGGTAGCGCCCACTATGAAAGTGGATGAAAAACTTAGCGAACGAAGTGAATGTAGAGATAACCCTTTTTCTTTTCTTGTTCAGTTACCTTGTATCCCCTATCATTAAAAAATCCAGTTAGATAATCCGCCCAGAAGTCAGCATAGCTATCTGTCGACTTATGAGTAAGCATTAGTTGAAATTCTTTTTGTCCCTCCAAGAAGTTAAAAGAGAGCGTTGTGAATATATTGTTGATATCAACTAAAACCTTTTTTAGATAGGGTGCTATCTCCTTCTCTAAATCGATATTCTTCATTTTCTTACCTAACGATTTTTCTAGACCGGTTTCCAACGACTGTACCAGTTCAATGATCTTTTCCTTAGGATACAGTTCAATCAATCTGTTGAAGGTTGATCTCGAAATGCCTATACGATCATACTGGGCCATATGACTTCTTTCTAGAAATAGTTCAAAGATTCTTGTACAAAAATGAGAAAAAATCTCATTTTCATCCTTAAATTCAATTAGTTTTTCATATAGATCTGAAGGAATTGTGATACTTTTTCTCACGACACTTGAAGGACTCATAAAATCACCTAGTATTTATTTATGTGCGTAATATTGGTTCAATATACCAATAGAATTCTGTTTTGTTAAAAAATATTTTACGAATATAACTTTGTTTCTTCTTAAAATCTTTTCGCTCCCGGATGTTTTTATAACAATCAGCTATAAAAGAATTGGTTTTTTTTCTTCAAACAAAACTGAAGAGGTAAGGAATTACGTAGAAAGGATACTTTCCAAGAAATTTGGAATCGTCCAAGTTTTTTTATTTGTATATTTGACCACTGATACACTGAGATTTTATTATCAGATACCTTGGATGTTGAATAACATCATTCGGTTTTATATATTTGAACTAGTGAACTATTAGACAACGTTTTTCCGACAAAACTTTGGGATGCAAAAAATGGCATCTAAGAAGTATATCAAAGTATGTTTAGTGGGTGATGGAGGAGTTGGGAAAACTTCCTTACTTCAACGATATATTAGGGATGAATTCAAAGAAAATATCCCACTTACGGTTTTTATGAACTGTGAGACCAAAAAAGTGCGGACTCCAGAGAACGAGTATATTTTATTCTTGTACGACTTCGGCGGACAACAAAGATTTCGTTTCATGCTAGATGATGTTAACCGAATAAAGCCAGATGTAGTGCTATTAACTTTCGATTTGACGGATATGGAGACTTTTTTAAGTATTGAACATTACCATGAGTTAATTGATAACGGACATAAGCATAAGTCAGAGGTTCTTTTGGTCGGTTCCAAATCAGATCTTAAACGAAACGTACCCACAGAAAAAATTAAAGCGTTTTGTGATTCAAAGAATATTGATGGTTATGTTGAGGTCTCAGCAAAGACTGGAGAAATGATAGAACCCTTATTCCACGAAGTTGTTGAATGCCACATTAATAATAGGACTCCAATTCAAACATATATGGACGATTGGACCAATTTAACAACAGAAAATAGAAAAATTCATCAGCAAACAACTCTACAGTCCCATTGGAATGTCTAGTTTCAATTTTGTTGTAGAGACTGCAATACAAGATCCACTAAGTCTATAATTTTTATTGGCAGATTATATTCTTTTGCTGCAGAGGAGAATGTTGCAAAACATGCAGGACAGCAGGTAACTAGTGCTTCAACTCCGAGATCTAACGCAGTTTCTAATCTATGCTTAGCAATTTTTGTTGATAAATTTGCGTCTATGGACATTACACCACCTCCACCACCACAGCATTTAGTTATCGCATCTTCTGGATTTTCCACAAGATTCATGCCGGGAATTGCTTTCAAAATCCTTCTTGGTTGATCATATATAGCAAAATGAATCAATTCGCAAGGATCATGATACATTATTGAAAGTTGCAGTTCAGATTGAAAATGTAACCTGTCATTGTCTAGAAATTCTGCTAACAGTTCTGTTATATGTATTACTTCAAAGTCTAGTTCTTTGCCCAATAGTTTAGGGTATTCACGTTTTAACATGCTTAAGCATCCTGGACAAGAAGTGACCACTTTTTTAGCTCCAGTTTCCTGAATTTTAGTAACATTGTATTGTGCTAATTCTTTAGCAGTTGCTTCGTCTCCAAAGAAAAATGAAAGACTTCCACAGCATCGTTCATCAGATCCAAGTGTAGTAAAATTAGCATTTAATGCTCTTAGTATTTGTGCCGTTGTACGCGCGTTTTTTCGATAATACGCGGGCATACACCCTAAGAAATAAACCATGGCCGCAGTTTCTGGCAATTCTATATCTTGTCCAATTTCCCATATAGTTCTTTCTTCAGGCAAATTTCCGAGTGGATTATAGTTTTCTTGTATTTTTTGGCAAAGTACATCAACTGTTTGTAGTGTATCGCTTTCAAAGGGTATATTTTCTCGCTTAATATTAAAAAGATCCTTTCGGGATGCTAAAAATATCTCTCCAAGAGAAATGCCAGCAAGACAATCCTTTTCACATTCACCGCAGAATGTACACTGATAGAGCGATTTTATTGTTTTTTCTGTTAATGTCCCAAAGCCATCCAACAGACCTCTTAAGAGCAGCATTTTTCCTCGAGGTGATGCGGATTCCCACAGAATTTCTTTCGCTATTACGCAGTCCGCTTTACAAAAGGCACATTTTACACATTCAGTGATTTTATCCCGCATGGTACTTAAGTTTGGGAACTTCTTTTCTTGATTCAAGTTGATTCCTCTATTATTGCTTCTCCGCAGGGAATATTTTTCCTGGATTTAGTATGGTTTTGGGGTCTAAAATCTGTTTAATCGCCTTCATTATGTTCAACGCGTGTTCACCATGCTCTAGTTCCATATATTTTATTTTTTCAATACCAACACCATGCTCTGCAGTGACGGATCCGCCAAGTTCAATGGTTTTGTAGACGATTTCATCTGCAGCAGCAAATGCTTTTTTTGATTCCTCTTGATTAAAAGGGATTAAGTAGTGAATATTTCCATCTGCAGCATGGCCAACAATTGAAATTAGAAGCCCCTTTTCTTTTGCCACTTCTTGAATGTAACGAATAATTGATAGAACATGTTTCATTGGTACTATTAGATCGCCCAGTATCGTGGAGGTTCTAGACCGAATTGAAACCACAGTAGCTGCTTTTCTTGCCCTCCACATACGTTCTCTTTCCTTACCTTGAGCAGCCCAGGTAAGTTCGTTACAGTTGTGTTTTTGAGCTACCCATTCAATTAACTTTTTCTGGGCTTCGAGAGCTTCTGCAGAAAATTCGTGAATTTCAAAAATGACAAGTGCTTCTGCTTCAGGAACAAGTTGTTCTTTCTCCATCTCGTTAATTGCCTTTTGTGTTTGTAAATCTATTAATTCGATTCCTGCTGGTGTTAAAACCCTTCGGATTTCGTAAATAGCATCCATCGCATCAGTAAGATTTTGAAAGGGTGCGAAAGCGGTACTTATTTGCATTGGTTTTGGAATTAAGCGTAAGGTTATCTCTGTTATAACTCCTAAGGTGCCTTCTGATCCCACAAAAAGATGAACTAAGTCATATCCCGAACTAGACTTAAGCACGGATTTTCCTGTTTTTATAATCGAACCGTTAGCTAGAACTACTTCCAATGCTAAGATATAGTCCTTAGTTGTTCCATATTTTAATGCCATTAGCCCGCTAGCATTGTTTCCAACCATTCCACCAATTGTGCAGACCGCTCCTGATGGCGGCTCAATTGGAAACCATAACCCAGCTTTTCTAGTTACTCGATTAAGATCCTCATACACAACCCCAGGTTCGACTACCGCAATCATACTTACTGGATCAAATTCAATAATTTTCTTCATACGCGTTAAATCGAGTAAAATACCTCCTTGAGCAATACTGCCTCCGTGTGTAGCTGTACCCGCTCCTCTTGGGGTAATGGCTATGTTGTTCTCGTTAGCTATTGTTAAAATTTCAGCTATTTGGCGGGCGTTCTCTGGAAGAATTACCACATCTGGCTTTAGAAACACATCTATCATGAAGTCACTCGAATAACTTACAAGATCAGCATCATCAGTCGATATATATTGCCCGCCAACAATTTCTGTTAATTTTTCGATGATAATGCTATCTAAGGGGCTTAATATAACCACATCCACCATTAATGCAGACCTATAGAATCGCCTACTAATTGGCTTATGTCCAAGATCTTTACTTTCATATTATATTTGTCTTTTGAGATTGTGAAGTTCAATTGACAAGCTGGACATGCAGTGACAACTGCTTGAATACTTCGCTCTATGGCTTCGTTCAGCCTTAATTGAGCTATTTGGCTTGCCAGATTTGGATTACTTATTGTAAGACCTCCTCCACCGCCACAACATTTTGCCTCATCTCTATTTTTTTCAAATTCTTCCAAATGGACTCCTGGTATGGATTCTATAATTTTTCGTGGCGCTTCGTATATCCCGCAGTGCCGGCCAAGTTCGCATGGATCATGATAGAGAACATGTAGTTTATCAATTCCATTCTTTTTAAAAACAAGTCTACCTGCATCAATGTATTCTGCAAGTAATTCAGTGATGTGAAGCACTTCGAAATTGAGTTTTCCAACTAATTTGGGATATATTTGTTTCAATGCTCGATAACATCCTGGACAAGCTGTAACTACTCTGCAAGCGCCCGTTTCTTCGATCTTTGAAACATTGTATTCACAAAAACGCCTTGTTGTATCCATATCTCCAAGAAGATATGCAGGTGATCCACAGCATTCCTCATCTCCAAGAATTGCGAAATCGACCTTTAGTTTTTGTAAGATGTTGAATGAACGCATAGTACTTTTATGCGGTATTGAGTGATAATTAGCATAACAGCCTTTGAAAAAGAGAAGATCCGCACTTTTAGGGAATTCCTTGTCTGGATTAAACCCTAATATATCCAGATCTTCTTTGGAAAGGTCAAAAACATTTCCACTATCTTTTATAGTCCTTATAAGAGAATTAACACTTTCTGGAGCCTTTCCTAGTTCATATAAGTCACGTCTTCCAGCAGCCAAAACATCTGTAACTTTTATTCCAGCAATACAAGTATTATCACAATTTGAGCACATTGTACAGGTGTATAAACTATCCCTTACTTTTTCAGTTAAGATTCCCTGGTCTCTTAACAGACTTCTCAGAATCAACATTTTGCCTCTTGGTGAAAAACTTTCCCAGAATATTTGCTCGCTTACGGGACAGTTGCCTTTACAAAAACTGCACTTGAAGCACGTATCTAGGCTTTCTTTTGCCTGTATCAGATTTTTAAAAGAAATTTCCGACATGTTAAAGCCCTCTTTATTCACCAAATATGGTACCTGGCGACAATATATTGTTAGGATCGAATAGCTGTTTTATTGCAAGCATAACTTCGTAACTCTCTCCATGTTCAGGTTTCATGTACTTCATTCTATGTTGGCCAATTCCATGTTCTCCTGAAACTGATCCGCCTAATTCAATTGTCTTATGGACTATTTCATCCTCTAAGGCTTCCAAACGTTTTAATTCATCTTCATCGTTTATATTATAAGGAATCAAGTAATGAGCATTCCCATCTGCTGCATGGGCAATGATATAGACCTTTATTCCGTATTTTTTACCGGCATCTTGCATAATACGAATAAGATCGGGTAATTGGGACGGAGGTAAAATACAATCCCCAATAAGTATCGTTGGCTTATCGCGCACGAGGGTAACTAAAACTGATTTTCTTGCGAACCACATTTTTTCTCTTTCTTCTTCATTTTTTGCCCATATGATTTCTTTACATCCATGTTTCTCTGCAATCTCTTGAAGTACGATCTTATCTGCCTCAATTTGAGCAGGATCACGTCCATCTAATTCGAATAACAAGAGACCTTCCGCTTCTGGAAAAGAAGCCTCGCTGAGTTTACCTCCATATTTTTTGGCAAGTTTATTTGTGGCTTTTTGTGTAGGCAAATCAACAATTTCCAAGCCTGCAGGATTTATTCCACTTTTTACAATCTCAGCAACAGCTCTTGCACTCTCCTCAAGGCTATCAAAAAGACCATAAGCCGTAGCAAAATATTTAGGGATTGGTTTTAACTTAAGCGTGATTTCTGTAACTATCCCTAAAGTTCCTTCCGAACCTACAAAGAGATGTACTAAATCATATCCTGATGACGTCTTATAGACCGGTTTTCCAAAACGAACTATTCTTCCATCTGCTAAGACTACCTCTAAAGCAATAACATAGTCCGTTGTTGCGCCATATTTCGCACTTCGTAATCCCGATGAATTACTTGCCACCATCCCGCCCAGTGTCGCCACAGACTCAGTTGGAACAGTTGGAGGAAAAACTAGATCAACCCTTTTTGCTTCATAATTCAATTTTTCACAAATCACACCTGGCTCAACAACAGCCATTAAATTGTCAGCGTCAATTTTTTTGATCTGATTCATTCTTCTAAGTTCAATAATGATTCCTCCTCTCCATGCAACACAACCACCAAGTTCTGAGGTCCCACCTCCTCGTGGAATGACAGGAATCTTCTCTTTGTTCGCCAATTTAAGAATCTCTGAAATTTGTTGTGCATTTTCTGGCATTACAACACAATCGGGCTTCTTGAATGCACTAGAAAGGACATCACTCGAATAGGCTACTAAATCGGCGTCATCCGTAGTTAAGTAATCGTCTCCAACAATTTTGGCTAATTCTCTAATTATTTCTTCGTCCATCTCTTCTTGCCCCATATTTGAAGTATTCAAAATAAGTGATATGAGTTGCTGGGCAATACATTATTAGAAAAATTGCACTTTTATAACTTAGCCTGGAGAGAAGACCGTCCAACTTCTTGGGTGGATGAATCGCCTGTCGTTTACCGGGTTTACTTTCACGGTAGTGTCTCCCAGTTTAAATAGTAGTTTGCGGATACTAGCTACTATGAACCGCACCTATAAATTTCGCTTGTATCCCAGCACATCGCAACAGGCTACCCTAACGCAATGGCTTACTACCTGCCGTATGTTGTATAATAACTCACTTGCTGAGCGTAGAGACGCATGGACAACCGAACAACGGTCGGTTACCTATACCGAGCAAGCCAACCAACTCACAGACGCCAAACAGACCAACCCGTTTTTGACAGCGGTTCACTCACAGGTACTGCAAGACGTGCTGAGACGACTGGATAAGACCTTCCAGCACTTTTTTCAACGCATTAAAAAAGGGGAAAAGACAGGATACCCACGCTTTAAAGGGAAAAACAGGTATGACTCCTTTACCTATCCTCAAAGTGGTTTTGTTCTTGAAAAGAAGAAACTCCGCCTCTCGAAAATCGGGTGTATCACTATTAAACTCCACCGCCAGATACCTGTCGAAGGCGTGATCAAGACCTGTACCATTACACGTGATGTTGACCACTGGTATGCCTGTTTTTCGGTAGAACTCCCCGTTCTTCACTCTCAGAAAGAAATAAAGAACGCAATAGGTGTGGATGTCGGGCTGAAGAGTTTACTGACGTTACATACTGGAGACACCATCGATAACCCACGCTGGTTCAGAAATTCGGAGAACAAATTAGCCAAAGAGCAGCGAAGGAAAGATAGAAAGGTGAAGGGGTCACATAACCGTCACAAACAGAACACAAAGGTGGCACAAGTACACAGAAAAATACGCAATCAACGGAAGGACTTTCATCACAAACTCAGTAGGAAACTGGTCGATACCTATGACCTGATTGTGTATGAGAACCTCACGATCACCAACATGGTGAAGAATCACTATTTAGCTAAGTCGATTAGTGATGCTGGCTGGGGACAACTCATGTGTTTTACCGAATACAAAGCGGAGGAAGCTGGTACTCTGGTAGAATATG
>Ga0209427_10010440_pt1 | contig 10287 bp, 4 predicted proteins | sample DeeMarSWOR136_30_FD_187465 | JGI IMG/M metagenome (GOLD analysis project Ga0209427, IMG submission 187465) | Marine sediment microbial communities from White Oak River estuary, North Carolina - WOR-1-36_30 (SPAdes) (version 2) | ecosystem: Environmental > Aquatic > Marine > Intertidal zone >...
ACCTATGGAAGAATGTTGTGCATCTAGCAATTTCACTAGAAGCAAAGCTTAAGTCTGATATTGACATAATGGGACTACAAATTTCCGACGCTGCAAAAGAAATGGCACGTATGGAAAACGCCCAAATTGCAACGGAGATTGAAGCAAACGCAACAAGCGGCACTGGATATGTATGGGGCGACAAAACCAACGGTATTAGTGACCATGACCCAGTTTTGGATATATTAACCGCTGAAGACACAGTCTTCGGATACGGTTATGACCCAAGCAAAATGGCAATGAATCACACCCAGTATGTAGATTTGGTGACAAACACTCATATTACATCGTTGCTTGAAAGAGGAACGATTGTAAAGACAGGTATATTACCGGCTGTGGCTGGATATCCGTTAACAATTGATAACGGAATCACTGCAGACCATGTATATCTTGTTGCAAAGAGCGCACCCGCAATTATACTAGGTGAAGGTCCAGAAGTTGCCGTTAAATACGGTGATGATGACCCAAGATTCTTTGAAGGATATGCTGTGGCGAAATTCTTAGAACCAAAGGTAGTTGTAGCAACAGCTGTTGTGGATATTTCTTGTACCAGTTAAGGAGGTGTAACCATGGAGAAGAAAGTAGGCATGGGCATGAACGGCCAAGTAAACATGGTTGTTCGTGATAAATTTGGCTTCATAAAAGAAGAGCGAAGCGGTCCAAATGTTGTAACCAATGCAGGTATATCAGAAATTGTATATCTTGCATGTGGTGAAGCAGGAAATGCATGGTCCCATATTGCAATTGGTACCAGTAGCACAACTGCAACAGTTGGTGACACATCGCTTGAGGCTGAAATCACCACAAATGGTGGCGCAAGAGATGCTTCAACGGTATCGTCTGAACAAACATCTACGGCAGATGACACTATCCAGCTTAAATCTGGTTGGAATTTCACAGGGTCTTTAAATATTAGAGAGTCTGGGGTTTTTAACTCAGGTGCAGCTGGGGATATGTTGTGCCGACAAACATTCGCAACTTTAGCTGTGAATGACGGTGACTCTTTAACCATTACTTGGAAAGTGCAATTAGACCAAGCTTAAATATAACGTAACTCGGGTAAGGTTCGCCTTACCACTATTTTTATTCAAGAGGTCGTAGTGTATGAATGGTGTAGATAAAACAATTGAAGAAGCGCGCGAGTTATGGAAAGAGTTCATTGAGACACTTAAAGGGGAATAGGGAAATGCCACGTAAATCAAATGACGAGTGGCTTGAAAAACTTGCAAAGTGGCAAGGAAAAATAGACAACATCGTAGTAGGGCTCAATAAGAATGACGATGAGCACACAAAACAGCTTAATGCTTTGTGGAAAGCACATAACAGGTGCCGTGAGGAAATTTTAGGGAGAGTCACAAGTGTGATGGCTGGTGCTGAATACAGACAAGGCCGATGGGCAAATATCGACAAAATTATTATTGCTGTGATATCGGCAATTTTAACCGCTTTTATAATAAAGTTATGGCCAATTTAAGGATAAATATATATATTGCCTGTTGCGATATCTTTTTTTGATATTCATGAATATATTCGCAATTGTAGGTATAATTACCTTATTAGTTATTGTGGGCGTTATTTTTTATTATAGAAAGGCAATACGAAGAAATTTAAAGAAAATTATGGCATACCTTATATCAATATTGTGTGCTAGTTCAGGTGTTTTAATAATTACAAACGCACCGGGTCCGCCAGGTCCTCCACCCGCCGCTTATGATTACCAGGCTCTTGTCAGTACAATAGGCGAAAGTTACTTTGTGTGGATGGGCTCTAATGTAAGTGCATGGGAAGTGTCAAGAGCTATTGATGTGAGCTTCGGAGCCAAGGAGTATATCGCTATATGGACAGCTTCTGCGTGGTCTGAAGAAACTGCTTTATGGTCCCTATTCTATCCAGCAGACCCGTGGCCAACTGCTAATTGGACTGTCCACACATTTGATGTGGTCAAAGTGTATTCAACAGACGGCACAGGCAATCGCTATGTAAACATGACTGCAAACCCGGGTATTAACTACAGTAAAGCGCGTGTTGTTGAAATATTTAATACAGGAAATGGCACAGCTGGTAATAGAGGTTATAATTATATTGCATACGGACCGGGTACATCAACCTTACATGCGGTAACTGAAACGGATATCGGGTTACCAGATGAATATTGGGTTGGGGTATGGAATTCAACAATAAATAATTGGTACTTCTGGGTTTCACAAGAAACACCCTCCGACCTCAATAAAGTAGTTGGTGAATGGACCGCCTTAGAAATAAAAACCGATGCAGACCGTTGGATATCAATGCCACCGGGCTATTTAGCTTATGTAGATGATGATTCACCATCCGCCTGGTATGACGAGGTAAATCACTTTCATAATATTTCCGAAGCAGTAGCGTATGTAGGTGAGAATGGAACTATTATTATTTTTAATGGCACTTACACAGAAACAAATACTATTTCAAAATCATTAATGATAGTTGGTAACAGTTCGGCTAGTGTCACAGTTACCGCGCCATATTCTACAGACATTATATTTAATCTTACAGATAATTGGTTCCGCATTAGAAATATCCGCTTCAGCGGATGTTCTGATGGTATAGGTGTTCAATTTTATAATACCGGATATTCTAATATTTCAAATTGTAAGTTTAATGTATTAGGGAGTGGTGTTGATGGTTGTGGTGATAATATTACAATTTACAATTGTAATTTTTCATCAAATAACGGCTCTGATGACACCGGGATAAATGTATGTGGTAATGGTTGGCAAATACTGAGTAATGAGTTTTGGGATAATTATTATGCTATTAATTTTACTGATGGCACAAACGCCTCAGTGCTTACTAATATAATACAAAATAGTGTAGACTGGGGATTATATATGAATGTAATATCAGACAACAACACTATTTACAATAATTACTTTAACAACACAAAAAATGTATTATGCCCAAGTACTAATAATAAATGGAATTATGGCGGCACTAATTTTAATCTCACATTACACTCAACTAATATTATAGGAGGTCCTTATATATCAGGGAATTATTGGTCTGATTTTACAGGCACAGATAGTGATGGTGATGGATTATCAGACCCGGAATTAACGGCTGTGCCTGTTGACTGGGATTACAGACAAAATCTAACAATTCATTATGAATATATTACATCAACACTTACAAACTTTCCTGTTCTCGTGTCATTATCATTACCAGCTAGTCATCTACAATCCGATGCAGATGATGTTATTTTTGAGGATGCGTACGGCAATAGATTAAAACATCAAATTGAATACTATAGTAGTGGAACGTTGCGTGCATGGGTTAAGATGCCATCAATAAGTAGCACCAACGACACTAACTTTTCGATACTCTACGGTAATTTTACGTGTTCTTCTCAGCAAGACAAGTGGAATGTATGGACAGGTGGGTTTACAAATGTTTATCATTTAAGTGAAACTGGAGATAACTGCGTAATTTATGACTCAGCAGATGCCCTTAATAGTACTGGCCCTAATGTTTATGGGGATGGTAGCTCCAGTGGTAAAATTGACGGATGTTTAGATTTTAATGGCAATGAAGTAACTGAAATCAGATATGGTTCTGCTCAATATAAAAATACATGGACTATCGAATTCTGGATGTACTTAGACACTATATCGCAAACAGGGGTACCGTTTGGATTCTATAGCGACTTGGGAAAAGATTTAGCCTTTCTAATATATACAGATGGTTCCCTCACATATTATAATGAAGGTTACACCGTAACGCAACCGGCCGGCACAATTAGTACTGGGCAGTGGTATCATATAGTAGGAACATCAACTAGTTCATATATACAATTGTATATAAATGGCGCCTATAAAAGTCAAACGTCTTGTACCACTGACTGGACAAAATATATGATGGGAATAGGCAATGACCCCTATTTAGGTGGCTACGGCATAGACGGGAGAATAGATGAGTTACGTATAACAGATACCACCTATAGAAATGCAGCTTGGATAAATGCTACTTTTTATTCAACAAATATACCAACAACACTTGTAACAAGTGCCGGTGAGGAATCCCTAAATTACAGCGTGCTTGGTGCATATCAAAATTGGACATACAATAATACCGGCAATATTAGCGGTGGATTCAACGAGCGTGATTGGAGGCCTATATTATATTGTATTAATACAATGATAGACCCCTTCACACAATATATGTTTGGGATTGGCACAACAGTTAATCTCAGTATAACTTCTTACTGTATAACACCAACTAATGTATCCATATATTACGGCTGTTCAACTAATAACGCCACATCTTGGACTTATTTCACATTCGGCACAATAGATACGGCAGAGCCATGGAGTATTAATTTTACATTTCCATCAGGAGAGAAATATTATCGGTTATGGGCGTTTGGAAAAAAGGCAGGTTACGCCGACGAATATATTGATTTAAATTATCCTGAAGAAGTTGCATGGTATGTGAATATTAATTTTACATATGTTTCTCCCTTTATGCCTAGTTACTGGTATGACGCTATTCATGTAAGAAGAATTCAAGAAGGTATTAATAACCTGACAGTCGAGTCAGGTGGACGTGTGTACGTTTGGGCTGGCTGGCATATAGTTGTTAATGTGACTGTTAATAAGTCGTGCTCAATAATTGGAAATTCCTCTAATAATACTTTACTTAACTGCAAGGGTGATTATGGATTTACTATAAAATCACAAAATGTTGTTATTAAAAATATGGAAATATACGGCTCCGACCGGGGCATAAGATGTAACAAGTCGGGACTTAATTTAACGAAGGTGTATGTTACCGGATGTGAGGCAGGCCTCGATTTAATATATACAAATAGTTCAAGCTTGTATATGTGTAGCATATATAATTGTACATATAGCGTGAATGTGTCATATAGTACTACTTTCAGTATCATTAAATGCTCTATAACAAACCACACAAATAGTGAATATGGATTACGGATGGATAATTGTTCATCTATAACTATAAAATATTTGAAACACGACGCCTTCGAAACAGTGCCAAAGGGTATAATTTTAACCAAATGTAATAATGTGAATATTTCACATTCAGAATTTGAACATTATGATGATGTAGATTATGTTATTTATGCAACAAGTTTATCAAATGCCGTTTTTTATAATGTTTCACTTAATGATTGTGGCGATGCAGATGGTATGTATTTGGTAGGGCATCACGTCTTCTTCAGACTTTGTAATATTAGATATTGTGACAATGGTGTTATTTTAAATTGTAATGACAGCCATGTAAATACCAGTTATATTAATCATTGCACGAATGGTATTTACATTCTTAAAACAAAGATATATATAAGGTCAAATCATATTGAGGATAATACAAATATAGGAGTGGATGCGGGTAGTTTTAACTATATTACCATGATTAATAATTATTTTGATGACAACTACATTGATGTATGGGCTGACGGAACAACAGGTATGACTTGGAATGTAGCGAAAACTGCGGGAACTAATATTATAGGGGGAGCATATTTAGGTGGTAATTACTGGGATGCATTTACTGGGTACGACGTCAATGGAGATGGCCTAGCAGATGTAGGTGTGCCCTACGATGCGGAGGGATATATCACCGGGAGTGCGGGCGACGCTTTGCCATTAGTTCCTGCCCAATCATTCGCGCCAAATATTTCAAACCCAAACCCTGCAAACAATGCAGTAATTACAAACTACATTACACAATGGACTTGTGATATAGTATGCCCCGACCCTGACGGTTTTAATTGGTCTATTACAATTAGCGGTCCTATTTCAGCTAACTCATCTGCAACTGGCGCTTCAAATGGAACGAAAGTTTGTGCCCTTTCCGATTTACCGGATAATGCCTCCGCAAAAGTTACAGTATATGTATATGCTGAAGCGTGGAGCGGTAGTTCCGCATCAGCAACTTATTATTTTTATGCCGACATTCCGTCCGGTAAATTCCGTGTGGAGGTATACACAGAAAACGGCACCCAGTGGACTGACTATCAAATGAGGTTTTTCGTTTTTAATGATACAACACCCACTGGTGTTTATGATGACGGGCGTGTGCTACATATAGATGGTCACGGCATGACAAACGCCAACTTCAGTAATGTAAAAATTCAAACAACAACCGGCGTGGATGTCCCATTTTACATGGACCAGAAGGTAGATAACGAATGGGCGTCATTTTGGGCTCTTATACCACAAGCATGGGATACTCCATCATATGATTATTACATTTATATTAACACAAGTTATCACGGCGCAACTGAGAGTGATTTTTGGAGCGTATTTAGTGAAAATAAAACATGGTATAAGAATTTCACCCACTTTTCAGACGTTGACCCTTGCCATCCATTGCTCGGATGCAGTGGTGGCGTTGAATTTACAAATAATACTTATTATGTAGATGATATATATTCTTCATATGCGGGATATTACGCTCTTGTTGATTATAATAGCAGCGGTAATGCAACATCCGTTCAGGTGACAAATCCACTATTCTGGCTTAGCGCTACATGGTATTCATTTGTTAAATGTAACACTGTAACTATTAATGAATGGGAAGACTACCCTGATAACTATATAACATATCAATTCCTATATAGAAATAACAGTGATGAATGGGCATTAATTCCAGATAGTATTATAGCAGGAAATTCAGGTGGCCTTAATCTCGATTACAATACTCCTTATGATATCAGTTCGGTTGTTGAACATTATAATGGATTAGATGCGGCAACTAATGAATATTTACCGTTCAGGATTAGAGCTATTTTTCATGATAGTAATGTTCCAACTGGGCCGTGGTGGTGCAGTTATAATGTTAATGGCGTAACAAGAAAAGACGCACGGATTGACTGGCCACGTTGGGATATTGTACAAAGCTGGTATTTACAGGATTGGCATCACAATGCACAATTCACTGAAATAACAGATATAGAGGTGCCGCGCGACGTAGGTGAGAATTGTGAAATACAAGAAACTGGTTGGATTCCATCGAACGGACAACTTTGGGCCATGGGAACCGGCATATGGGATGGTATAGTATCAGGTGATAGCTATTTATTTGAAGTTACTGCCTCCTCAATATCTATGTTATATAACATAGAAGGATACCATGAAGGTTGCATAGCGTTTAGATTACCCGGAGACCCTTCAGACGCAAGCCATTGTTGGACATTAAACCCTTCAAACGCATTTACTCATTATTATTGGGATGGCTCCTCTATGCATACTAACCAAACTATAGGGCTTGGTGGTACCTGGCCTATTGGCTTAGCTGGCTGGGTAGAAGATATAAGCGGGGCAATAGTTGGTAGAGTGTATATAATTAAGCCTGATGTTTATTCATCCGACACACGAATATATAGATATGATTTAGATAATACAACTGGCAATATCACCGGCCCTGTATATAACACCTATTTTCAAGGACTTGACCCACAAGGACAATTATTTGAGCCGGCATTCACAGCGTGGTACGACGAGCCGACAGGATATTCCTGGATGGTGCTCTCACGATATACATGGGCACCTTACGGGGTAATTCTAGTAAAGGACAATGGTTCCGGCTTTGAGATTGAGGCAAGTACAACTTGGGAAAGTTTAAATACAAACGCATTTGTGGACAGACGTGACGCTGTATATACAATGCCACAATCATATTGGGGTAGCTACTATGAACACCTTGCTTTATTTCAATTCACTACAGACCCACCATTTATTTCAGGGGCATTCAGTAATAATGTGGATACCGTTAGTACCGGATACATAACATGGTCAAGTGACGCAATGTGTGATAATAAAAGATATTACCATTCCGGAATTAGTGACTACATCAATGTTTTTACACATACACCTATTGCATTTACAGATTATCTTGATTTTGATAAATGTAGTGGATGCTCCTATTACAATGCCTATGTTACATGCCCAACAGAGGTGGACGAGTTGTTCCCCGCTGACAATCAATCAGGGATTGTATATCTTTTTAATCCTTATAGGAATGTAGATGCAGCTGGACGTATTACTCTTCTTAGAATTGATTATTTATCAACCTATATTAGTGAATCAAAATATAACTAGACGCTTCCCATAACTATTTTAAGGGTTTGAACATATATTTACATGCATGAAAGATTTACAAATATTATTTATTTTAGGAATTTTGGTATGTACAGCGGGATGTGTAACCGATAACAGCCCTTCTATCCCGCCACTATACACTATATCGAGCAAGGAACTTAATGTTAAATCCGCTATTAACATGGAGAATGTTACATTATATGTACTTGCAGATGTTCTTGTCGCCGCAACAGAGCGTATACAATCCAAATATGTAGCAGCACCGTTGGCACCTATAAATATAACAGGGTATGATTTAGCATTGCAATATCAATTATTAGACATTATTACAGGAGACTATAAATGGAATATAGCAGGATTAAACTTTATGTTCTCTAAAAATGAAAATTTCACCCCTCTTTTTAACAACACATTTGTGACTGAAATATAGAAAAGCTATCTTATGGCCCGGTCGACGGCCGAAACACCTTTTATATAGCACCTGTTCTGATAACTTTTTTTGAAAGGTAGAAATTATGGCGATTATTATATTATTATTAATTGCGCTGGGGCTATTCGCTGGGATGGCATTTTATTTTAGAAAGGCAATAGTATGGCAATTTAAATATAATCCGTGGTTTAAAAAGCTAGTAGTGGCGGTGTTTGGTGGTTTAGCCATTGCAGGTGGTGTTGTTTTATTACCACAACCAGCACCTCCTACTCCAGGCGACCCTGCTGGCCAGATTATAATTGGTGACGCCGTTGTTTGGGAAAATGAATACGCCAAGTTGGAAGTTTATCCACATACATCCACTAATATTATAACTCAAACTCAGTATGCTAATTTAACTTGGAAATACCCTAATAATCAAATTGATATTGCTTTTCGTTTTGATATACCTATTACTAATAAAAATATTTGGATTTGGCGGAATATTTCTCATAATGTAACAGTTCCTGATTATGATTATATTGACTCTAATTATACTCTTTATAATATTAGTAATATAAATGTTATTAATGAAACGATTGCCAATCAAAGCGGTTTGAATTTTGGTGACATTCCATCTAATTTTTATCGTAATGGAACTGCAACATATTATGATGGAATTGAATGGTTTACTGGTAATGTAACAATTGGTTTTGACAGTTATTTTTGGCTTAACCTAGAACATACTAATGCAACTTTTAATTATACTTATTGGGGTATTGTTGGCTCTCATATTGAAGAACAGTATTGGTTTGATTGGGATAATATAAGACATCTATTTGAAACTCAACATCTTGGGAATTATGATTATCATTTTATAAAAAATATTAATGTTATTCAGGGTAAAACATACCAATTAAAATGGCAATATGATGTTCCAATTAATAGTAATGGTAAATGGGAACTCCTTGCAAAACTATCATCTGATACGATTCAGGAAGCATTGAGCAATAATCGTTATGTTATGATTGACCCATGGTGGGATAGTGATTGGGATTATTATAAAGTATGTAATATTGGTAATAATTTACTTGATTATCAAATGAAGATAGTTGTGAGTAATAGTTCTGGTGGTAATGTGACTTGTGAAACTCATTGTCAACCTGATTTTGATGACATTCGTTTTGTTAGGACTGATAATACAACAGAACTTTCTTATTGGATACAAAATTATACAATTGATTCTCAAGCAACTTTTTGGATAAATAATAGCTATAATGATAGCTCGATTTGGATGTATTATGGAAACAGCAGTGTATCTAATGCAAGTAATGGTTATACTACTTTCTTCGTTTTTTCTGATTGGGAAAACACAGGTGATTTAGATGGGTGGCATCATTATACAGATGGAAGTTGTGCGGGTGGCACAATAGCAGAAGCAACTGACAAAAGTTTTACTGGTAGTTATAGTTTGAAGTTTTCATGTCCTGGTGGATCTAATAACAATGCTTGTACAAGGAGGGGATACTACGATGGAGTTCTTTATGGCGATAATTTTAGTATACCTCTAGATTCAGGAGAGGGGTGCGTGGTTGAATGTGCATACTTTACTAACACTGCTGCAAACCAGAAATCGCCCAGAACACCTTTATTATATGATTCAGTAAGTGGGCAAGTGATTATGACTGTTTGTGTGTTTAATAGCAATCCTTATGATTGGAAATGGTACGATGGGGA
>Ga0209427_10010441_pt1 | contig 10286 bp, 9 predicted proteins | sample DeeMarSWOR136_30_FD_187465 | JGI IMG/M metagenome (GOLD analysis project Ga0209427, IMG submission 187465) | Marine sediment microbial communities from White Oak River estuary, North Carolina - WOR-1-36_30 (SPAdes) (version 2) | ecosystem: Environmental > Aquatic > Marine > Intertidal zone >...
AAACTGATATAACAGACCCACATTTAGCAACGCCAAAATCTAAACATTCAAAAGAAGCAACATTAGCTGCATGAGACATCGCAATGTCATCAATATGAGTTATAACAACTTTGTCATCTGATTCATAACCCATTTTTTCTATAATAGAAGTAGACATTATTTTTCAACTTATTAAAGAAAATTAAATATAAAAAGTATCCGCAAAAGTAAGATTTCTAAAGAATAAAAAATATTTATCTATTTCCATCTATCAAGAGTTGGATTCCAATTTCCAACATAGAATTTTTCATCAAGACCATTGAGAAGAGCCATATCTTCTTCGGATATGGAAAAATCAAAGATTTGAGAATTCTCAATTATGTGGTCTTTTTTTGACGATTTGGGGATTTCAATGATATTGTGCTGTAAACCCCATCTTATTAAGGTTTGAGCAGCAGTTTTATTATATTTTTGAGCAACTTCTAAGAGTTTTTTATCATCTAATTTTCTACCGCGAGTCAAAGGACTATAAGCTTCAAGTGTTATATAATGATCATCACAAAAATTCTTTAAATCTCTTAAATATAAATAAGGTGTAAATTCAACTTGATTAACTGCCGGTATAACATCTGCCTCGTTTAGTAATTCTTCAAGATGATGTTTATAATAGTTGCTCACACCAATAGAACGAGCTCTTCCTTCTTTATATATTTTTTCTAGAACCTTCCACGCATCACGTCGATAGGTTGGTTGTGGCCAATGTAAAAGATAGAGATCGACGTAATCCAAATTTAAATTCCTTAGGCTCGCATTGAAAGCTTTCAGTGCTTTATCATATTGGAATGATGATATCCAAAGTTTAGTTGTAACAAAGATCTCTTCTCGTTTTAAATTATATTCCTGCATCGCCATTTTAATTCCTTGACCAACCCCCTTTTCATTACCATATATCGCTGCTGTATCGAAATGCTTATACCCTGCACCAATAGCCCAACGAATAGCTTTAACTATGGTACTTCCATTTGGAATCTCCCAAGTGCCTAAACCTAAAATAGGAATTTCAACACCATTGTTTAATTTTATTTTTGAGTTAATGTCTAATTTGATTATTTTTCACCTAAATTTAGCCAAATATTTCACCTAGTTTGATAAAATTTATTGTAATTTAAAATAATTTTCAAAATATTTACATTTTGCTAAATATATTCTATATATAAAAGTTTAAGTAGAATCAGATAAAGGTATCGTAAAATGACTGAAGAAATATTGAAGAGAAAGTTTCCTGAATTCAAAAGTGAATTTGCGGAAGTTAATAACATTAAACTTCACTATGTTAAATCAGGTCAAGAAAATGGGAAGTTAATTATTTTCCTGCACGGATTTCCGCAATTTTGGTATATGTGGAGAGATCAACTTATTGAATTTTCAAAAGATTATTTAACAGTAGCTCCCGATATGAGAGGATATAATCTCTCATCTAAACCTGAAGAGTTGGAGCAATATCAACCCCAACACATGGTAGAGGATCTTAGAGCCTTAGTTGAAGACCATTTTGGAAGAAAGAAATTTATCTTAGTAGGACACGACTGGGGAGGTGTTGTTGCATATCCTTTCGCAAGTACGCACCCTGATTTAGTTGAAAAGTTGATCATCATAAATGCTCCTCATCCAAACGTCTTTGGGAGATTAATATCAAAAAATAAAGATCAGCAATCCTCTAGTCAATATGTTTTGTTTTTCCGGTCAAAAAATGCTGAAGGATTTCTATCTGCTAATGATTTTCAAAATTTATTCAATGTGGTGGTCACTTCTGAAATGGAATTTGATGAAGATGATCGTCAAATTTATAAGGATGCATGGTCTCAACCTGGAGCATTAACTGGTGGTTTAAATTATTATCGAGCTGGTGGGTTAAGACCCCCTTCCCAAGGTGAAGATATTTCAGAGCTTGCAGGTGAAGAAATGGAATCGAATCGAGTCATGATAAACATTCCTACGTTAGTCATTTGGGCTGAGAAAGATACTGCCCTTACTGTTCATAACTTAGTAGGCCTTGATGAATTTGTACCAGATTTAACTATTAAACGTATACCAGAAGGATCTCACTGGATTATAAATGAACAACCTGATAAAATAAACTCCTTAATACGCGATTTTCTTTGACTAGTCCTACTAAAGGTATAAAATTAATATAAACTTTTTTTATTGCTTTTTTTTATAACTCTATAAGCTTATAATGCTGCAAAAATAGGTGTCTATAAATTGTCTAATTTTATATTTCGATTACTTTACCTTCTTTTGCTGATAAATAACATGCATTGACAATTTCGTGAGCTGCTTTAGCATCTTCTAAACTTGGATTTGCTGGTTTATTATTAATCAATTTTCGGAAAAATGAAATCTCTTGACAAATTCCCCAATATATCGGGGAAGGAAAGCTATTTATGCCCATTTCAATTTTATAGCTTTCATAGAATTCCTTGAACTTAATTCTTTTCTTAATACTTCCTGCTTCCCAAAGATTGATACTTGCCCTCTGATCACCAAAAACAAAAGCAAGATAAGCATTTTCAAAAAAGATTTCTATATACCGTGCATCATGGTTAACATTATGCCAGATAGAGTTTAAGGTTGCAGAACCACCATTTACTAATTCAAATAAAACACTAACACTATCTTCAATTTGCGAAACCCCTGCAAAAAATTTAACGTGAGCAAAAACATTTTTAATATCTCCTAACCAGTAGCGCAACATATCTATATCATGTATAGAATGCTCAAAAAGAGTTCCATGATATGCAATTTCAGGATCTCTTCTCCATTCTGTAGTATGTATTCCTTTTCCCAAATATGGTTTTAGTTGATCATCTCGAAAGATTACGTTTTGAAGTGAGCCCCATTTTTCTTTATTATTCTCAATCATTCTTTTAATATACCAAAACCACGGAAAAAAACGCAATACTAACCCTACTTGGATAATTATTCCCTTTTCATCTCGAATTCTAATCATTTCATCAATTTTATTAATAGAATCTGCAATTGGCTTTTCTTGAAAGATATTTTTTCCTGCATTGGCAGCAGCTAAGAACATTTCATAATGATATTTTGTTGGTGTACAAATGAAAATTGCATTTGTATCAGAATTCTCGATAAGATCTACATAATTTGTGTAAATATTTGGAATCGAATACCGCTTTCCAACCTTTTCTGCCAAATTATCATCGATATCGCAGATCGCATTAATTGAAATATCTGCTTTTCCTCGAAAGTATTCATTTTTAATTATTCTTTTTATAGCAAAAGCGTGAGCATCTCCTATAAATCCAGCTCCAATAATTCCAATCTTTAACTCTTTCATAATTGAGTATAGCTCAATTAAATTAATTAAATATTTTAATATTTTAAAGTAAAAACAAAAATTTTATGATTTGAATTTTACATTAGGTTTTCAAAGATTTATTTTAATTTTTTTCCCTTTCGAAGATCCATAAAATATTATCAAGAAATTTGAATTCCCACCCTTGAGCTGCCATCTCATCCAATTTTTCTTGAGCAGAATTAACAAGTTTTTCTATAGTCTTTCCTCCTTTAATGGTAACTACTTTATACTCTTTCATAAAACAACCTCCAATTATTTAATTTGTATAAGTGTATATCAAATTACTATGTATATGATTCTTTCTTATAAAAGACAGATACACATTTTTAAGTGCAAATAAGAAAAAAAAATCTAAGGTTTTTCTTGCTGATTTTTCATTGCAAGCCCCATTTTGCGCCATGATTGTCTTCCTCCTTCCCACATTGGTCCTTGTGTATTTTTACCTTTCAATTCACGACCAATCCATTTTTCCCCCTCAGGAATTCTTTTTCCCATGCCTACAAAAGAAGTGGCTCCTACCATAGCATCATTTTCTACTGTTACTGTAATCATCAATACTGATTTAATTCCTACAACAGTGTTATCTCCCAGAGTTGCTCCATGAACTATCGCCCCAAAACCTATAAGATTATTATCTCCAATTGTAGTCTTAAATCCCTGGGCAGTATTGATTATACAAGCATCTTGGAAAACATTTTTAGCACCAATTTCAACCTTTGCAAAATCCCCCCTTATGATTACTCCTTGATACACTACATTCTCTGCACCCATCGTAACATCACCTATTATCCATGCGGAATCTGAAATCCAGCAAGAAGGGTCAATTTTTGGAGATTTAAGTTCTCCATTTATTTCTATAGGAATTATCGGCATTTTTTTCATGCAAGACTTTTTTCAATTTTTAATATCATTAAATTTCTATTTTATAAAAAGATAGAGTTATGGATTGAAGGATAGATATTGATCTTAATATTTGTAAATGTTTAAAAGGATATTCTTTGACTATTCTATTACAAAGTACTTTGTTGAGTTTTTTATGTCTGAAACAGGTTTAAAAATATTTAAACTCAATTTTGATGGGTCTTTTGATGAGATTTCTTATGAGAATATAAAGGATGTTTTCACAATTGTAAACATCTTAGCTATATATTTATCTCAAAAGAAAACAATGTATATCTGGATAGGACGTAATGCAACTCAAGCCTTAAAAAATCATATTTCAAATATCCGAGTGTTATTAAAAGAAGAATTTCCCGACTTCCGTATAATTCGTAATTTTACATTTGAAATGAGAAATGAACCATTTGAGTTTTTTAATAATTTGAATATAACCAAAGAAGAACTCTATGAAATTATTGATTATCAAGAAAAGGTAATGCTCCCTACCTTAAAGGAAATAGATTCATTAAGATCTCAACTGGAAAAGTTTATCGAAACAGAAGATTTTGCTAATGCTATTAACATTTCAGAAGAAATTATTGTATTAGCAAAAAGGATCGAGGATGATGCTGTTTTAACGGAGCAAAATAGATTAATAGTCGAAATTAAGTCAAAATATGAAGATAAGGTTATAATTGATGAAATTTCAGAAAAAGCATCCACCCTTGATATAGAATTTACTAGATTAATTGAAGAAAAAGAATATTTAAAAGCACATCAATTGATTGAAGAATTTGAAATAAAATTCAGAGATAAATATGATTTATCTCTAATACCAATTGTCAAAGAATTACTGTCAAAAGAAAAAAAAATATGGAACGAAGAACAAGATCGATTAACTAAATTATTGAATAAATTAGAAACCGACCTTTCCCTCTCCTTGGAGAATCTCGATATTGAAAAAGCAGAAAGTTTAATTGAAAAAGGGAAATCTTTTTTTTCGAATCTGCTCAATAACGAGATCAAATTGAAATGGGGGGGATTTGAAACTGAAATTCAAACAGTAAAACAAAAAATTGATCTTATGGGAGTTTGTGATAATTTCTTGAAAAGTTACAATGAATTAAGGGATAATTATCAATTTGAATTAATCTATACTGAAGTAAATAACTTACTCAAAAAGCTTCAAGATTTAGATATTCCTGATTATCGGAAGAAATTAGAGAATATTAGAAATGAGATCAATTCTGCTGAGGAATCTTACAAAAAGAAATTATTAGAAATTGATGAGTTAGAGAAAAAAATTAGATCTAACCAAAAGAATAATCTTATTGATGATACATTAAGAGATTGTCAGATTATTCTCAAACTTATCAAATCAATAAAAAAGTCAGATTTAGAAGAATATTACACTAAAGTCTTAAATGAAACTGAAGAAGCAATTGAAAAAAGGAGAATTTTTGAGGAAAAACAAAAAAACTTGAAGAAAGAACTTACTCAATTGAATAACGATTTTAATAATTTACTTAAGAAAATGGACTTAGAAAAAGCAGGTGATGCAATTGTAAAATCAAAAATTTTTCGTGCTGAACTTATCGATGACGAAGTAAAAGAAAATTGGAATAAATTGGAAAAAAATTACAATTTAGCTAAAGATCTTATCCAAAATGTTGAAACTTTAAGTAAGGATGGGATTTTAGCCTTAGAATCAAAATCTTATAACGATTGCCTGAAAAAATATGAAGAGATTATAATTTTAATTCAAGGATATAATAACCAAATACAAGGAAGGGGGAAAAGTTGACTGAGGAAGAGGTAAAACCAATTAAGGAGAAAGAAGAAAAACGAAAAATAAAAGTCATTTCGGAGATTGATGACTTATTAGCAATCCAAGGTCAATATTATATTAAAGGACAATTAAAAGACGCCTTAGGTCTCGCAGATAAAATAATAGAATTGGCAGAAACAGAAAATTTAGAGTCATTTATTAAGGAACAAGAACAATTGATTGCAAGAATCAAGGGGATATTAAAAAAGAGAGAAGAAGAAAAAAGTGGGAAGTTAATTGCTCAACTTAAAACTGAACTAGAAAATTTGGAAACAAAATTTAATAACGCATTTAAAGCTGAAGATTTCTCTTCAGTAGAGCAAGTTTTAAATGATGCCAAAAAACCTCTTTTTGAACTCAGCGATGAAAAAACTAATGTGAAGTGGAGAGAGTTTGAGAATAAATATATAGATACCAAAGCTAAGAAAGAAATAATTAATGAGGTCTTAAAATTAATCAAAGAGAGTTCAGATTTAAAATCACATTTTCAATTTGAAGATTTTAGATTAAGATTAACGTATCTAATAAAACAGGTCCAAGATAAAGGTATAAAGGATTATGAAGAGAAATTAAGGGATATGGAAGAAGAATTGGTTGAAGCTGAACGGTCTTATAATAATATACAGGAAAGAATAAAAGGAATTTCAGAGAAAGTATCAATTCAGAGAGATAACAAAGAATTTGAATCATCTATAAAAAATTGTGAAGATCTCCTTGAACTAGCGACCTCTATTAATAAAAAGGGAATAGTAGAAGAGTATTCATCTATTTTGTCAAACCTTAAAGCTGACTTAGAGTTTGAAGATTTAAAGGAATTTATCAAAAAACTTAATGATCAAGGTTTATATTCTCTTAAAATTGGTGAAATTCAAATTTCAATTGAAAAGTTTAAAAAAATTCAAGATACCTTGAAAAAGTACGCCTAAATTAATATTGACCTAATTTAACTTACCATAATATATCTCAGTATCATATTCGATTCTTACTTTCCCATTATTCTGGTTATCTTCAAATATAATTTTCAGATCTTTAATCATTTTATTATATGTTGGACTCTCTTTTAACGGAATATAAGAGGCTGAAAGCAACCGACCTTTTAAATCTTTAAAATTTAAATCTTGATAATTATAGAAAATTTCTTTCTCGTATTGAAAAAACTCATCAACATTTTTTTCATTCTTTCTCACTTGCTTATAATCAGTTCCATATTTAGAAACAAGGTTTTCATATTGGGTTGAAAAACCTTTTCCTGTTTTCCTTCTGTTGTTCCATATTAAAACAACATAACCATCAGATTTGAGTATATCTTTGAATTCTCTTCTCGTTTTTTCAACATTGAACCAATGAAATGCCTGACCAACAACTATTAAATCAATACTATTACTCAATAAACTAGTATTCTCTGCTGAGCTATGAATACTCACGAAATTAGAATAATCTTTTAAAATTATCTCAGCAGCCCTCCTCATTTCAGAATTAGGCTCTATACCAAAAACCTTATTACCATTTTTAAGGAATAATTCACTTAAAATACCTGTGCCTGAACCAACATCTGCAATAATTGAATGCTTTGATAATATCTTCTTTTCTGTCAGAAATTCAATAATTTTTGGGGGATAACTGGGTCTATATTTGATATAATTCTCCACTCTTGAAGAAAACCTTTTCTTTGGATCAGCTAAATATCCATTATTTACCATAGAACTCAAATAAATAAAAGAAAAAATAAATAAAAAAAATTATTGGTTATTCTGAATATTTTTGCTTAATATGAGGTAATTTGCCACCAGCTTTTAGAACTTCAATTTCAGTTTCGCTTAAAGAATGAGTTAATGGAATTTCAATGTTTTTACTTATGTTTTTCAGTATTATTTCACCAGATTGTATTGTAGTTAAATCAATTTCAAATTTATCTCCTTGTTCTATTTTATTATAATCATCTTTATTTACAAACGTTAAAGGAACAATTCCAAAATTCACTAAATTAGCTAAATGAATACGTGCAAAGGACTTTACTATTACTGCTTTAAGACCTAGATATTTGGGAGCAATAGCTGCGTGTTCTCTGCTTGAGCCTTGTCCATAATTTTCACCTCCAACAACAAAACCTCCATTTCTTTCCAATGACCTATCATGAAATGATTCATCTACTATATTAAATACAAACTTGCTTATTTCAGGAATATTACTTCTTAAAGGAAGAATATTTGCTCCTGCCGGCATTATATGATCTGTGGTAATATCATCCTCAACTTTGAGTAGAACTTCTCCTTCTAACTTTTCAGGTAAGGGATTAAATTCAGGCAATGGCTTTATATTGGGACCCCTAACAATTTCTACTTTTTTAGCTTTTTCAGGAGGTAAAGGGGGAATTATCATATTATCATTTACTATAAATTTCTTTGGCATATCAAACTTAGGAAATTTGCCTAATGATCTTGGATCTGTTAATTTTCCACTAAGAACAGAAGCAGCAGCAGTTTCAGGGCTTACTAAATATGCTTGTGCACTTTTTGTTCCAGATCTACCTAGAAAATTCCGATTAAATGTTCTTAATGTGATAGCGTCACTTTTTGGTGCAAGTCCCATCCCAATACAAGGTCCACATGCATTTTCTAATATCCTAGCTCCCGATTCAACTAAATATCCCATTTCACCTGATTTTATCATATGATCTACAACTTGCCTAGATCCTGGAGAAACTGTAAGAACTGTATTTTCATTAATAGTTTTTCCTTTCAAAATATTTGCGACTACTTTTAAATCTCTCAAAGAAGAATTAGTACAAGAACCAATGCACACTTGATCAACAACTAAACCTTCAATTTCCTTAACAGGTTTTACATTACCCGGACTATGAGGTTCAGCAACAAGAGGTTCAAGCTTACCTAAATCTATTTCTATTCTTTCATCATATTCTGCATCATCATCAGGTAATAAAGAAACCCATTGCTCTCCTCTTTCTTGAGCTTCTAAAAATTCTTTAGTGATCTCGTCAGAAGGAAAAATCGAAGTTGTTGCACCAGTTTCAGTACCCATATTTGCAATTGTGCCCCGTTCTGGTACAGATAAAGTTTTTGTTCCTGGACCAGTATATTCTAAAACTTTATTAACTGCTCCCTTGACTCCTATTCTCCTTAGAACTTCTAAGATAACATCTTTAGCCGAAATATAATCAGCTAATTTTCCGGTAAGATATACATTTACAATTCTTGGCATTTTTAGATGGAACGCTTCACCTGCCATAGCGGCAGCTACATCAAGACCTCCTGCTCCAATTGCAACTGATCCTACACCGCCTCCTGTTGGAGTATGACTATCACTCCCTAATAAGGTTTTTCCAGGTCTTGCAAACCGTTCTAAATGAACTTGATGACATATTCCATTGCCTGGTCGTGAAAAATAAAGTCCATATTTAGCAGCAATACTTTGAAGATATCTATGATCATCTGGATTTTTAAAATCAGTTTGTAAAGTATTATGGTCAACATAACTCACTGATAATTCTGTTTGTACTCGATCAATACCAATTGCTTCAAATTGTAAATAAGCCATTGTACCTGTTGCATCTTGTGTTAATGTTTGATCTATTTTTATCGCGATTTCTTTTCCTGGCTCCCACTTGCCTTCTACAATATGTTTTTCTAAAGTTTTTTGAACTATACTCTTTCCCATATTGAGTAACCTCCCCATCTTCTTCAATATAAACCATGATGCTAGGGTTGTAGGTAGTATTCGGTAATATAAAATTACTACTTAAACTATTTGCATAATCTAATAAGAAATGACCCCTAAAAATAGACAGAAATTGAATAAATATTGATTGAACAAGTCCTAAAAAGTCATTTTTACATTGTGATTTTGATATTTTTCATACATTTGAGCGCTTGTTTTATCTTTACCTGTCAAACACAAAAATTCTTATACCTAAAATCGATTCAAGCAACCCACCAACATTAAATATAATGGGAGGAAAAATATATGATGATAATTGTAAGATTGTTTCCAAAAATGGACTTGAATAAGACGTGGGAGTTTGTTGAAAACGTAATTGCAAAAGAAGCATCAGAGGATGTTGTACCTTTGTATGCCACACAAGCAGAGGGAATGATGAGCGTCGCTGTTATCTTTGATGTAAAAAACCCAGACAATATTGCACATTTTCTCACTGAAACCCTCTCTAAATGTAATGAATGTCATCACAGCAAGACCATATCGCTT
>Ga0209427_10010444_pt1 | contig 10284 bp, 12 predicted proteins | sample DeeMarSWOR136_30_FD_187465 | JGI IMG/M metagenome (GOLD analysis project Ga0209427, IMG submission 187465) | Marine sediment microbial communities from White Oak River estuary, North Carolina - WOR-1-36_30 (SPAdes) (version 2) | ecosystem: Environmental > Aquatic > Marine > Intertidal zone >...
CGCATTGACCTGACGGCCGCGAACCAGATCAACATGGCGGTGTTGCTTCCGGCGCTGATCTTCAGCGTTCTTTCCGCAAAGAACTTCCAGATCGGCCAGTACGGAATGCTCGCCACGGGGGCAGCGCTGGTCATGCTGGGCTCGGGTCTCCTGGCGTGGCCGGTGGCGCGACTGATAGGAATCCCGGCCAAGACGTTCGTGCCGCCGATGATGTTCACCAATTCCGGCAACATGGGGCTACCGCTTGCTGTATTCGCCTTCGGCGAGGCGGCGCTGCCGGCCGCAGTGGTAGTGTTTATCGTCGAAAACGGACTGCACTTCACTTTGGGCACCTGGCTCATGGACCGGCGTGCCCACTGGCTGGAAGTGCTGCGCCAACCGATCGTGATTGCCACGCTCGCGGGTATCGCGTTTTCACTGAGTGGTCTCACGCTGCCGGCACCGCTGCCGGCGACGATCGAGTTGCTCGGCCAGGCCTCGATACCACTGCTGCTCGTTTCTCTCGGAACACGGCTCACCGCCATCGACCTGCGCGAGTGGCGGCTCGGCTTGCTTGGCGCCATCGCTTGCCCCGTAACGGGCGTGCTGATGGTGTTGATCCTCACGCCGTTTCTCAAGCTCGTGCCGGGAGAGCAGTCGTTGCTAATTCTTTTCAGTGTATTGCCACCGGCAGTGTTGAATTTTCTGGTCGCCGAGCGCTACCGCCAGGAACCCGCCCGGGTCGCGGCAATTGTGATGATCGGGAACCTCGGCGCGGTCGTTTCGGTGCCGCTCGCACTCGCCTACGCCTTGCGCTGAATTGCGACCGCAAGAATCGGGTTGGCGCGCACGGGTATGCACCCTACCATGCGGCACAGACCCGGATACCGGACAATCCATGTCGGTCAGCGATTACCAGCGTATTGAAAAGGCGATCGAGTTTCTCGACGCGCATTTCCGCGAGCAACCAAACCTGGCGCGCGTGGCGCGCGCCGCGGGTTTGAGCGCGTTCCACTTCCAGCGACTGTTCCGGCGCTGGGCCGGCGTGAGCCCCAAGCGCTTCGTCCAGTACCTGACTGCCGTGCACGCCCGCGCGCTGCTTCGCCAAACGACCAACGTGCTCGAGGCCGCCCACGGCGCGGGGCTCTCCGGCGGCGGGCGCCTGCACGACCTCATGGTCACCGTACACGCAGCCACGCCCGGCGATATCCAAAGCGGCGGTCGTGGCCTCGTGATCCGTTACGGCACTCACCCGACCCCATTTGGCGATTGTTTCTGTGCGCTGACCGATCGGGGCATTTGCGCGCTCGAGTTCGTATCCTCGACAAAGCAGACGCTTAAGCGGCTACGCAGCGAGTGGCCGCGCGCCGAATTGCGACACGCTCCGAAAGAGACCGCGGCCGTTGCGGCACGACTGCGCCGGCGCCCTGGCGCAGTGCGCGCCCCGGTCTCGCTGTACGTGAAGGGGACGAATTTCCAGGTGCGCGTGTGGGAGGCGCTGTTGCGAATTGCGCCCGGGAAGCTCGCCACCTATGAAATGGTGGCCAGACAAGTTGGCAAACCTCGCGCGGTGCGCGCCGTTGCCAATGCCGTCGCGAGTAATCCGGTGGCGCTGCTGATCCCCTGCCACCGCGTCATCCGCAAGTCCGGCGCACTGGGTGGTTACCGCTGGGGCGTGGCGCGTAAACAAGCGCTGATCGGCTGGGAAAGCGCGCGCTTTGCGTGAAAGCGTGGGGTACGCCTGGCGGGAGCCCGCCCCATCTTTGACTAAACGCAACGACATGCGCCACGGCTGCGCGTAATAAAAGCTCAGGGAGTTGTGTGAAGTCGGTGCGGCGGCTACGCCGCCGCGGAAACCAATACCAGCGCTTCGGGAGGACCAGTCATGAACAAAAGATTGGTAGCACTACTCGGCGTCCTGGCCCTGCTTCTATCGGTAGCAGGCTGCGCCAATCGGGCAACGGGATCCCTGACGCCAGGCGCCAGTCTCGCCGGCATTAAGGATTACTACGTTGTTCATCAGCCCAAGGACACGCACGGCCTGGACCAGATGATCAAAGATCAACTCGTCAAAATGGGCTACACGGCCAAGATTGGCGAGGAGCACGCTCCGCCCTATCAGGCCGACGCGGTGGTGACTTACGTGGACAAGTGGCAGTGGGACATCACCATGTACCTGCTGGAACTGACCGTCACGATTCGCAATCCGACCAACAACTATCCGCTGGCGACGGGTAATTCTTTTCATACGTCGATGACGCGGAAGTCACCTCAGGAAATGGTAGATGAAGTGATGACGAACATTTTTGCGGCCAAGTAGGATCGCCAGAGGACGGATTGAATGGACATGCTGCCTTTGGCGTATCGTGGTGTCGGGAAATTCGTGGCGCCGTTGATGCTCGCGTTACTGGCCAGCTGCGCCACGCCGGCGACCTTCCAGGGAATGGTGGCCGATCGCTATGACGTCGCGCGGCAACACCCTGTATCGGTGAGCGTCAGAACCTCCGGCGGGAGTGAGACTTCTGCCACCGGAAAAACGCAGATTTCCAATAATGAGTTCGCCAAAGCCCTCACCGAGTCAATTAGTAAATCGCGAGTGTTTTCCAGAGTGGTGCCCTCGGGTGGGGACTACTTGTTGCAAGTTGTGATCGTCAGTTTGGAGCAGCCGACGTTCGGCGGAACATTTACGGTGAAGATGGAGGCCGGCTGGACTTTGAAGCGCAGCGACGGCACTGTCGTGTGGCAGGAAGCGATCCGGTCGATCCATGCGGTGTCCGTGGAAGAGGAGCTGGTGGGCGTCACGCGCCTGCGCGTGGCGACCGAGGGCGCGGCACGCGAAAACATCAAGAAGGGTCTCGCGAAGATCTCGCGTTTGAACCTTTAGGCGTTCGCTCGAGCCGCGGCCTCTGCCATCGCCTGGCGCCACTGGCTATAACGCCGATGTAGACCGTCATTCGGGCGCGGCGCGAACGACTCGCCGTCGGCGACTGACCAGGAGCGAGGGAACCCGGCAACCAGGCACGCAAGGCCTCTGGCCGTGGCTTCGGGCACATCGGGGCGCCAGACGGGAAGGCCGCTCAAATCGGCCATGCGCTGGCACAGACCGTCGAGCTGACTGAGACCACCAGTCATTACGATGCGCGCAAGCGACCGACCCGCTCCGGCCAGTTCGTCGATATTTACCTGCAGCAGGAACAAGATGCTTTCGGCGACGCCGACCACTTGCTGTGCAACAGTGCCGGCGCCAAGGAAACTTGACTCGAAATTCGCCACCCAATACGGCGCACCGAGTCCGCCGATGCCATTCAGAAAGAGCAACGGAGTGGTATCGGCACTCAGCCACCCTGGAAGCTCGCTGGCGATCTCCGCGATGGCGTGCCTTGCGGCGATCCAGTCCAGCGCAGCGCCGGCACCATTTACCGTTCCCTCCAGCACATACGTGCGTTCATCACCCTGCTGCCAGACTAAGCTCGTGAGCAGTCCTGCGTGCGCGAGCGGTTCGGGAAAGACGCGCTGTGCAAAGGCGCCGGTGCCAATATTGATGTAGGCACAATCCGGTTGCGGCATGCCGTCGGCGAAAAGTGCCGCGGGTTGATCGCCCTGACATATCCGGAGCGGCACAGTCCGTCCGACAACGCGCAAGCTTCCGAAGGCATGATGCGTCGGCACACAGGCCGGCAAACAGGCGCGCGGGATGCCGAAGCGGTCGAGCAGGATATCGTCCCAGTCACGGGTCGCGAGGTTCCAAAGCTGCGTGCGTTGGGCGTTGGCAGGATCGGCTACCAATGGTTGTTCATCGAGCAACCGGAACAGAAGAAAACTTGCCAGCGGTCCGAACGCGAGCCGCCCTTCGGTCCCGGCACGCGCCACCGCGGGCAGGTGGTCGAGACACCAGCGAAGCTTGGAAGCGCCGTAGTGCGGCGTAAGCATGAGGCCGGTGCGCCGATGAATGTCAGCCTGCTCGCTCGCGAGCGGAATCAACGTCTCGGCCGCACGGCGATCCTGCCAGGAAATCACTGGCGACAGTGCCTCGCCGGTCACGCGATCCCAACAAACGATACTCGATCTTTGTGTCGCGAGTCCGGCAGCATTGATCCGCGTGCCGGGCGGGCGCCCGAGCGCCTGCAGCGCGTGGCGCACCGACCCGATGATTTCCTCGGGGTCGTGCTCGACTTGATCCGGTGTGGGACGACGCGTGGCAATCGGGTGCTCGGCCGAAACCTCCGGCTGGCCGCTGGCGTCGAAGACGATGGCACGACTGGCGTGCCCGCCTTGGTCGATCGCGAGATAACGACTCAATGCCCGGCCCGCGTCTCGGCGGCCGCAGCGTGGACGAGAAACGGGCGCCAATCGTAACCGCCGGCGTCGACCACGAACCAGGGATTGTGCAAGTCAGGCTTGTTGTAGGTGAGCGGGCGCCCCTGCAGATCGGTGACGCGCCCGCCGGCGCACTCCACGACGCACTGGGCGGCGGCCGTGTCCCACTCCATGGTCGGGCCGAGCCGCGGGTAAACGTCGGCGGTGCCCTCGGCAACGAGGCAGAGCTTCAACGCGCTGCCCATGTTGACGACATCGTGCGGACCGACCCCATCGAGAAACCGTTTGATCTCCGGGCCTGCATGCGAGCGCGAGGCCACCACAATCGGACACGTGCCGCCGTAGCGGCGCACGTTGATGGAACGAATCTCGCAGGCGCCCTGTTCTTTTTGCGCGCCTTGGCCACGGCAGCCGAAGTAGCTGGTGCCAATGACCGGCACGTACACAACACCCAGCACCGGGCTGCCATTTTCCACCAGCGCGATATTGACGGTGAACTCGCCGTTGCGCGAAATAAACTCCTTGGTACCATCGAGCGGATCGACAAGCCACAGCCGCGTCCAGCCAGTGCGCTGCTCGAAACCGGCACTGGCAGACTCTTCGGAAAGAATCGGAATGTCGGGGGTGAGCGCGGTCAGCCGCGCGCTTATCAGCTCATGCGCGGCGCGGTCAGCCTCGGTCACCGGAGAACGATCGGGTTTCTCGTCGACCTCGAAACCACGCTCGTAGATGTCGAGGATTTTACGACCGGCGTCAACGGCGATGGCCCGCACGGCTTGAAGATATTCGCACGCGTCGGTCGCCATCGCTCGAAATTTCTCCGGCTAGTAACCGAATTCGCCGACCCAGTCGCCGTGCCGGAAATCGAGATGCAGCCACTTCGGCGTGAAGGCGCCCGGCCGCACCAACGGGATGGGCTCCAGGTCCGGCGCGCCGGCCACGTCATGCACGGCACAGGCCTTGGTCATGACCGGACGGAAACTCACTGTGACGAGCTCGTTCACGCGTCCGCGGGCGGTGACGTCCGCGCGCGGCTCGCGCCGCACATACACGCGCTTGCGAATCAGACAGCTGAAGTAAAGCTCGAGCTCGATGTCGAGCGGTTCGAGCTCGGCATCGAGCTGGGCGGTGGCGCGCGGCGTGAAGCGCAACTCAAGCTCGCGACTGCCGAGTGCAACACGACTGGGTGGCATCATTATTTCCCCTGTTTGACCGGTTCCGACTTCAGCAAACCGTACTCGTTCATTGAGGCGGCGTAAACCCGGACGTCCTCGAACCCGAGACTGCGCAGCGTAAGATAGGTGTGCGCCGCGCGGTGCCCGGATTGGCAGTAGGTAATCACCGACCGCTTGGTATCTGCCAGCCCGGCGTTTCTCAGTAGCCGGCGCAGCGCGCCTTCCTCACGGCGCGTAAAGCCCTGATCGATCGCCACCGCCTGGTCCCATTCCCACCAATGCGCACCCGGAATATGGCCACTGCGCGGATCCTTGCGCTCGCCGCGATATGCCTCCTTGCTGCGAACATCGAGCAACAGCGCTCCGCGCTTATCGCGCGCGGCGCGAACGTCATCAAGACTTGCCTCGTTCGCACGCCCGCCGGCTTCCAGCACATAGGCAGCCGGCTTAGGTTTCCGGACATCGTTCACAACCTTGCGTCCGTCGAGGATCCATCGCACCAGTCCCCCATCTAGCACCGAGACACGCGGATGGCCGATGCGCTCAAGCTCCCAGAACAGTCGCGCCGCGTTCAGTCCACCGACGTCGTCATAGGCCACGACGTACTTCTCACGCGTGATGCCGAGACGTCCGAGCAGTCCGGCAAGCTCCCTGTCATCCAGCCGGACCGGATAACGCGGCGAGTCCTCCTTGTGCGGATCGCCGAGCACATGCTGCTTCAAGAGCGCCTGATATGGCAGGCGCACGGCGTGGGGGATATGGAAGCGCTGGTACTGCCCATCATCGTCGCTCATGTCGACGATCACGATGCGGGCATCGTCGAGCCGCGACTCGAGCCAGCGGCCGTCTACCAGTACCGGCACGGCAAGTGCCGGGGCCGACACGGCGAACAGAAGCAAAAACCACACAATCCGCGATTGCCTGGCGAACATGATTACACCTGCTTTGGCGTGAACCGCGCCGATTCCTTAATATACTGCGGGTCCGGGAAATATAGACGAACCATCCATGCTTGCCTGGTCCGACATCGACACGCTGCTGCTCGACCTTGACGGCACGCTGCTCGACCTGCATTACGACAATCACTTCTGGCTCGAGTTCGTGCCGCGCCGCTACGCGCAACGACACGGGCTGTCCGAGGAAGACGCACGCACCGAGCTGATGGGTCGCTACAAGCGTGCCGAGGGCACCCTCAACTGGTATTGCGTGGACTACTGGACCCGCGAGCTCGGCCTCGATATTCCGCAGCTTAAGGAAGAGGTCGATCACCTGATCGCCGTGCACCCGCACGTCGTAGAGTTCCTGCACGCGGTGCGGGCGCTGAAAAAACGCATCGTGCTGGTTACCAATGCGCATGGCAAGGCGATCGCACTCAAGTTTCGCCGTACCCAGCTTGGTGGACACTTCGACAGTGTGGTGTCCTCGCACGACCTTCGGGTACCAAAGGAACATGCGGGCTTCTGGCACAAGCTGCAGGTGGTGCAGCCATTCGAGAAGGGCCGCGCGTTGCTGGTGGACGACAGTCTGCCGGTACTGCGCGCCGCGCGCGACTACGGCGTCAGCCGGCTGCTTGCAGTGCGCAAGCCGGATTCCAGGCTGCCCGAGAAGGACGTCGGCGAATTCGAATCAATCCACAACTTCAAGGAGATCATGCCATGACTTCGATCAAGCGACCCCTCCATTCCATGATAGTCTTGTTTGGTGTAGCCACACTGTTGTGTGGGTGCAGCACCGCGCGCTACCAGGGCGATGAGAACTCGCCTTTCTACGCCATCCCGGCCGGCACGCACGTAGTGTTGGCCCAGGCCCTCGCGATTCCACCCGAGCAAGTAGGAGTCTTCATTCAGAACGGGAAAGTCATGCCGTGGTCCCGGATCAATCAGTATCATGCGCACTGCAAGTTCGAGATGCGCGACCGTAAGGATACCGAGCAGCGTGTGAATCCCGATGAGTTCCTGGTGACGCGCGTGGTTCAGGACGTGATCCATATGCTGAAATGGGGCCGGTGGCAGGTCGCAGAGGCATCGTTGGTCAAGCGCGTTAGCAGTAAGGATGACGGCGGCCCGTCGGTCATGACCTACGCAACCTACATGTATCTTGCCAGCGAGCGTCAACCGCGGGTGTTTCGCCTTGGCTGTGGACACTGGGACTATCCCGGCACGCGGTCTGCCGAATATCTCTCGATCGCCCAGATGCGCAAAGCGCTTGGCGATCTGATTACGCTACAGCTGCCAGCGAAGGGCGGCGGCTAGTCTACGATCCGGCTATTCGGGGAGGTGGGCGTCACATCGATCCGGAAGCAGAGAAGCGCGGTGGTATGTCGCTGGGCTGCGCGCCTCGATACCAGGCCTCGAACGCAGCACAATTTGCCTCGCCCTCGCGCGGTGCCCAGGTCGCAAAATCCTCGTCCGCGACCGGCACATACGGCCCGGCCTTTACCTCAAACAACACGGTGCCGGGCGCCAGCGATACCACGGTATGCCACTGGTTCGCGGGAAACTCCACCACATGGTTCGGTCCGCCCGCCCGCAGTTCGGTACGCTCGAGCACTCTGCCATTCTCGTCGAAGCGCAGCACCGCCGCTGCGCCGGTAAGCGCGACCAACAACTCGAATGGATCGCGGCCCGGGTGGCGGTGCGGACGCACATAGGTTCCCGGCTCGAACGCGTTGCACATACGTTGCACAACGTCGTCATGCGACGCATGCAAGTTGAGATTCTTCCTCCGCCGCGTACTGGCGGCAGCCTCCCTGCTTAGCCGTGCAAGCGTCGCGGCATCGATAGATTTCATACGAGGCATTATACTCGCGCGAGCCAAGCCGCCCAGCGCGACAATCCGGTAAACAGATGAAGGCCCTTCTGGTCAAACTGCTGTTCCGCATTTTCTCATTGCTGCCGTTGCGCGCGGCGCACGCACTCGGCGCGGGCATCGGTACTCTTTTTTGGCTCATTCCGAATCGGCGGCGCCGCACCGCTGAAACCAACTTGCGGCTGTGCTTCCCCGAAATGTCCGATGCGGAGCGCGCTGCGCTCGCGCGTGAGAGTCTGCGCGAGTACGCCAAAGGCTTCGCCGAGCTCGGGGCGCTGTGGACGAGAGATGCGGACGGGCTGCGCCGGCTGATCAGTGAAGTCAGGGGCGGCGAAGCGATGCGCAACGCCATGGCCGCGGGTAAGGGCGTAATCTTCGCCGGCCCCCACATCGGTGCCTGGGAGCTCGCCGGCCTCTATGTCTCTTTGCTCGGACCGATGAACACGATGTTTCGCACGCCGCCGATGGCGGAGCTCGGTAATGCCATGCGCCGGGTGCGCGAGCGCACCGGGGCGCGACTCGTCCCCGCCGACGCAAGCGGCGTACGCGCGCTGATGAAAGGGCTGGCGCGCGGAGAATCTATCGCGATCCTGCCCGACCAGGTGCCGGGAGACATGACCGGCGCCGTATTCGCGCCCTTCTTCGGACAGCCGGCCGCGACCATGGTGCTGCTATCACGCCTGGCCGCGAAGACCGGCGCCCCAGTGTTTTACGGCGTCGCCGAGCGCCTTGCGCGTGGGAAGGGTTATCGCATGCACTTCCTGCCCGCTCCGCCCGAGGTGGCCAGCGAAGACACCGTCATCGCCGCGACCGCCGTCAATGCAATGGTGGAGAAATGCGTACGTCTCGCGCCCGCGCAGTACCAGTGGGTGTACAAGCGCTTTCGCGTGCGCCCGCCCGGCGAGGGACCGGTATACTGAGGCGCGCAGCACGTCTCAGAAAATGATGCTCACACCGCCCATGAAAGCGCGGCCACCGACATTCACCTTTTCGCCTGCCGTGTCCTTGGTGGTGGAAAACAGACGCTTGTAAGACAGGTAGACACCGACGTGTCGCAGGGGGCGGATTTCCATCCCCGCGAGTCCTTGATACGCGAAACCGCTTGAATCGCCTGTAATGCCGCCGCTGTATTTGGTGTCAGTGAATCCGATACCCGCTCCCAGAAATGGATAGAACCAGCTTGCAACCCGGAAGTAGTACTTGCCGTTGGCGGTGAACGCCAGCACTTCCTGCTCCGCGCGCAGTGGTGGCGGTCCGGCCGCCGTCAGCTCATTCTTGTAGTAAAAAATTTCCCCGCCAAAAGCCACGCCGATGTCGCTGCGCCATTCAACCTCCAGCCCGAAGACCGGCTTGGACGTCGGGTTGATGTTGCTGGCCAAGCCAGCAACGACCTGGTTGCTTTCGGCCAGCTTGAACGTGCTGGCCTTCGGGATGATGGCTATGTCCCAACCCCGCCCCGATATTGTCGATCCCGGCGGCGCACTCGCGGGCCATGAGTCTTGCGATACCGGCTTTGCGGCCTGAGCCGGTTGCTGGACAGGGGATACGGCAACCACGGCGGTCGGCACCCCGACGAACCGGCTTTGCTCAAGCGATCGGCGGCCGGCCGACTCGCTCACCAGGCGCATCTCGCTGCGTATTGGCGATACGCCGGGGATGGCCTCGATCCAGACGAAATAGGTCATATTGGCCTCCGCCTCGAGCGAAAGCGTGGTGAGCACACGGTCACCGGCGCGCAGGAAAGTGATACCGGGCTTTACCGTTGCGGTGGCAAAGGTTCCGTTGGCGAGTTCACCGATTCGCTCGCTATTCGCGCTCACCGGGACAGTCGTTGATACCGGATCGCGCTCGCTACGAAACACCAACACCAGTGCCTTGCCGGGCGGGGGCGTGGCACCGCGCATGTTGTCCGCGGCATGCGCCGCGGAAACGGCGAATAGGGCACACAGGGCAGTCAGTGCAAGGCCTACGCGCAGCGGGCTCATTGGAGGCACGTCTCCATGCG
>Ga0209427_10010445_pt1 | contig 10283 bp, 8 predicted proteins | sample DeeMarSWOR136_30_FD_187465 | JGI IMG/M metagenome (GOLD analysis project Ga0209427, IMG submission 187465) | Marine sediment microbial communities from White Oak River estuary, North Carolina - WOR-1-36_30 (SPAdes) (version 2) | ecosystem: Environmental > Aquatic > Marine > Intertidal zone >...
AATAGGGAAACCTGAGGTTATGGGTTTTTTCACCTCAATCATGTAACACGACACAGCCTCTTCACACCTTAAATCAGTCGACACCACAATCTAACCGATATAGATGCATAAACCCAACATAGACAGAGAATCGCTCACACAAACCCTCAGAGACCTGGTAAGCATCGACTCAGTGAACCCCAGCCTCGTTAAAGACGCCGCCGGGGAGACAGAGATCGCCGACTACTTAGAGAACTGGATGACGGCCCTCGGGCTGGAGACCAAGCGGTACGACGTGGAACCGGGCCGCCCAAACGTCGTCGGCGTCCTCAGAGGCACTGGCGGCGGCAAAACCCTGCTCCTCAACGGCCACACAGACACCGTCGGCGTCGAATACATGACCATCGACCCTTTCAACCCCTTCACCGAGAACGGCAGACTCTACGGCAGAGGAAGCTTCGACATGAAGGGCGGCCTCGCTGCAAGCATGGCTGCGATCAAAGCCGTCGTCGACGACGACATCCAGCTAAAAGGAGACGTGATCCTAGCCGCTGTCTGCGACGAGGAGTACGCCAGCATCGGCACGGAGCGCCTCATGAAGGACACCCAAGCCGACGCAGCCATAGTAGGCGAGTTCACGGCAGGCAATATACAGGTAGCCCACAAAGGCTTCGCGTGGATAGACGTGGAGACCCACGGAGTCGCCGCCCACGGTAGCCTCCACCGCGTCGGCGTCGACGCCATAGCCAAGATGGGCCACGTCCTCATGGGCCTCGAGGCGGTGGGCCAGCTCCTGGAGGAGACCGAGCACCCCCTAGTCGGCCCAGGCTCAGTCCATGCCAGCATAATTGAGGGAGGCAGCGAGCTCAGCACCTACCCCCCTAACTGCAAGCTCCAACTAGAGAGGCGGCTCATCCCTGGCGAGGACCGAGAAGCCGTCGACGAGGAGATGACCAGCCTAATAAAATCGTTAAAGGAGGGAGACCCCAAGTTCGACGCCGACTACGCCATAACTTTCTACCGGGGCCCCATGGAGATAGATCCCGACGAGGAGATATGCCGCGTACTAAAGGAAGGCTCCGAGATGCTGCTAGGCAGGACCCCACAGTACGTCGGTGGCACAGGTTGGATGGACACCCAGATCATCCATAGCAAGGGCATACCCGCCGTCGCCCACGGGCCCACTGGGTACGGCGCCCACGCCAAGGAGGAGTGGGTCGACCTACAGTCCGTCTACGAAACCGCCTTAGTGCATTGGTACACCATAAAGAAGTTCTGTGGGGCAGCCTAACAGAGCTCGCAGAGCCACGCAATCCTCCTCACGGTGTCCAGAAGGGCAAAGGTACATCTGCCAGACACGTAGCCACAGACCTCGCCGGGGTTAATCACCAGCACATCATCCTCCTTACCTATGGCCGCCCGATGCGTGTGACCACTCACAATGACGTCGTAGCCGCCGCCGTGCGCCCTGTCCACGTCCTCCCTCCTGTGGCCGTGGAGCAGCGCCACCAGCAGACCACCGGCGTCGACCTCCGAAAAGAAACCCCTGATCTCCGCGCCTACCTCGGCGTAGACCCTCCTCAACGTGTCACGCTCCGCGCAGTTGTTACCGTAGACGCCGACAAGCGGGGCATCCAAGGGCTCGAAGTGCTTCGCCGTGAACGCCGAAACGTAGTCCCCCGCGTGGAGGACGAGGCCAACCCGCTCCTCGTTCAGCCTCTTCACCGCCCTGTCGATCATGTGTATGTTGTCATGGGTGTCAGAGACGAGCCCAACAATCAACCCATGTCGGCCTCCAGCAGATCCATGAAACGCATGTAAGCCTCATCCCAGTCCCCCGTCATCCCCGGCGAGTACACCTGGAGCCCCAGGCTCTCCGAAAGCTCCTCCCTGGCATCCGAGACGCTCCCCAGCTCGCCCAGAGACACAAGCTGCACCACGGCGTTGCCCAAGGCCGTCGCCTCCACCGGCCCCGCGACGACTTGGACCCCAGTGGAGTCCGAGGTCATTTGGTTCAGCACCCTGTTCAGCGAGCCGCCCCCGATGACGTGGATCACACGAGACCTCCCTCCAATTATCTCCTCCAGCTGACCAAAGGCATGCCTGTAGCTGAGGGCTAGGCTCTCATAAATGCACCTGATGTGCTCGCCTATGGACATGGGAGCCTCCTGCCCCGTCTCAGCGCAGTAGCGCCCAATGCGGGGAGTCATGTCTCCCGGGTCATGAAATATGGGGTCGTTTGGGTCTATCAGCGACGTGAACGGTGGCGCCTTCTCCGCCGCCTCGTAGAGCTCGTCGTAGCCCACCAAGGAGCCCTTCATCCGCCACTCCCTCAGGAGCTCCTGCTCGAACCAGAGCCCGGGAAGGTTCCTGAGGAGTCTGAAAGTGTCCTCCGCGCCACCCTCGTTGGTGAAGTTGTTTCTGTAGACGGCGTCGCTTATCGCGGGCTCCTTTACCTCGGTGCCCAGGAGGCTCCAGGTGCCGCTGCTGATGTAAAGGAAGTCTTCGACCCTGGTGGGCACGGCGGCCACCGCGCTCCCCGTGTCGTGGCACGCGGGCGCACAGACCCTCAGCCCAAGGCTCTCGCCGATGAGCTCTCCCGGCCTCACCACCTCCGGGAAGATGTCCACGGGTATCTTCACAGCCTCAAGGATGTCCTCGTCCCACCGCATCTCGACCGGGTTGAACATCTGGGTCGTCGTCGCGTGGGTGAACTCGGCCCTCCTCTCCCCCGTGAACCAGTAGTTGAAGAGGTCGGGGATGCCCAGGTAGGTGTCCGCCCTCCTCAGCAGCCTGCTCCTCGTCTTGACCAGGCTGGCGAGCTGGTAGAGGGTGTTGAGCTCAAGGAACTGGACGCCTGTCCTCTCGAATATCTCCCTCCGGGGCATCCGCTTGAACACCCACTCCATCAACCCCCTCGTCCGCGGATCCCTATAGTGCACGGGGTCGCCGAGGATGTTCCCCTTCTTGTCCAGGAGTCCGTAGTCGACGCCCCACGTGTCTATGCCTACGCTTGAGGCGCCTTCCCTCGCCCACTCCACCCCTTTGACGGCCTCCTGCCAGAGCCGCTTGACGTTCCAGCAGAGGTGCCTGCCCCGTCTGACGGGCTCGTTGGGGAACCTGTGAACCTCCTCCAAACGGAAGCCGTCGCCGGTGTACGCGGCCGCCATCACCCGTCCCTGGGAGGCGCCCAGGTCCACGGCTATGACCTTGGTCATCCCTACCCTACTTTTACGTCTCCACAGATATGGACCTTTACACCTAGTTCGTGGAACATGGCTGCCTTGGCAGCCAGCGCCTTGTCTGCTTCGGCCGCGGACGGCGCGTACGCGACCTGTATGTGGTTCGCCTTGTGCCGCGCCATGAACTGGTCCCGGGTCACGCCGTGGAGCACCGCGCTCATCAGGGGCCACTGCGGCGTGGTGGCCTCCCACCTCCGCCGGGTCTCCTCCGGCGGCAGGTCCACAACTGTGCCCCTGCCGACGTCGACGTGGAGCCCGTCGGGCTTCACGTAGACCCTGCTCCAGACTATCTCCCCGGGCTTGCTGTCGCCCTTGAGTGTGCCTCCGCCGAGGGGGAAGTACATGGGCGGCTGCCGCTCGCTGCTGGCCCCCCGGTACCCGCCTTTGAAGTGGCTCGGCGGCGCGCTGCCGCTTATGAGGAACACCCAGACGTACTCTTCGCCGTGCCAGTCACCCCACCTGACGTCGTGGAGCGTCGTCGCCGGGTCGAGGCCCATGGCCTTCCAGACCCTGTTGGTCATCAGGGCGTCCAGCCCCGCGCCCTCGTCGACCTCGTTGAAGTGGGGCAACGCCTCGTCCGGGTACAGCTCCTCGCCCGTCTCCTCGTGGTACACGGGCGGCCTCTCCACGTTGTTGAGCAGCCCCTCCACAAGGTCGCTGGCAGGCGCCATGTCCTTGAGGCCCTGCTGGTACTGGATGCCGATGAGGGCGCATCCGAACTCGTCCGCGATCCTGACAGCTGCGATGTACATCTTGCACTGTTCAAGGATCTGTCTGTCCGTCAGCTCCGTCGCCTCGTCCGTGCCCGTGACGAACTCCATGCCCTTCGCGTCGAGCCAGCCGCGCACGGCCTGGGCCTCCCCGTCGGCGACTGTCCGCATCTTGGCCACCAGGGCGCTCTGGCTGAGCCGCTCCTTGTAGACGCCGAGGGGGTTGAGGAGCTCGTCCTCGATTATGGCGTTGTACATGCCCATGCAGCCCTCGTCGAATATCCCCATGACGGCTTTACCGTGCTTGAGCTGCCTCGCCAACGCCTCGCCCAGCTCCTTCTCCTTCCCCGGGAGATTCACGGGGTCCAGGGGCCGTACGTGGCTCGTGTCGTGGGTGATCCTTCCCTCCCGCAGCCACTGCCTGATGCCGTCGAGGAAGAACCCGTCGTCGAAGCCCTCGCTCCAGATGGTGCTGTACTCGACCCCCATCTTGGTCAGGCAGGCGTTGAGGTTCAGCATCCCCACCAGGCCGGGCCACTGGCCGCTCCAGTTGGCCAGCGTCAATATCGGCCCACGGTGGTCGCGGAGCCCAGCCAGCACGTGGTGGCTGTACTGCCACACCGCCTCCGCGACGATGACCCGCGCGTCCCGGGGGATGTCCCGGAACACGTCCATGCCCATCCGCTGGTTCCAGATGAAGCCGTGCCCCAGCTCCGGGTCGTAGGGGTGGCCCCGCATCACGTGGTACCCCTCCCGCTCGAAGACCTCCCTGACCTTGTCCTCCATCTCCTTCTGGGCGGGCCAGCACTCCCTGTTGGCGCTTAGCCTCAGGTCGCCGCTCGCCACCAAGACGATCTCGTTTGGGGCGAGGGGCTCAGGCTCCTCGACCTCTGGTAGAACATACGATCCCATGTACTGGAAATGGGTGCCGAGGGGTGATAAAACTTAGTCTCGGCGCCCGGCGCGGTACAGGATGTCCTTGACTCTGAGGATCTCGAGGGTCGTGGTAAGGCCGGGCGCTATTAGGGTCGAGCCCGAGACCAGAGATATGACGTCGTTCTCGTGGATGTACCCCTCCTCTATGCTCTTCCTCACGGCGCGGATGATGAGCTCGTCCCGGTCGTCCGTCCACGGGACCTTCAGGGGCTCCACCCCCCAGTAGAGGTGCATCCTCCGGCTCACCCGGGGGTCCTTCGAGACCGCCAGTATCCTCGTCTTCGGCCTGTGGGTGCTCACCATGAGGGCGCTGAAGCCGCTCCTGGTGACGACTATTATGGCGGACGCCTCCACGGCCTCGACCGCCCGGGTGGCGAGGGCGCCTATGACGTTGGGGAGGAGGGCGCCCCTCTCCGACGGCTCCCTGTGGGTTATCTGCTCCTGCACCACCCAGCCGATGTTGTTCATTGCCCGCACCGTCTCCACGGGGTACCTGCCTATTGCGGTCTCGCCGCTGAGCATGACGGCGTCGGCGCCGTCGAGCAGCGCGTTGGCGACGTCGCTCGCCTCCGCCCTCGAGGGCCTCGGGGTGTGCATCATGGACTCCAGCATCTGGGTCGCCACTATCACGGGTTTCCCGAGCCTGTTGCAGGCGGCTATGATCTTCTTCTGGAGCAGCGGCACGTCCCACGGCGGTATCTCGATGCCCAGGTCGCCCCGGGCCACCATGACGCCGTCGCTGGCCTCGATGATCTCCCCGATGTTCCGCACCGCGTCGCCGTGCTCGATCTTGCTGATCACCGGCTGGTCTCCGCCGGCTTCGGATATGGCCTCGTTGACTGCCCTCACGTCCGACGCGTCCCTGATGAAGCTGGCGGCGAACCAGTCGCAGTCCATCTCGACGCCGAACCTTATACCCGTGAGATCCTTCTCGGTCGGAGGCCTGATGCTCAGCGCCGCCCCCGGCGCGTTCACCCCCTTCCTGCTAGAGACTTCTCCCCCGGAGGCCACCACGGCGTCGAACCCCTTCAGGTCCTGGTCTATGCCCGTGATCTCGAGGTCGATTATGCCGTCGTTTATGAACAGGTGGCCCCCGACCCGCACCTCCGCTGGGAGCCTGTCGTAGCTGACGCTCATCTCCCGCCTGTCACCGACCCTGGGCCGGGTGGTGAAATGTATCCTGTCCCCCTCCTCCAGCGTGTAGGCCCCGTCCAGCTCGCCGAGCCTTATCTTGGGGCCCGGGAGATCGACCATGATGCTGGTGTCACCTATCATGCGGAGCCTCTCGAAGACCGGCCTCTTCTCCCCGGGTGTGCCGTGGCTCATGTTTATCCTCGCGACGTCCATCCCCGCCCGGACCATCGCCCTCAGGGTCTCCTCGTCCTCCGAGGCCGGCCCTATGGTGCACACGATCTTGCTGCGGGTGAAAGGGGGGACGCTCATCTCATATATCGGTGGATGCTCGACGGTTAAAAGCGGCTCGCCGGAAGACTTCATATCCTGACACGTCAACTTGTGTTGATCTCGATGCGCGACATGACGTCGGTGGCCCCCACCGTATGCAGGGCCCTCGGTGTAAGGCTGCCGTCTTCCGCGGAGAGCTCCCCGATAAGCGAGGTGGCGGAGTCCATACACAAGACCGAGAGGCTGGCCGTGGTGGTGATCGACGCCTTCGGCGTCGGCACCTGGGAGAAGGTCAAGGCCAAGACCCCCACCTTCAACGAGCTTAGAGACCTGCACGGCACCGTGATAAGGTCCGTCATGTCGAGCATAACGCCCGTTAACTTCGCGACGATGCTCACAGGGGCTAGCCCCGAGGTACACGGGATAAGGAACAGGGAGCAGCCCCTGAGGAACGAGACCATTTTCCACGTGATGAGGGAGGCAGAAATGGTCTCAGCGACCGCCGCGCGAGCCAAGAGCAGCCTAGGCATACTGATCTCGCCACACGCCGACAGGCCGGGGCTCGCGGCCTCGAACCTAGACTCAGAGGTCACGGAGATCGCCTGCAGGATGATCGACGAGGACGTGAATCTGCTGTGGGTGCAGCTCCTGGATGTCGACGACGCCGGCCACGCATATGGCCCCTACAGCAATGAGAGCGAAGAAGCCGCCGGGAGGGCCGACGCGAACCTCAGGCTCATGCTTGATGCCGCCCGGGTGAAAGGCTACTCGGTCATGGTGTTGGCTGACCATGGGCAGCACCCGTCTTCGGACGGCCCCTACATGGGGGTCCACGGCACCGACATGCCCGAGGATCTGAACGTCCCCTTCCTCTGGGCGAGCAACGACGAACTAAGGGACGCGCTTGGGTGAGCGAGTGAAGCCTAGAGCCCTGATAATACACGGCACCATTGGATGCGGTAAGACTCGGAGAGCCCTCGAGCTGGCCGAGAGAGCCAGGCAGAGAGGGTACAGGGTCCTTGGGCTCGTCAGCTTAAGAGTCGTTGAGGACGGGGAGACGACGGGCTACACGGGGGTGGACCTCGCATCGGGGGAAGGGTTCCCTCTGGTCAAGCTCACCTCGCTCGCCGAGGGAAGCGACTGGAGGAGGCTCGGGGAATGGAAGTACTCGTTCAGCGACGCCGGCTTCCAGAGGGCCAACGCCGTCCTCGAGGAAGCCGCGGAGGCTCTGGACGCCGAGACCGTGGTGGTGGCTGACGAGTACGGCCACATCGAGCTCAGGGGCATGGGCATCCATAGAGGGGTAGCCAGGGCCGCTGAGGCGCTGGAGCGCGGGGGGTGCCTCGTGGTCATCTGTCGCACCGATAAGGTGGAGGCGTTGGTCGAGATGCTGCCCGAGGCGGCGGCTGTACAGGTGGCGGAGGCGGATGATCCAGACTTCTGGGGCGGCCTCAGAGATTGGTTTAATTAACACGTAAAACAGATTTCCCCCACAGTCACAGTGTTGGTAGGGTCACGGTTGGAGTACGACAAGATACTATCGGAAGTATTGGGCAGGGAGGACTTCCTCGTCGTCGGCAGGAACGTCGTCAGATCGGACGCGCTGGACAAGGCGATGGGGAGGGCCAGGTACACCGCCGACTACGTGCCGAGGGGCACCACCCTCCTCAAGGTCTACAGGAGCACCGTGCCCCACGCCCTGATCAAATGCGTCGACGCGGCCGATGCCCTGGAGGTCCCCGGCGTCGAGGCCATATACACCGCCGCAGACGTGACGGGCAACAACCAGATAGGCTACGCCCTGCCAGACCAGCCGTTCCTCAACGACGAGAGGGTCCACTACATCGGCGACCCCGTCGCCCTGGTGTGCGCCAGAGACGAGTACGCGCTGGAGAAGGCCTTCGATAAGATGAGCGTCGAGTACGAGGAGCTGCCGGCGATGCTGGACATCGACGCCTCCCTCGGCGGGGGTGCCGTCGACATACATGAGGGCGGCAACATTGCGCTCACCACGAGGATAAGGAAAGGAGACGCCGAGAAGGGGTTCGGCGAGGCGGACGTGGAGGTGGAGGAGACCTACTGGAGCCCCTACCAGGAACACATGTACCTGGAGACGGAGGCCGCGTACGCCGTCCCCGAGTCGGGCAAGGTGACCGTGATATGCAACGGCCAGAGCCCGTTCCTCATCAGGGAGAAGGTGGCCCACGTCCTCGGCTGGAGCCTCAACCAGGTGAGGATAATACAGGCCCTCACGGGCGGCGCCTTCGGCGGCAAGGACGACCAGGGGCCCTTGGTGTCCGCGTACGCGGCGTTCGCCGCCACGAAGTTGGGGAAGCCCGTGGCCCACGTCTGGGACAGGACCGAGTCGGTCTCCTACAGCAACAAACGGTTCCCGGCAAGGATAAGGTACAGGTCGGGCGCCACCGCGGAGGGCAAGGTCACCGCCGCCGAGGTGGACATCACGCTGGAGTGCGGGGCCTACGCCAACAGGGCGCCTTTCTGGCTCTGGAGGCAGACGGCACACGCGGCAGGGCCATACGAGGTCGACAACTGCAGCGTGGACGGCAGAGCCGTCTACACCAACAAGGTCTACGGCGGCAGCTTCAGGGGCTTCGGCGACCTGGCACTACACTTCGCCGCCGAGAGCCAGATGGACCGCCTGGCGTACGAGCTGGGCATGGACCCAGTGGAGTTCAGGCTAAAAAACGTGCTAAGGGTCGGAGGCAGAACCACCTGCGACCAGGTGCTCGACCACAGCGTCGGCATAGCACAGTGCCTTGAGGCCGTGAGGGACGCCTCGGACTGGGGCGGCCGCAGGGAGCCTGCGCTGGAGGGCACCAAGGTGCGGGGCTACGGCGTCGGCCTAGCCTACCACGGCATCAGCACCAGCCGCAGCACCCCCGACTGGAGCGCCGCCAGCCTCCTCATAAACCAGGACGGCAGCGTGACCTACAGGACGGGCATCGTCGAGCTGGGGCAGGGAAGCCCCTTCGGCCACGTCAAGATAGTCAGCGAGATCATAGGGGTGCCCCCCGAGGAGATACGCATCGAGCTCCCGGACACGGACAGCACCCTGAACGCCAAGCCCACCCACGGCAGCAGAGGCCTCATGCTGGGGGGCACGGCCGCCGCCAAGGCCGCGCTGAAGCTCAGGGAGAACATGGCGGCGTGCGCAGCCGAGTTGTTCGAATTACCCGGTGAGAGGATCGCGTTAGCCGAGGGCAGAGCCTACGACAAAGAAGACCCCGAGACGAGCGTCAGCGTCAAGGAGCTCGCAGAGGAGATGTACAACCGCGGCTACGACCCGGGCGCCTACGGCTACTTCAAGGCGCCGAAGCGGTTCTTCGACCCGGAGACGGGGCTCGGGGTGAACTACAGCGTCTACACCTTCGCAGCCACCGTGGCCGAGGTCGAGGTGGACACCGAGACGGGGGAGGCCTCGGTCCTCCGCGTTTGGCCCGCCATGGACTGCGGCAGGGCCATCGACCCGCTGATGATCGAGGGACAGATCGAGGGCGCCATAAGCCAGGGCATGGGCTTCGCCCTCATGGAGAACATGGAGCTCAAGGACGGGCTGGTGATCAACCCCGGGTTCAAGGACTACGTGGTCCCCGGCAGCGTGGACACGCCCCAGATAGAGCCCTGCATCATCGTGGAGGAGCCGTACAGGCACGGCGCCTTCGGCGCCAAGGGGGTGGGGGAGCCCGCGATAATCAGCGTCGTCCCCGCCATAACCAACGCCATCCACCACGCCACAGGCCTCTGGTTCAACACCGTACCGGTGCGGCCGTGGACACTATATGAGGCGCTGAGGGAGGCGAAGCCATGAGGCCGCTGCCCAAGTTCCAGTACCACGCGCCGAAGACGCTCGCGGAGGCGGTGCAGCTCATGGACACCCTCGAAGATGCGAAGCCCGTGATAGGGGGAACAGACCTCGTGCCCCTCCTCAGGGAGGCCGCCTGCAGGCCGTCGCACCTAGTAGACCTGAACAACGTGGCGGAGCTGAACTACG
>Ga0209427_10010446_pt1 | contig 10283 bp, 9 predicted proteins | sample DeeMarSWOR136_30_FD_187465 | JGI IMG/M metagenome (GOLD analysis project Ga0209427, IMG submission 187465) | Marine sediment microbial communities from White Oak River estuary, North Carolina - WOR-1-36_30 (SPAdes) (version 2) | ecosystem: Environmental > Aquatic > Marine > Intertidal zone >...
GATGGCAACGGAACCGATTTCGTCTGCGCAGGGACGGGCGTGTTGTCTAGGGCTGAACCGACAGGAGGCGCCTTGGTGCGATGGCTGAGCAACCGCTGACACGGAGGAGAGCGATCATCTGGTGGGGAACCTTGTTCGTCGTCTCGGTCCTTGGGACGGCTTTCGTCATGTGGCGCTGGTACCACGGCCAACGGCTCTGGCTGGGCATTCCGCTCTACGCGGCCCTGTTTGTCTGTGCCTCAGTACCGGGCATGCGGGTCGATCCAGAGAAGATCCGGAAAAGTGTTGGCACGGGCTTGCGCGCGTTGGTGGAGCCTGCACCGTTCTGGGCGCTTGCTGTTGTCGTCATCGAGATTCTGATCCTGGTTTTCCTCGGCCTCGACTGGTTTTGGCGGACGACTCTCCCGTTGCCGGCGGGCATCGTGGCCGGCTACAAATGGGCTCGCCAGGGAGAGGCACCCGGCGCCCCCGCCAAGGATGACAAGGAGTCGCCGAAGGCGGTGGACTTCTGGAAAACGTGATCGCTTCCACCGGCGGCTCGCTGAACTCTCCCGCGGGCCGCCGCCGGTGGGAGAACACTCGCCCGGGAGGAAACACCGCTCCATTCTGTATGCCCTCGCGGATCCCATCGAATGACACAGGCAAACCTTTCTGACAGACGTTGTCACCGTATTCTGACTCTTGTCTTCCTGGCATATTTCGTATTTCTGTTCTCGCCCTGGCGCGGTGGTGGCTCGGATGAGATCTACTACTATGGCCACTTGTCCTCCTTGCTGTTCGATGGTGATGTTGATTTAATGAATGATTGTTACCTCGCGAATAACACGTACTCCGAAATTCGCCACATGCTCAACCTTATTGGCCCCAAAGGCCTGGTATCGAGTCAGTTTGCGATCGGCAGCTCGATCTTGTGGCTTCCGTTTTGTGCAATTGTGAGACTCGTCGGCTGGTGTCTGAATCTTGTGTCAGCCTCCGCTCCTGCATGGACAGACGATAGATTTTCGATCCCCTATTTACTGGCTGTCTCGCTTGCCAGTCTCGCGTACGGTTTTCTTCTGCTGAATATCGTGTACGCGACGTGTCGAATTCAATACTCGGCGCGCGCCAGCCTGTATGCGGCCTTGGGCGCAGTATTTGCATCACCTGTTACTCTGTATATTTACGATGCGGGTGCAATGGCTCACACGCCGTCGGCGTTCAGTGTGGCGCTGCTGTTCTATCTGAGCCTGCGGCACCGAGCGTTCCCGACTCGGCACTCGTACATACTCATTGGGGCTGCTCTGGGGTTGGCAACGCTGGTTCGCTGGCAGAATGTTGTGTTTGGCCTGATCCCAGGTGCATTGTGGCTTGAGCATATGCGGCAGCGCGACGCGAGGTACGAGCTGAAGCGGCAAGTGACCTCGGTGTTGGCCGGGATTGCGGTGTTTGTGGCGATTGTTTCTCTGCAATTATACTATTGGTATGCGCAGACCGGAACATTCTTTACGGTCCCGCAAGGCAGGGGATTCATGCAATGGAGCGCGGCAAGCATCGGGAGCGTGCTGTTTTCGGGCTGGCACGGTTTGTACTATTGGCATCCGCTGCTGCTATTGGGGTCGATCGGCCTATTGATTTATCTTGTGAAGAACAGGGGAAGCCTGCTGCCCTATGGTGTGATAGCTTCTATTGCTCTCATGGTATATGTTAACGCAGCGGTGACGGACTGGTTTGGCGGGGCGGCGTTTGGCGGACGGCGATTCAGCGGTTGCATACCGCTATTTGCCTTTGGGCTGGCATGTTTCTACAGTCTATTTCGGACGAGGTTAACGTGTGCGCCGGCAGTGATCACAATTGTGGCGATGGCGGGCAATCTGTTGTTATATATTGCGTTTACACGCGCGATGTTCGATGAGTTCTTTTTCCACGAGGTGTGGATGTTGTGTTGGGAGTTGATTAGGCTGTTACCCAAATGGCTTGTTACGATTCCGCTGAAGTCGTACAGCTGGGTGTGTATACTCCTGACAGGGAACTACCTCGGCGCCCTGGTCGTTTGGGCCGTAGGTTTTCTTCTCGTTGGTGGCTTGGTGCTGATGACCAGAAAGAAGGTGCTGGGGGTGGTTGAGAAAAGAGCGATGGTATTTATTGTACCATTTCTTGTCGTCATTGTATTGTTTGATTTGGTACTGTTCCTGAGAGCCCCAGCTGTGGATAGGAACGGAATCCTATTCTCGAGGATGATTGCGCGACGCGTGCCTGGGGGTCAGAAGAAGAAAACCATTCACCAGCTCATGGATTCCGGCTATCGGAATCCAGCGCTCTATTTCTATGCTGTAGATGGGCTGGGAGAGGACTGCTCGTTGCGAGAGTATCTGGATGCCGTGTATGAGATAAGTCCTCACGTTTGGGCAAAGTGGGTTTTGGCGTTGCCGGATGACGAGACCAGCGAGGGACTTCGCCAAGAGGCGAAGGAAGCCGAGCGACCGCGCCTTGCGTCCGCCTATCACTTCTATGTGGAGAAGATCGATTACTTTCGCAAGAAGGGTGATGCGCGAGAGGAAAGACGCTGGTTGCGGCGGTTTCTGCGTTACGATCCGTTCAATCCGATTTTTCTTGCCCGGCTGATTGTGGTTCACGAGATCAGGGGCCGGCACTGGCAAGCCGCCGAATTGGAATCGCGATTGCGCCGCTATCTTGAGACGAAGGTGAATAACTACTTTCGGATTGAGGGGAAAGTTGCCCCCTGGCATTTGTATTTGTTCGAGGGCAAGTACTTGTCTTGCGCGATGCGACTGGTACAGTTGTACGAGAACAGCAGTGAATTCGACCGCGCGATGGATCTCTATGAGAAAATCGAGGATCGCGTTCCCGGGCATACGTTGGCTTGGCAGCGAAAAGCCATACTCAAAGCGGAACTTGATGGCTCGGAACTGGACGAAGAATCCTTGCTTCGCTTGTTGGAAGAGCCGGATGCGCCTGTTGGTGTATTTGTCGATGCGGCGAAGCTCTATATCGGACGCGAGCAGCTGGGGCAGGCACTTGAGGTGTTGAAACGGGGGATGAAATCGTATCCGAACGAGGCCGGTCTTGGCTACTGGCTGAGACAGACCCTCAACGCGTACGCTGTTGATGAACTGCCTCTTGACGATCTGTTGGCCACGGATCTCGAAAGCCCGCAATACTGGCTTGCGGTCGCGGAGCACTTGATTCGCGCCGAGAGATTCGAAGATGCCAGGAGAATAATGGAGAGAAGTATTGAGCAAATTCCCGATCATCCCCGGGCGCATTTCCTTTCGGGTTCGGCCTTGTTCCACCTCGGGCGATTCCGAGAGGCGGAGCCTTTCCTCAGGCGTGCGTTGACGCTCTCACCCGACCACCCAACGTACGGCCTTTTCCTTGGTCGGTGTCTTCTTGAACAGGGCAGGCTTGATGAAGCCTGGCAGGTCATTGATGCGGCGCTCGAGAGGAATCCTAGTGACAGGCGCTTGCAGTTCTGGAAGAAGGAACTTGAGTTGCGCAAGGGCTGACGCCGGCACCGGCGGCGCCAAAGAAATTCTTGTCAGAGGCACCTCGCCGTGATATCCTTCCCACTTGCACGGGGCACAATCAGAAGGCAAGTCGGTCCGTTGCTCCTGGGCGTTCTTGCCATTTCCATTCCGCTTTTCTCTATTCTTCATGCGCTGGTTCTTGGTTTGTTTCACAAGCCGGTGTTTCCCACAGGCGATGAGGCGGTTATTGAGATCTACACGATTCATGCCTCGCATTGGAGCCAACTGCTTGGGCCGTATTCAAGGTTCGGATGGAACCACCCAGGGCCTGCCTATTTCTACTTGCTCCTTCCCATATATGAGCTGTTGGGACGCAGTTCCGCGGCAGTCAGCCTGGGGGCGTTCCTGATCAACTTATCTGTAATGATCGGGATCATTGTGACCGTACAGAAGTGCATGCGGCGCGAATGTTCAGTGCTCGCATTCTATGTTCCTCTAACAATATACTTGCGCTTTTTGTGCCGGGTCATGACCAGCGCATGGAACCCAGATATTGTGATTCTGCCGGCGTGGGCGCTATTCTTCACATGCGGTGCTTTATCGGTAGGTCACATCGGGACTGTTCCGGTTGTCGTGTTGCTAGCGTCTTTTGTCAGCCAGACACAAGTCGGCTGTATCCCTACCGTATTTGCTGTCATGTGTGTGTCTGTCGTTTCCTGCTGGGTGTACTATTGTCGAAAGTCCAGAAGCACCGCTGATGGCGGTGACCGAAAGGGAACCAGGAGACACTGGCTGTGGTTCGTGGTGGCCGCAATGGCTCTGATGGTGATGTGGCTCCCGCCCCTCATTGAGCAGTGTTCAGGCGAGTCTGGTAATTTCGCCAAGCTCTATGCTTTTTTCGGAAAAGCAAGAGAAGCGCACTCAATCCAGGAGGCGTTTCCAGTTGTGGCGGAGCAACTCGCAGCGCCTTTCGCAGTCTTGTGCGGCGTGTCGACAGGCAGTCTCTTTGCTGCAACTGTGGTCGTGGCGCTGATCATGCTGTTCGTGGCCGGCACATGGGCGGGTCGCAAACGGCAACGGGACTACTGTGCTAGCTTGTGCTTGCTTGCGGGCGTTGGGATTGTGGTGGGTCTATGGTCCGCGACAAGGATAGAAGGAGAGATATTTGGCTACTTGATAAAGTGGATGTCGTGTTTCGGTGTCATTGGGTTGGCTGGTGCGCTGGGTGCGCTTTTACCGCAGTTCGAACACGCATCGGTGGGTTCGAAGATGTCCATGCTGCGCAAGGCTGGCTTGGTCGTGGGCGTCTTGCTGTGTTGCTGGGCAGCTGCGGCGGGCGTTGTGAATATCTATAGGTTTCCTAGGCCGAGTATCACTCCTACGCACAGAGAGACGGTCGGGCGGATGTATCAAGCGTTGCAGAGCTATCTACACGAGAATCAGGTCGCTGATCCTATGGTTGTGATTGACCATCCAGTGTGGCCATTCGCGACGGGCATGGTCCTCCAAATGTACAAGAACGATCTTGCCTTCTCCGTCGAGGACAAATCACTGTTCATGTATGGTCGACAGTTCGCCGGTCCCGCGATGACTCCTTCGATAGAGATTGAGTTTAGCAGCGAGCCTTTCTCGGTTGGCGGGGCCACTGAAGCAGATCGCGTTCTCATTGGCAAGGATCGGTTCGAGAATCGCGACGTGTTTGTCTATGGACATGACACTACCTATGTTCCGCGCCATCTCTACCGAGGCCCCGCGGTGACCATTAAGGACACCGTGAAGACAAAGGGAGACCCCAATGTGCTTGTTGATGGGAAAATACCAGCTGACGGTTCAGTTTTCGATAATCCCGCGTGTCTGGTGCTGCTCGGTCCCGAAGCCTCGGTGACTCTGTCAGTTCCAGATGCGCCCGTCCTAGGACTGGTCTTGTCGGCGGACGGCAACGACGCCTACTCGATCTTCGGCTCGAAAGATGGAAAGACGTTCGATCCGGTCGCCCTGTGTCCAGGAAGGCGGGGATTTGGCATGAGAACGCGCGCCTTCCTGGTCAGGGGATTGTCGGATTTGGGGTTCATCAAAGTCTTGGCTGAATCTGGAGACGGCTTCTACTCGATCGGCGAGATAGGGTTCCTCGTTCAGCAAGAAGCCGACAGACGCCCGGGCGAAGCAGAGAAGCAAGTCGAAGCTCGGTAGTTGCATGTTGCGACTTACGCCGGCGGTCTCAGCAGGTCAGAGCACGGCGCGATTCGGTATGTGCCAGGCGGCTCGGCTCGGGCAGGCGATAGCGCGGGCAACAGCGCAGGACGATCTCGACGGCTGTTTCGTGGCTGATCCGGTGGCCGGGTGATACAAAAACCGGCCTGACGCGGTTGCGCGTGCAGAGGGCATAGCCAACCTTCTCGCCGTCAAGCAGGAGCGGCGACCGCTCGCCCCGGCACAGATCGAACGGCTCGAATTTGCCGCACAAAAGGCTTTTGGCGCAGCCGATTGTCGGCAGGCCCAATTCGACTCCGGCGTGGCAGGCCAGACCGAACCGGCGCGGATGGGCAAGCCCCTGGCCGTCGAGGATCAGCAGGTCGGGCGGCTCGCCGAGTCGGGCAAACGCTTTGGCCACCAGCGGCAACTCGCGAAATGACAGGAAGCCGGGGATGTAGGGAAACTCGACGCGTCCGCGGACCGTCACGATTTCGACGACCTCGAGCGTGGGATATGTCATAACCACGACAGCCGCGGCCCCGTCGGCCGAGCGCCGCGACCGGCGCAGCGAGACGTCGCAGCCTCCAACGCGACGGATTTTGCCGAACTTGTCCGTCAGCACGACTCGCCGCGCCATTTGGCGTTGTTTTTCGGCCAGCTCCGAGACGCCCATCACTCGTCCTCATGCGAGCCTGTCGGAGAACCCGCCGTCCGGCGGACTGCGCTACGCTCGAACGCCTTGTTTCCTTTTGGTTCTCCGACAGATTCCATAGAGCAGAAAGCCCTGGCAGGCAAGGCCGAAAGGCTACCTTGGCCACTCGAGGGGCTATCTTGCTTCTGGCGGGACGCGATGGCAATCGGCCAGTGAACAATTGTTATGTGGACGCGTGCGAGAAGAGTTTGAGTCCGTAGAAGAGACGAACTTGACACTCGGCCTGTGCGCCGGACACTATCCGGCCAAGGGCCGAGTCGCGCCCGTGCCTGGCGGCTCGGGCTGACGAGAACGAATCTGGCAGGGCGGGGGGCGTGATGATCGAATACCTGGCGGGCATCTTGCGATTCAAAGAACCGCAGCACGTGGTCATTGACGTGCAAGGCGTCGGCTACGGCGTGGATGTGCCGCTGACGACCTATGAGCGATTGCCCGAGGCCGGCCAGGCCATTGACCTCTTTATCTACTATTACATGCGCGAGGACCAGGTCGAGCTGTTTGGTTTTCTGACGCGCGAGGAGCGCGAGGTGTTTGAGATTTTCATCAACACTTCGGGGATCGGCCCCAAGACCAGTCTTGGCATTTTGTCGTCGATTCCAATTGGCGAATTCGCCCACGCCGTGTTGGAGAACGACCTGTCGGTCCTGACGCGCATTCCGGGGGTTGGTCGCAAGACAGCCGAGCGGCTGGTCGTCGAGCTGCGCGACAAGATGAAGGCGTTCCTGCTGGGGGTCGAGGCGAGCGGCGGCCGACTCGAAAAGCGCCCGCCCGAAGTCGAGGATGCAATCACCGCGATGGTGCAGCTGGGAACACGTCTCCCCGCGGCCGCACGCGCGGTCGCCAAGGCGGTCGAGATTCTCGGCGACAAAGCGCGCAGCGAGGACCTGGTGCGCGAGGCGTTGAAGCACCGCTAGTCCTGGAAGGATGAAACAGGGAATCAATGCTTGAAGCTTCGTAGGCCGATTGAGAGGTTTCTGTCGTGGACATACAGAAACAAATCGACTACTGGCGTCAGGGGGCGTGTCGCGCCCTGCGGTCCGTTCCGGCCCTCGAAGAGAGAGAATTCTGGGAAGAGGCGCTGTTCTGGACCCACCTGGCCATTGAAAAAGCACTGAAAGCGCATGTTGTCAAATCGACTGATGATATTCCTCCATACACACACAAACTTGTCCGGCTTGCAGAAATTGCGGGCTTGAACCTTTCGCCCGATCAACTTGGACTGTGCGAGGAACTCGGCATTCGCCAGCGCCTCGCCCGTTACCCGGATGAGGCGATTGGCGAAGTGGACGGAGCAACGGCCCGGCGGCTTTTACACGCAGGCAGGGAGTTCTACGAATGGCTTCTGAAGAATCTCTAGCGATCCTCCAGCGTTACGGGCAGAGGCTTCAGGAAGAGAATCTTCCGGTGAAGGGGCTTGTTCTGTATGGCTCCCACGCGCGGGACGACGCGCTGCCCGATAGCGACATCGACGTGCTCGTGTTGCTCGAGGATGGTCTCTCGGGGAATGAGATTCGCAGTCTTTGGCGTCAATTGGAGCATCTCACAATCGGCGTCGACACCCGAATCGAAACATGGCCGGTCACAGTGGCGCGTTTCCAGACCGACGACGTTTCGCCGCTGATCATCGCTGCTCGTCGCGAAGGGATTCAGATCGCTGCATGAGAGGCAGACAGAAACGGGTCGTTCGCTGATTGCTCTTGCTTGCGGGCCAGCGTGAGGAGCTCCGCCGTTGGTGCTGAACGACGGAAAGGTGCGGCACCAGTCCGTGCCCTTGCCGCGCCGACCGAGGGAAGACCACTGAGACCTAGTGAGCCGGAACCAAGAGACTGATTCGATTCGCCGCTGTCGGAGCGGGAAAGCGATGCCCCTAGACCCATCCATTCTTTCGCCGTTTCCCGAGGAGGCCGATCGCCAGGAGGACCGCAAGATCCGTCCCGCCTGTTGGCGCGACTTCAGCGGTCAGACCAAGGTGGTCGAGAAACTGCGCATCTGCATCGAGGCGGCCAAGACGCGCGGCGAGCCGCTCGACCACGTTCTCCTCTACGGACCACCAGGCCTCGGTAAGACAACGCTCGCCCACATCATCGCCAACGAAATGGGCGTTGCGATCAAGGCGATCTCGGGGCCGGTCATCGAGCGCAAGGACGACCTGGCATCGATTCTGACCGATCTGGGCGAAGGCGATGTCCTGTTTTTTGACGAAGTCCACCGCCTCAACCGCATCGTCGAGGAGTGCCTCTACCCGGCGATGGAAGATTTCCGGATCGACATCGTGCTGGACAAGGGTCTCCACGCTCGAACGCTGCGGATCGATCTCAAGCGGTTCACGTTGATTGGGGCCACGACGCGGGCGGGCATGATCACCGGCCCGCTTCGCAGCCGCTTCGGCATCACCGAACGGCTGGACTTCTACTCGATCGAGGAGATCGAGGAGATCCTGAGAAGGTCGGCGCGGATTTTAGACGTGGCGCTCGACGAGAGCGGTGCCCACGAGATCGCCCGACGGTCGCGCGCCACACCGCGGATTACCAACCGCCTGCTTCGGCGCGTGCGCGACTATGCCACTGTTTTGGGCGATGGGACGATCGCCCAGGAGGTCGCAAGGCGCGCGCTCGACCATCTCGAGGTGGACGATTTGGGGCTGGAGCCCGTCGATCGCTACATGCTGCGCACGCTCATCGAGAAGTTTGGCGGTGGTCCCGTGGGGCTTGGCACCATTGCCGTCGCCATCCAGGAAGACCAGGACACGATCGAGGATGTCATCGAGCCCTATCTCATCCAGATCGGCTTTCTCCAGCGAACGTCGCGCGGGCGGATCGTCGCGAAGGCCGCCTATGACCATCTGGGCCTGAAAGACACCCGGCCCGAAAGCCCTGAACTGTTCTGAGGAAGACGCGCCGGCACGTACCCCGGTTCGCGGGCGACTCACCCGGAAAAGACCTGCACGAGCAAGTAGAAGGCAAAGGCGCACAGAATCAGGCCGGCCACAATGTTGACTGCCCGCAAAACGGGAACCGTGACGTAGCGCCTGCCGAAGTGCAGGACAGTGCTGATAAAGATGACCCACGATGTGCAGCCTGCCGGCACCGAGAGCGCGAACCAGACGTAGGCCATCGGATTGGCGCTGGCCTCGCCGAGGACGAGCGAACTGAGGGCCAGCCATACGGCGACTTGCTGTGGGTTGGCCATCATCGCCATTCCGAGGCCGTAGACGCGAAGCAGCGAGCCGGCGCGTCTCGAATCGCCCTGGCCGCGCGGCACGTCGGTGATTTGCGAAACTCCGCGCAGCGCCAACACGCCCAGCGTCCCGAGCGTCGCGAAACCCACGGTGTAGAGTGCGATGCGCACGGCGGCGTATTCGGCAACCCGGGACACGCCGAGACAGACCAGCACCAGATAGATGCAGTCGGCCGTCACCGCTCCCATCCCCAAGGCAAACGGTTCGCGGAAGCCGGTTCGCAGGCCGCGGCGGATGATTTCGATGTTGACCGGTCCGATCGGTACGGCCGCGACCAGACCGGCCCCGAACCCCTTGGCGAGAATGAGCCACGCGCCACTCATGAACTGTCGTCCATCTCCCAGATTACCGCGAGCCGGTAGCAGACGCGGCGGGGGTCGGACCTGCAACGGAAAAATCGTTGCCTTGTGGCAGCGGACATCGTACAGAAACGCCTGAGGACGCACAGGTCGAGTGCGTTGGCGGCGTCCTGGTTGCGAGAACGCGGAGACGTGCAGGAGCAAAGGACGTGTCGGCGACTTTCGAGCCAGCATTGATCATCGTAGGGCTGGTGCTGTGCTTTTTCGGCTGGACGCTCTATTGGGCGGGCCTGCGGTTGATGGGAGCGGTTTGTGGCGCCATCGCGGCGGCCGCCCTGGTGGGTATCATCCTGCTGCTCACGGGCAGCGAGCCGCCG
>Ga0209427_10010448_pt1 | contig 10281 bp, 11 predicted proteins | sample DeeMarSWOR136_30_FD_187465 | JGI IMG/M metagenome (GOLD analysis project Ga0209427, IMG submission 187465) | Marine sediment microbial communities from White Oak River estuary, North Carolina - WOR-1-36_30 (SPAdes) (version 2) | ecosystem: Environmental > Aquatic > Marine > Intertidal zone >...
CTAGAAAAGACAGAATCAAGTCGAGCTGAGATTGCAGGCTTACTAATAATCGGATTCGGAATTGCTTATGCGGTCTGGGGCTTAAAGCGACTTAGAGAAAGTCATCATCATCCCCATCTTTTGGATCACCACAAAGTAACTACTATCTGGACTCTCATTGCAATATTTCTTTTAGGACCTTGTGAGCCATTAATACCATTAATGTTTATGGCTGTAAGCTTCGGTTGGGAAGGAATAATAGCAATCTCAGCTATTTTCAGCATTTCGTTCTCCTTCATTCCTCTTCTTGTGACTTCGCAGGTGCCGATTCGAACACCACAATCTGTAATGATATTTGCCTGTTCAAGTTTTTTAGCTATGACTCTTCCTTTTTCATAGTTTCCATAGTCCAATATTAGTTGATGGGACTGGGTGAATCCTAAATGTGGGCAAACGACTGGGAAGTCATAATCATGTAGGGCTTGAGCCAAAGTTTTTGCATTATTGATAACCTGCGTTGCGTATTCTTTCCCAAATTCTTTCATTTCAGCTAGTGCCATAGCTAATGCTGCTATTCTATTCCAATGGGCATTATCTACAAAGGCTGGATAAACGCTATTCTTTAAAGATCTCCCACACTCTTCACCAGCTAGGATCATACCTCCTTGAGGACCGAAAAAGGTCTTGTGTGTTGAGCCGAATAGAGCATCTGCTCCCTCTTTCAAAGGATCTTGAAACCGTTTACCGGCGATAAGTCCCATAACATGTGAGCCGTCATAACCTACATGTGCACCGTATTCTCTAGCTGATTCAGTTAATTCTTTGACTGGATGTGGAAACGGGAACACACTTGCCCCGAACATCACAAGTTTGGGCGGCTTCCCTTCATCTACTAGTTTTTGCACCCGCTTTTTAGTCTCATCTACATCAATGTTCAACTCCTTATAGTCCAAGGCTAAGTACTGCACATCTAAACCGCTAACTGCACCTGCAGTGCCACCTAGTCGCTTCTTCCCTGTTGTAATGTGGCCTCCGCATGGAATAGACAGCGCCATCATGACGTCGCCGGGCTCTGTAAAGGCAGTGTAGACCACAAGGTTTGCGACTACTCCTGAAATGGGGCGCACATCAACAAACTCTGCTTTAAACAACTTCTTCATTAAATCAATGCACAGAAGCTCCACTTGGTCTATGTATAAACATCCGGCGTAGACTCGTTCACCGGGCCAGCCTTCAGCATAACGATGGCCGAAATCGCTTGCCAAGGCTTCGCGGACAGCTGGGCTTGATACGTTTTCGCTTGCTATGAGGGGGATGCTTTCTTGGAACCATTTGTGATGTTCTTGAAGTAGTTTGAACGTTTGATTGTATGCTGTGTGGGCAGACAATTGTGTAAACCTCGTCTCTATGAAAACTCGGCACCAGCATAAAAGCTTTGAAGAACAATAACATTAATGTAGCTCAAGGCTAATGAACGTAAGTACATCAAAAGAGTGAAATAATATGAGCAGACGGAAAAAGAAGCGAGAAAGTGGCGCTCCAATGCCTGCTGCGAGTGCTGGCTTGCTAAGATTTTTTGAAGAGGAGACGGAGGGAATTCGAATTAAGCCAGAACTTATCGTTGTTCTTTCCATAAGTCTAATCCTTGTATGTATATTGGCGCAAATCTATTATGCAGGCGGTCTTTTCTAAAGAACGGGTTTTATTTCTAGCCTTCGTGGAGAACCTCTATTCGCTGAACTGAACTTAGGTTGACAAATATCTCACTTCTTTCCTCTCTACCAGTGATTTGCGGTATTGGATTTGCAATGGTGGCACGAAAGATTACAGCCTCGGCGCTGGAAAGCCAGATTCCCGGCGGTTCATGTGTAACAGCTACTAATGTTCCTTCAAAACCGTAAGCCTGATTTAGAATTACAAGTATCTTCTTTCCCACATTTTTTTCCAGCATGTGAAAGATTGAGGGCGGTGGGATCATGTTAGCTGGCATAAACAGTCACACATTCTTATGCTTGTTCTAGGATAAAACTTTATCCATCTTTTAAGAAACTTTTTTGAGGCTTTTTTCAGAGTTTCTTTTTGGTGATTTCTGATGGTTTGCTAACTTTAATATAAGATGAGTCTATTCTTGAGATTTTCGTGGAGTAAGCTGAAGTTGGCCTTTAACAGCGATTTGGACTATTCGATTGATAGAGCATTGAAGCATTATTCTTCATTGTTTGTTTTGCCCTCTTATCGAAAAATTGTTTTGCTTACTTTTCTGGAATGTACTATAGCCAGTGTCTTGACACTTTTTTCCGTTGCAGGTGTTCAATTATATCTTGCTTTGCAGTTTGGCTTATTTCTTTTCTTGGTGTCAGCATTTTCGGATCTGATGATAAGACACGTTTTTTTCGAATCAGACCAGGTTTACAACACGAGGCGTTGCTCTGCTCTCTCTATGTTTTCTATTTTATTGTGGTTCGGCTTTCTGATTGTGGGTTCTCTACTTGTTCGTTTAATCTCTCTTTGGAGTTTTTGGGTTGATCTTTCTCTAGTCGGTTTTGCTGCTGTTTGTATTCTCCGTTTGATTGTGCTTTTCTCAACTTCTTTTGTGACTTATTGGAAAGTTGTGGGCGCCTCAATAGCTCCGCCTATAATTTGCCTCTTACCTATTTTTTATTTGGCATATTCTGTAGGGTTTACATCTAACAGTGCTACACTGGCGTTTTTTCTTTCCTCCCTTATCATTTCAATTATCACGGCGTTTATTTTCATTAGAATAGTAGACCAAGTAGGCGCGAGAAATTTCCAAGTACCTACAACCACTGTTTTGAAGGCTTTCCTTGCTAACTGGATGGAAGATCTAAATGCGCCAGTTGAAAAGCTTTTTGAGAATTTTGGAAAGGAAAAAACTATTGATTTTTCCCTGCTAGCCTTTGAGAAGGTAAAGAACAATATTAATGCTATAATTGCTGTATCATCGGTCCATCCTGGACCTTTTAAAAACGTTGGAAGCAGTCTTCTTCCCTTTTTGATTCAAGAGGAATTAACTAAGAAGCTGAATTCTGTTGTTATGGTTCCTCATGGTTTATTTGGGCACGAGTTCGATCTTGCATCGCAACAACAAAACCGAAAAGTGTTGAGCGGCATATTAGATGCTTCCCGTTTCACGGATTTTGCCTCTAAAGCCACAAAATTTGTAAGAACAAAAAAGGGCACAGCAAGTGCAAGTTGTCAAATATTCGGAAATTGCGCAGTCATTACTTTGACCTTAGCCCCTAAAACTACTGAAGACTTTCCACAGGAAGTAGGTGACTTCATTCTTGAAAAAGCGTCAAAGCTCGGATTGGCACATGTAGTAACAGTCAATGCTCACAACAGCATTAACGATCCCTTTAATATTGGTGAGGCAGTGGAACCTTTAAAGGAAGCTGCTTGGGATGCTTTGAAACAAGTTTCCAAACTGACACCGTCTTCTTTTGAGGTTGGAGCAGCAAAAGTTGTTCCTGAAGGGTTCAGCTTTGAGGAAGGTATGGGTCCTTGTGGGATATGTGTTTTAGTGGTTAGAGTTGGCGGGCAGATTTGTACTTATGTAACTATTGATGGCAATAACATGGTTTCTGGTTTGAGAGAAAAGATACTTGATGTTATAGAAAAGTTAGGTGTTGATGCAGGGGAGGTGCTTACCACAGACACACATATTGTGAACGCAATAGGTAAGACGGCACGGGGGTATCACCCTTTGGGAGAAGCAATACCCCACGGTAAGTTGATTAATTATGTCAGACAAGCGGTCAAAGAAGCGTTAAACAATATGAAGCCAGCGTCTGTAGCTTGGCGTGTGGGAACGGTTCCCAATGTTAAAGTTATTGGAGAGAGACAGATAGAAGAGATGTCGCAACTGGCGGACAGGGCGTTATATCGGGCTAAGAAAACAGCGGTTCCTTTGTTTGCAGCTGCAGGTCTACTATTAATCGCATTGCTTATTGTTCTTTAGCTATCCTTGTGTTTTATGTTACATTTCTTGAGCAGTTTATTCCAGCGTTTGTCTATGTTCTTCTGAATATCATCGATCATGTGCTCAAATTTTGGTCTAAACAGATGTCCAAAGCGGCGCTGCATCTTCAAATATTCTCTAACCAGTTTCTTGCGTTCTGGCTTCAAAGCCATAATTTTGCTTTGAGGCGACAAGCTATATTCCCCGTCCACCGTTTCCCACAGTGGAAATATGCAAGTTTCCACTGCTAAACGAGCGATTTCTATGGTTTTACTTGTGTCATATCGCCAGCCTCGAGGGCAAGGCGCAAAAACGTGTAGAAAAGCTGGGCCTTCTGCTTCTAGACCTTTTCGGGTTTTAATGAGTAAGTCTTGCCAATAGGCAATTGAAGCTGTTGCTACGTAGGGAATGTTGTGAGCTACCATTATATCTGCTATGGGTTTCTTGAATTGAGGCTTTCCTGGGATTACTTTGCCGGCTGGTGATGTGGTGGTTGAAGCTCCGTAGGGAGTGCCTCCGCTTCGTTGTATACCTGTGTTCATGTAGGCTTCGTTGTCGTAAAGAACGTATAGAAAGTCGTGACCTCGCTCAGCTGCGCCAGATAATGCTTGAATTCCGATATCAAAGGTGCCTCCGTCGCCTGCGAAAGCTATCACGTCAACATGTTCCTGAAGTTCTCCTTTTCTTTTCATAGCTTTCAACGCAGCTTCGATGCCTGAGGCGTTGGCTGCCACGTTTTCGAAGGCTGTGTGAATCCATGGCACTTTCCATGCTGTGTAGGGATATATGGTTGAGACGACTTCCATGCATCCTGTTGCGTTTGTGACTATTGTGGGTCCTCGCGTTGCTTTCATTACCTGTCGCAAGGCTATGGCTGGACCGCATCCTGCGCATGCTCGGTGTCCAGACGTGAATAGTTCTGGTTTTTCCACGATTTCCTTTGCAGTGAATCTCCAAGAAGCGTCTGCCATCTTTTGTTGCCTCCTATTCTCGCACTCCTGCAAACTGCACGTATCTTTTAACTTGATTTGTTTCGAGGATTTCTTGCAGGTTCTTGTAGATGTTTTGAATGGTGTTTTGAGGCATGTCTCTTCCTCCAAGACCATATATGTAGTTTACAACATGTGGATGTGTTTTGGTATCATACAGTGCGTGGCGTATTTCATGAAATATGGGTCCTCCGTGTCCGCCGAAACTGTTGCTCCTGTCCATCACTGCTACTGCTTTCACGTTTTCTAGTGCGCTTACGATTTCTGTTACTGGAAGAGGTCGGAAAGTGCGAAGACGTAACAACCCTGCTTTCACTCCTTTAGCACGAAGCGTGTCTACCACACTTTTGGTGGTGCCTGCAGTTGAGCCTACACAGACTGTGGCGATTTCGGCGTCTTCAAGATGATAGTCTTCAATAAGACCGTTTCCATATCTGCGCCCGCTTAGCTGGGCATATTCGCTGTGGATTTGCGTAATAATTTTAGAGGCTCTTTTTATTGCTTCTTCTTGTTGTCTTTTATGTTCAAAATAGTAATCGTAAAGGTCTAAAGGTCCCATCGTTATGGGATTAGCTGTATCCAGTTTGAAGGGCACCTTTTTGCCTTCATGGGCAGTTATCAGAGGAATTTGCCTTTTACCAACAAATTTCTGTATAGTTTCGTCTGGCAACACTTGGACGTTTTCCAAAGTGTGGCTGAGGAAAAATGCGTCGAGACATACCATTACTGGCAGAAGCACGTTGGGATGTTCGGCTATTCGGAAAGCTTGGATGATTGAATCGTAGGCTTCCTGCGAATTTTCCACGTAAATCTGTATCCAACTGCTGTCTCTTTCCACCATGCTATCGGAGTGGTCGCAGTGTATGTTTATTGGCGCAGATAATGCTCTGTTTGCGATGGCCATTACTACTGGTGCTCTACAGCCTGATGTGACGTACAGTATCTCATGCATCAGAGCAAGACCGGCTGAAGCTGATGCAGTGAAGGTTCTTACTCCTGTGGCGGAAGCAGCTAGGCATGCGGTTAGGGCGCTGTGTTCTGATTCTGTGCAGACAAATTCAGTGTTCACTTCTCCGTCTGCCACGTATTCGCTGAACTTTTCTACGATAATTGTTTGCGGCGTGATTGGATATGCTGCTACTACGTCTACGTCAGATTGTTTGACGGCGAGGGCAACTGCTTCGTCGCCATTTAATGCAAGAACCTTTTGTTGTTGAATAGTCTCCATTTCAAGCCTCCTCTTCCCTCACCATTCTTATGGCGTCAACTGGGCATTCATTGGCGCATATGCCGCAGCCTTTGCAGAAGTCGTAGTCGAACTCGATGTCTTCTGTAGCTTTGTTCCATTTTATGGCTGAGTCTGGGCATATCATAGGGCAAAGTAGGCATTTTGTGCATTTTTCTGGGTCACGGACTGGCTTGAAGGTTCTCCAGTCACCTGTTAGGTATTCTGTCGCTGGCTTCCAACAGACTCCTGCTATTGGGAGTTCTTTCCAGCCTTTTTGTTTTTGGCTCATTCTGTTTCTGTCTCCTTATGTGCCTCTCTTATTACGGCGATGTTTCTTTCTGCCAATTCTTGGCGAAAACGTTCTCTAATCACCTTCTCGATGCTTCCTAAACCCACTAGGGATACTGCACGAGTTACGGCTCCAAGCATGGCCGTGTTTGTAATGGGAATGTTTAGGATTTTGATGGCGATGTCAGTTGCTGGGACAGTCCAAACTTTCTGGGATGTAATGTTAAGATTCTTTTTTAGCTGTGCTGGGCTTTCTTGGGTGTTGACAATTAGTGTTCCGTCTTCAGTGAGGCCATCAGTTACTCTAACTGTTTTCAAAAGTGTCGGGTCTAACACCGCTGCAACGTTTGGGTTGTAAATAGAGCAGTGAAGTTTGATGGGTTCGTTGCTGATTCTTGTGTAGGCTGCTAGGGGAGCGCCCATGCGTTCTGGACCAAACTCGGGGAATGATTGAACATGTTTTCCTTCGAGGATGGCGGCTTTGGCTAAAAGTTCGCTGGCTGTCCATGCTCCTTGTCCGCCTCTGCCATGCCATCGTATTTCTTGAATCTGTGACATTTGAAGTTCCTCGAACCTTCTTTTCTAAGGTTGAATGGTTAAATATACGTGTTTCTCTCAGGTTTGCAAAACATAAATTAGAAGGCTGTCATAGAGGGAGTTCAGAGAGTCATATTGTATCAATAATATGCAGAAAAAATTGTACAACTTCTTCATAATGCTTGGATATTACTATTTTCTAGTATTTTTGCGAAACACTTTTCCCTTTCCTAAGGCATTTGTTACTTCTCAACAATGCTCACCATAAACAAGGTGTGCACAACCAGGCTGCGATAGGGGATGCAAATGAAAATGGGGAAAATCATAATCAATGAAAAGCTTTGTAAAGGTTGCACACTCTGTGTTCATGCTTGCCCCTTCCATCTTATACGCATTTCTGACCGAATTAACCCTAAAGGATACTATGCTGCCGAGTTCATTGATCCCGAAGGAAAATGCACTGGTTGCACTTTATGTGCCATAACTTGCCCAGATGTTGTCATAGAGGTTTACAGAGAGAAGAAGAATTCCGGAGGAAAGAAGTGATGGTGAAAAAGTTTATGACTGGAAATGAGGCAATCGCCGAAGCTGCAATTCAAGCAGGTTGCCGGCATTTTTTTGGCTATCCTATAACTCCGCAAAACGAGATTCCTGAATACATGTCTAAGCGTATGCCTGAAGTTGGCGGAGTTTACCTTCAAGCAGAAAGCGAAGTGGCTGCCATCAACATGCTTTTCGGCGCCGCTGGGGCTGGTGCAAGAGTGATGACATCTTCTTCTAGCCCTGGAATTAGTCTAATGCAAGAAGGGATTTCCTATATTGTTGGCGCTCAGCTTCCTTGCGTAATTGTAAACATCATGCGTGGGGGACCTGGGCTAGGAGGTATACAGCCCTCCCAGTCTGACTATTTCCAAGCCACTAAAGGCGGAGGCCACGGTGATTATCACCTGCTGGTGTTAGCGCCCCACACTATACAGGAGGCAGTATCGCTTACCATGGATGCCTTCAACCTCGCAGACAAATATCGAAACCCTGTATTAGTTTTAGGAGATGGCTATATGGGACAGATGATGGAGCCTGTAGAATTCAAAAAGACACTACCACCAAAGCTTCCCTCGAAAGACTGGGCTTTGACAGGTGCAAAAGGGCGCCCAGCAAACTTGATTAAAAGCCTCTATCTAAACCCAAAAGAGCTAGAAAACCACAATTTAGAAATCAACCGCAAAATCCAAGAAATGATTAAAAACGAAGTCCGTGTCGAAAACCATCTAACCGACGACGCTGAAGTAATCATTGTCGCTTACGGAACAGTTGCGAGAATCGCGAAGACTGCCCTAAAAGTCCTCCGCGAAAAAGATATAAAAGCAGGAATGATTCGCCCCATCACCGTCTTTCCTTTCCCATACGAAACTTTAAACAAAGTGGCAGAAACAGTGAATAAATTTTTAGTCGTTGAAATGAGCCTTGGACAAATGGTTGAAGACGTTAAACTCGGCGTATGCGGTAAAGCCGAAGTTCGCTTCTACGGACGAACAGGCGGCATGGTTCCAAACTACGACGAAATCGTTACTGAAACAAGCAAACTCGTAAAGGAGGCAAGCTAAATGCAAGTAGAAATGGAGAAAGTCTTTACAAGGCCAAAAACACTACTTCCAGTATCCACCCATTACTGCCCTGGCTGTGGACATGGAATTATGGCTCGCATTGTGGCAGAAGTAATCGACGAGTTCGAAGTTAGGGAAAAAACTGTGGGAGTCGCTCCTGTAGGCTGCTCCGTTCTTCTCTACAATTATCTCGACATCGACATGTACGAAGCCGCCCACGGTCGTGCACCCGCAGTTGCAACAGGCTGCAAACGAGTTCACCCCGAACTAGTCGTGTTTACTTATCAAGGAGACGGCGACTTTGTTTCCATAGGCATGGCTGAGGCAATCCACGCAGCTGCCCGAGGAGAAAAAATCACGACAGTATTCATCAACAACGCAATTTATGGAATGACTGGAGGCCAGATGGCGCCTACAACCCTCCTCGGTCAAAAAACCACAACTTCTCCCATGGGGCGGAAACCAGAACAAGCAGGCTATCCGATTAGAATGTCTGAGCTGCTTTCAACTCTTGATGGTGCGACGTACATTGCAAGAGTAGCTGTAAGCAGTCCGAAACACATTATTCAAGCTAAAAAAGCCGTAAAGAAGGCGTTTGGAACGCAGATAAAGGGCTTGGGGTATTCTATGGTGGAAGTCTTGTCGCAATGTCCAACAGACTGGCATATGACCCCAGTTGAAGCAACGAAATGGGTGGAAGAAAAAATGATATCTTACTATCCCTTAGGCGAATTTAAAACTCCAAAGGAGAGTTGACAGATGGAAAAGCCTCTCTATGCGAACGTCACAATGGCTGGCTTCGGCGGTCAAGGCTTAATGTTCATTGGAAAGCTATTGGCTTACAGCGCCATGAAAACCGGGAAATACGTTACTTGGATACCTTCTTATGGTCCTGAAATGCGTGGAGGAACTGCCAACTGCACGGTAGTCATATCAGATGAGGAAATAGGTTCACCAGTCATAACGTCGCCGCAAGTACTGATAATCATGAATAATCCTTCGTTGAAGGCCTTCGAAACTCGGCTTCAGCCAAGTGGACTCCTGTTTCTCAACAGTTCACTAATCACCCACAAAGTCACAAGAAAAAACATCGAAGCCATAGCTATACCAGCAAACGACATAGCAATAGAAGTAGGTGAAAAAAGAACAGCCAACATGGTTATGCTTGGAGCCTACATAGCCCACACAAAAGTTGTCCCAAAAAACAGTATTCTTGAAGGCTTAAGGGAATTCTTCGGCAAGAAAATCCAATTTTTAAACGTAAACACGCAAGCCTTTGAAAAGGGGATGGAATACCGCAAACGTAAGGAATAAAGGAAAAGCCCTCAACAGTTTCTGTCTGTAGCACATGAGACATAGGAAAACTATAAGAGACTCCAAACAAATTTTATAGAACACAATTCAATATCTTGGGTACAGACGCATCACATGACATCATAGTCCTCAAGTAACTTGAGGAGGTAGAAAACATGACAGAAGAAAAACCTGCAAAACCAAAAGAAGCAAAGAAAGAAAAGCCTAAAGAGGTGGTAAAGACGAGCGACAACGCTGTCCTCATCGGCCGAAAACCAGTGATGAACTACGTAGTTGCCTGCCTCACCTTCTTCAACTCAGGTGAGAAAAACATCTGCGTCAAAGCCAGAGGACGGGCAATCAGCACGGCCGTCGACACCGTCG
>Ga0209427_10010450_pt1 | contig 10279 bp, 6 predicted proteins | sample DeeMarSWOR136_30_FD_187465 | JGI IMG/M metagenome (GOLD analysis project Ga0209427, IMG submission 187465) | Marine sediment microbial communities from White Oak River estuary, North Carolina - WOR-1-36_30 (SPAdes) (version 2) | ecosystem: Environmental > Aquatic > Marine > Intertidal zone >...
AGGCCGTGGATCTTCTCAGGGTCCTTGTCAAGTCCGGTTCCCACGTCCGGGTGATTATGACCAGGAGTGCCGAGGAGTTTGTTTGCCCTCTAACCTTTGAGGCCCTTTCAGGACACCGAGTATGGACCCATATGTTCGGGCGACAAGAGGATGCCCCATTTCGACACATCGCTTGGGCAGACGAGTCGGATGCTGTCGTCGTCGCGCCGGCCACTGCTAATATCATCGGCAAGATGGCCCATGGGATTGCAGACGATCCTTTAACCACCTTTGTTTTAGCCGTTCGGCCGCCCATTTTGGTTTGTCCATCCATGAACGTTCGCATGTATGAAAATCGTGCGGTTCAGGACAACATAAAGAGGCTTGAGCAGTTCGGCCTCGATGTGCTCCGTCCCGAGAGCGGGTCACTGGCCTGTGGCCACGAGGGCCCAGGCCGGCTGCCACATGTCGAGGTAATAGCAGAGGCACTTCGTTTCCTGTTGTGTACACAGGACCTGGCTGGAGAACGGATCCTGGTAACTGCTGGACCAACTCAGGAGCCGATCGATCCCGTCAGGTTCATAAGCAATCCCTCTTCAGGCAAGATGGGACATGCCCTTGCGCGTGTTGCCAGGCGTCGGGGGGCAGAAGTCCTGTTGATTAGTGGGCCCACTGCGCTTCCTGACCCTCAGGGTGTCAGAGTGATCCGGGTCGGGACTGCTGAAGAGATGTTCAATGCAGTGATGGACCATGTGAAACAAACCACGATTGTAGTAAAGGCAGCTGCGGTATCGGACTGGCGGGCGGCCAGTCTTTTTGATCATAAAGTAAAGAAGGAAGAGGTGACGCAGCCTTTACGCCTTGAACAAACCCCAGACATCTTGAAGGCACTGGGAGAAAACAAGAAAGGTCAAATTTTGGTTGGTTTTGCGGCCGAGACTCAGAATCTACGGGAAAATGCCTGTGCCAAGCTAACCGCAAAGAACTTGGACCTTATTGTCGCCAATCTCATCGGGCAGACTGATTCAGGGTTTGGTTCGGAAACCAATCAGGTGAGCCTTTTCTACAGAGACGGCCGCACCGAGGACCTACCTGTTATGGATAAGGAGGACCTTGCAGATATTTTATTGGACAGGATGTTGGAGATTAAGAAGAAGTGAGTGATGTCAGTGGTCAGTGGTCAGTAGGCGGTAGGTAGTAAGCACTATCCTGTATCGAGTATCTATCACCCGGCATCAGAGATCGGCATACATGACAGAACCTATTCAATCTTTTGGTGACAGATCCGCCCGGCTCTTGTCTGAAATTACCGAGGACTTCAAGGGCTATCTCCAATATATGAAAGGGTTAGGGTATGCTGGCGCGACCTTGTCTGAAAACTCTCTCAGAATCTTAGATGAGTGGTACGCAGAGCCCATGGCAGAAACCCTGGACACGATACAAAAGGATCTTGGCACCTGCCGGAGATGCAAACTCCACAATGGGCGCAAACATATCGTTTTTGGAGCTGGGAATCCCCAGGCAAAGCTGGTCTTGGTAGGCGAAGCTCCAGGCTACGAAGAAGACGTACAGGGCCAGCCGTTTGTGGGTCAGGCAGGCCAGCTCCTTACCAGGATACTCAGAGCCATTCGATTGGCCCGAGAGGATGTCTATATTTGCAATATCATAAAGTGTCGCCCTCCAGGGAATCGAAATCCTGAACCGGACGAAATCGCTGCCTGCATCCCTTTTCTTCACAGGCAGTTGATGGCCATAAGGCCCAGGCTCATATGTGCCCTGGGTACCTTTGCGGCCCAAACACTGCTTGGAACCAATACGCCCATTTCTCGATTGCGTGGCCACTTTCATATCTACGAAGGTATTCATCTTCTTCCCACATATCACCCGGCCTTTCTCCTGCGAAATCCTTCCAAGAGGCGTGATGTCTGGGAAGATATGCAAAAGCTTCAGGAGGCATATGAAAAGGCTTAGAAGTACCCTTATAGGAATAGTGTTGACAGCCATGCTGGTTGGCGGTTTTCCCTTTGCAGCCCATGCCGCCAAAGGTGATGTGTATGTGGTCAAGGTTGCAGGTACGGTCAATCCAGGCCTGGCAGAATTTATGATAAGAAGCTTAGAAACGTCTTCTAGGGAGGGGGCTGCCTGTCTTGTGATCCAACTCGACACGCCCGGAGGCTTGGCCCTTTCCATGCGTTCAATCGTTATGGCCATGCTGGCCTCCGAGATTCCTGTGGTGGTCTATGTATCGCCGAGTGGGGCGCGGGCGGCCTCAGCAGGGGTGATGATCACCCTGGCGGCAGATATAGCGGCCATGGCTCCCGGCACCAATATTGGTGCAGCGCATCCCGTGAACCTCGGGCAAAAGGAGATGGACAAGGCCATGGCCGAGAAGGTCGTCAACGACATGGTGGCCTATACCAAGAGCATTTCAGAAAAGCGGGGTCGCAACAGCGAATGGGCCGAAAAGGCGATTCGTGATAGCGTCTCGGTCACAGAGAAAGAGGCCTTGGACCTAAAGGTCATTGACCTCATTGCCAAGGATTTGGACGATCTTATTGAAAAGATCGATGGTCGAGAATTAAAGGAAAAAGGAACATTACGCACTAGAGGAGTGAAGCGGGTAGTCCTCACAGAAAGCCTCAGGGACAAGATCCTTAAGACCTTGAGTGACCCCAACATTGCCTATCTTCTCATGATGATCGGCATGGCCGGACTATATTTTGAACTTTCCCATCCCGGCGCTATTTTCCCCGGCGTTATCGGGGCCATCTCCCTTATTTTGGCCTTCTTTGCGTTTCAGACACTTCCGGTCAATTACGCAGGGATCTTGTTGATTGTCGTTGCTCTTATCCTTTTTATTCTCGAGATGAAAGTGACCAGCTACGGTCTTCTGAGCCTGGGTGGCATCATCTCGCTCTTTTTGGGGTCCTTGATGCTGTTTGAGGGGGATGGGGGCGCACCCGAGATGCGTCTGTCCTGGCGTGTACTGATTCCCACGGTTATTATGGTTTCCGGCTTCTTTATGGTGGTAGCCGGCCTGGTATTTCGCTCCCAGATATCCAAACCCAGGACTGGCGACAAGGGATTGATCGGGGAGGTGGGAGTGGTCAAGGAAAGGCTTGCGCCCAGAGGCAAAGTCTTTGTCCATGGGGAGCTTTGGAACGCAGAGGCGCCAGAACTGATCGAGGCAGGTGCCAACGTACGTGTGATAGGCATGGATCACCTTGTCTTGAAGGTCGAGGAGGTTGAATAGGCGCGCCGAAAATTTGACAATATCGTAAGGGTATTATAAATTAAATTTAATGTTTGGGGCAAAAAGTCCGAAATAAAGGAAAGAACCTCTTAATATGGCCTTTCATCAACGCGATGCAGCCCAGATTATATGGGGTGTGCTTTTGATTACAATGGGTGTGCTCCTTTGCGTCACAAAGCCGTATGCCATTCGCTTATTGCCGGAGTCTACCTCCTTGAGCTTTGCGCGGTACTTTATTGCTGTTTTCCTGATAGTTGGCGGGGCCAAGAAATTATACAGGTTGTATTTTTATAATGACAAAGAATCCCCTAGAGACGGGTAGGTTGCACATAAATTTGGAGCAAAATGATTCTTAAATGGTAGGGATTTAGCCTTTTGAAAAAACCCGGATTTTACTCACTCCTGTGAGCAATTTTGGGATTTTCGATTCGCCTGGCTAAATTGCAAAAACTCGGGCTAACTCCCTCAAACAGTTTGCAATTCTTAACGTCCGGCTCATCGTAAATCTTTTTCCAAAATTGCTCAATGTCGTTCGCAAAACAGGGTTTTTAAAAGTGCTAAAGTCTTACTTTAAATGGAGATTTAAACTGTCATGGTCGTAGTAGAGATGTCAGAAAGGCAGGCAGCTGCCAACGAAGCCGCAAATGGACTTGCTGAGCAGCAAGACATGAGCCATAGCGATAGGCTTCTAGACATTACGAACCGTATCCACTCCGCAAGGAACACCGATGAAATCCTGATTGACCTAAAGGATGACATTATCAAATTATTTGAGGCTGAGCGGCTCACGGTTTACACGGTGGATGGAGTCAAGAAGGAGCTGGTGTCCCGGGTCAAATCAGGAGATGAGATCAGGGAGATACGTGTGCCCATCTCCGCAGACAGTCTTGCAGGTTACGCGGCATCAAAGGGACAGTTGATCAACATCAAGGACGTGTACGATGATAAGGAATTGGCCTCAATCGATCCGAATTTGAGGTTCGATAAGACTTGGGACCAAAAGAGTGGGTTTCGAACGCGAGAGGTGCTGGCGATTCCTGTAAACTTTCAGAAGTATCTAATGGGCGCCATTCAGGTTATCAATTGCATGAATGGTAGAGCCTTTACCGAGCGGGACGAAGCAGCGGTCCAGGAGCTGGCCACGACGCTTGGGATTGCGATTTACAATCAAAAGAGGATGGCAAAGGCCCGTCCGGGCAAGTTTGATTATTTGCTGGAAAACGGACTTTTGACTCAGAAGGAACTCGACAAGGCGATACTAGATGCCCGGAAGACCAGGAAAGACATAGAATCGCTCCTCATGCACAGTTATAAGCTTTCCAAAAAGGATGTTGGGAGAGCCCTTAGCCACTATTATAAGACGCCTTTTTTGGAGTATAACGAGCGCATCCCAATTCCTGGTGAACTCTTAACCGGTCTGAAGGTCTCGTTTCTGAAGAACAATTGCTGGGTGCCGATCGAAAGAAGGGAGGAAAAGATTGCTATTGCTATTGACAATCCTTTTGACCTTCAAAGAATAGATATAATTAAACCTCTCTTTTTGGGTGAACAGCTTGAGTTCCGTGTAGCCCTGAGGGAAGATATCTTCAAATATATCCATCTCTTTTTCGAGGAGATAGAAAAGAAGCAGAGCTCTATTGACGAGATCCTTGGGCAGTTGGAGATGGAGGAGGAGGAGATTGAAGAGGCGGAAAAGGGTCTAAGCGAAGATGACAGCGCCGTTGTCCAACTGGTTAACAAGATAATCCTGGATGCCTACGAGCGGAATGCCTCAGATATTCACATCGAACCTTACCCTGGAAAGAAGAATACCGAGGTTCGGTTCAGAGTTGACGGCGCCTGCCACCTTTACCAGACCGTTCCGTACAATTATCGTGCTGCACTCGTCTCCCGCATCAAGATTATGTCCGATCTGGACATTGCTGAACGCCGCAAGCCCCAGGACGGCAAGATAAAGTTCAAGAAGTATGGTGGGAAGGACATTGAGCTCCGCGTAGCGACAGTGCCAACCGCAGGCGGCCTGGAAGACGTGGTCATGCGTCTATTGGCGGCAGGTGAGCCCATACCGCTTAACAAGATGGGGTTTTCAAAAGCGAATTACGAAAACTTTTTGAGCATCATTACCCAACCTTATGGGATTATCTTTTGTTGTGGGCCTACCGGGTCTGGAAAGACCACAACCCTGCATTCCGCCCTCGGTTACATCAATAAACCTGAGATCAAGATATGGACGGCCGAAGACCCGGTGGAGATCACCCAGGTGGGTCTGCGGCAGGTTCAGGTCAAGCACAAGATAGGTTTTGATTTTGCCACAGCCATGCGATCATTCTTGAGAGCGGACCCTGACGTAGTCATGGTAGGTGAGATGCGCGACAAGGAGACCACGCATATCGGTATCGAGGCCTCACTGACCGGACACTTAGTCTTTTCCACGCTGCATACAAACAGCGCCCCTGAAAGTATCACACGGCTGCTAGATATGGGAATGGACCCTTTCAATTTTGCAGATGCAATACTCGGTATCCTTGCCCAGCGACTGGTTCGTACCCTTTGTAAGAGCTGCAAAAACGAGTACAACCCTTCTAAAAAGGTATATGATGAGCTGGTTCGGGAATATGGCCCGGAAGATTTCAAGAAAATAAACATCCCTTATTCAAAGGATCTTAAGCTATACAAGCCTGCGGGTTGCCATGAATGCAACAATACTGGATATCGGGGTCGTATGGGCCTTCATGAACTCTTGATGGGAACCGATGACATGAAAAAGCTGATCCAGCTAAAAGCCAAGATGGAAGACATTCGGAATCAGGCCATCAAGGATGGAATGACGACCCTGAAGCAGGACGGTATTGAGAAGGTCTTTGCCGGCCACACCGATCTGTTACAGGTGAGGAAGGTTTGCATTAAGTGAGAAAGCTGAAAGGTGAAAGCTCAAAGCTCAAAGCTGAAAGCAAGAACGGGACAATGCTTTTTTGCGTTTCTTTTGCTTTGACCTTTGAGCTTTCAGCTTTGAGCTTGTTTTCATATGTCCTCCTTTAAACTGACCTCTGACTTTACGCCAAAAGGCGACCAGCCAAGGGCCATTGAAGAGCTAAGTCAGAGGGTCAGGAAAGGTCTCCGGCATCAGGTGCTTCTGGGTGTCACCGGTTCGGGCAAGACCTTTACGATGGCCCATGTGATCGCCCAGGTCGACAAACCCACCCTTGTGATTGCTCCGAACAAGACCTTAGCTGCTCAGCTCTACGAGGAGTTCAAAACCTTCTTTCCTGACAATGCGGTCGAGTATTTTGTCAGCTATTATGACTACTACCAGCCTGAGGCATACCTGCCGGTCACCGATACCTACATTGAAAAAGATGCCTCGATCAACGAAATGATCGATAGACTGCGCCATTCGGCCACCCGGTCTGTACTGGCCCGGCGCGACGTGATTGTGGTGGCGAGCGTATCGTGCATCTTTGGTCTGGGTGCCCCCGAAGATTACCTGGAGATGTGTCTTGAACTCAAGCCAGGCACCGCCTTTGTACGGGACGTTATGCTGAGGCGGCTGGTGGCCATGCAGTATACCCGCAACGACTATGATTTCCACCGCGATACCTTCCGGGTCAGGGGCGACCGGGTAGAGATTTTCCCGGCTTATGAGGACGACAAGGCCGTCCGCGTGGAGTTTTTTGGTGACACCATCGAGCACATCTATGAAATCGATCCTCTACTGGGGAGGGTGGCAAGGCCTCTTAAGCGGGTGGTCATCTACCCGGCCAGCCATTACGTAACCTCAAGGGTCACCTTGAATAATGCAATTAAATCCATAAAAGAGGAGCTCAAAGAGCGCATCGAACACTTTAGAGATGCCAAGAAATGGATTGAGGCCCAGCGGATCGAGGAGCGCACCGATTTTGACCTCGAGATGATGCGGGAACTGGGCTACTGTCACGGGATCGAAAACTATTCGCGCCATCTGACCGGCAGAAAGCCAGGTGAACCGCCCCCGACCTTGCTGGATTATTTCCCGGAGGATTTTCTCCTATTTATTGATGAAAGTCACATTGGGATTCCCCAGTTGCGGGGCATGTACCACGGGGATCGATCCCGAAAGGAGACCTTAGTCGAATACGGATTTAGGCTCCCTTCGGCCCTGGACAACAGACCCCTCACCTTTGAGGAGTTTTCAAGCAAGACACCCCAGGTGATCTATGTGTCCGCCACACCGGGCGACTTTGAGATTGAGACGGCCGAAGGACGGGTAGTGGAGCAGATCATCCGTCCCACAGGGCTCATCGACCCCGGGGTTATTGTCAAGGCTGCCGAGGACCAGGTGGACGACCTCTTGGAGGAGATCAGGGTCCGCGAAGAGCGCAAAGAAAGGGTCCTTGTGACGACCCTGACCAAACGAATGGCAGAAGATTTGACCGATTATTACAAGGATCTGGGGGTCAAGGTTCGCTACCTTCATTCTGATATCAAGACCATGGAACGGATCGAAATCATACGCGATCTTCGTCTGGGGATATTTGACGTGTTGATCGGGATCAACCTGCTCAGGGAGGGCCTGGATCTACCCGAGGTCAGCTTGGTAGCCATCTTGGATGCTGACAAAGAGGGGTTTCTTCGTTCGGCGCGCTCCCTGATTCAGACCTGTGGTCGGGCGGCCAGGAATGTGCTTGGCACGGTGATCCTATACGCCGATCATGTGACGCGGTCGATCCAGAGGGCCGTTGATGAGACGAATCGGCGGCGAAGGCTTCAGGAGGCATACAATAAAAGGCATCACATTACTCCTGAAAGCATACAAAAGGAGATTACGAGCATACTTACCTCGGTCTATGAGGCAGACTACGTTACAGTACCTACGGTCTCGGAACCCTCAGCCGAGTATAGATCTGTGGATGACCTGGACAAAGTCGTTGAGGAACTTGAAGAGGAGATGAAAAAGGCGGTCAAGGAGTTGGCCTTTGAAAAGGCTGCACAACTGAGGGACGAGATCAAAGAGCTTCGGAAGCTGGGTATGGATTTGAGATAATTGCATATGAGGAACAGACTCAAAGAAAGACTCACAGGCCTCCCGTCGGCACCAGGTGTATATCTAATGAAGGATTCCAAGGGGCATGTTCTGTACGTGGGCAAGGCAAGAGACCTGAAAAAACGTGTTGGCTCCTACTTCAGCGATACTGGCCAGAAGGATTTGAAGACGAGTCTGCTGACTGAAAAGATCGACCACTTTGATACCATCCTCACCAATACCGAAAAAGAGGCCCTGATCCTTGAGTCGAATCTTATCAAACAACACCGTCCTCGGTACAACGTGATCCTCAAAGATGACAAACGTTATCCATGTCTGCGGCTTGATATGAAGCGCCCCTATCCCAACTTGACTGTTGCCAGAAAGATCAAAAAGGACGGGGCCCTATATTTTGGCCCTTTCCCCTCTGCCGGTGCCGTGCGACAGACCCTGAAGGTGATCCACAGCACCTTCAAAATCCGCAAGTGCAAGAGTAGGACCCTCAAGCGCCGAGAGCGACCCTGCCTGAACTACCAGATGGGACTCTGCCTTGGACCGTGCAGCCGGTCTATAGCCCCGGAGATTTACCAGGCGGTAGTTGAAGATGTGATTTTGTTTTTGAAAGGAAGGACGCCAGAGCTGATCAAGAATGTGAGAAAACGGATGGAGTCTGCTGCGGCCCGGGAGGATTTTGAGGCAGCGGCAGGCCACAGGGACAGGCTGTTTGCTCTGGAAAGGACCCTGGAAAAACAGGTGGCCGCAACCACCGATTTCAAAGACCGTGACGTGCTGGGCATGGCTCGACAGGACAGGGCGGCCCTTATAATGGTACTTTTTATCAGGGGCGGGTTTTTGCTGGGAAACCGGCCGTTCTATCTCTCAGAGACCGTCGCCTCTGATGCCGAGATGATCACTTCTTTTGTGAAGCAGTACTATGAAGAGGCTCCCTTTATCCCGAAAGAGGTTCTGCTGCCGACTCAAGCTGAAGATCAAGCCCTCCTTGAAGAATGGCTTAGCGATCTTAAATGCGAAAGGGTTCGAATCATGATGCCTCAAAGGGGTGAGAAGGCCGGGCTTGTTCAAATGGCGGATCAAAATGCGGCAAAGGGCCTGAAGGAGGAGCTATATGCTGCCATGGCCGAACAGGAGCTTCTGGATCGGCTTCAAAAAAGGCTGGCCCTGGAGCGACGACCTGAGCGCATAGAATGTTTTGACCTTTCGAACCTGGGCGGTAGTGAGGGTGTAGGAAGCATGGTGGTCTTTGAAAGGGGAAGACCAGTTCCAGCGGCATATCGGAAATACCGTGTCAGGTTTGCACCAGGCAGGGATGACTACGCAATGCTGAGAGAGGTTCTTATGAGGCGTTACAAAAAGGTGGATGCCGGACAGCCCATCCCGGATCTACTCATGGTTGATGGGGGAAAAGGACAGCTAAACATGGCTATTGCGGTGCTCAAGGCTTTGCAGCTTTTTGGTTCATTTGACCTGATTGGGATTGCCAAGAAGGACCCTGAGCGTGGTGAGACCGAAGACAAGATATACAAGCCAGGCCGAAAGAACCCTGTAAACCTTAGAAAGGATGCAGAGGTGCTTCTCTTTCTCCAAAGGATCAGGGATGAGGCCCACCTGTCAGTCATAACCTATCATCGCAAGCGCCGCCTGATGGCCTCTCGCCGGTCGGTGCTGCAAGAGATCCCCGGAATTGGAGAAAGGCGGAAAACGCAGCTCTTGAAGCATTTCGGCAGCCTGAAACGCATCAAAGCCGCGTCCGTTGAAGAACTTGCTGCTGTTCCTGGCATGACCCGCCAGGCAGCACAGGCGGTTTTTGAGGCGTTGAAATAACGAGGTTAGGGACTTTGCCCCACTATTGCATCACTCCGTGTAGCTAGCACAAACCGATTGCCAATAAAAAGACCCTTTATCTCAATAAGTTGTAAAAATCCCGAAATGTCAAGTTACGCAAGATACAAAACGACCGCACCTGATAACATGATGCTGGTTCCGAGGAGTCTGAGTCTGATATGCTCTTCCTTGAATATCAAACCGCC
>Ga0209427_10010451_pt1 | contig 10279 bp, 11 predicted proteins | sample DeeMarSWOR136_30_FD_187465 | JGI IMG/M metagenome (GOLD analysis project Ga0209427, IMG submission 187465) | Marine sediment microbial communities from White Oak River estuary, North Carolina - WOR-1-36_30 (SPAdes) (version 2) | ecosystem: Environmental > Aquatic > Marine > Intertidal zone >...
CTGCCCGTATGGAAGTAATCCTGACTCCTCCCAGGGATCTGATATTCCTCCTTCCGTCGTTGAATCAATGACCACAGGATACACCCTTTCAGGGTCTTTTAACCAGTTCAACCCCTCTTTATCAATGACTTTCCGAATAATGTACTTATCTCCTGCCGGGTTCACCTCGTAATGAATATCATAACACCTCACTCCAGGATTTCCTTCCTCATACATCACAGGAGGAGGAATAAAAAAGGTCAATCTCCCCGTTTTCTCATGATAAAAATATATACTACCCTCTTTCTCTGACAACCACACATTCTCTATAGAAAATTGCTGTACAATCTGAATACCCCTGAACTTCTCAATAACGACCTCTTCCAAAACCTTGTGATGCAGAAACGTATACCTCAAATCCATCCCCTCAAAAATTTCTTCATACACAAAGGATTTCATTCCTTGGTATTGATCATCACCTCTTTCCTTGCAGAACCCTTCCACCACATTCAATTTCCCAAAGGGTTGTTCACCAGGAATATCATACACAATCAACGCATCACCTTTTTGAAAAGTGAGAAACCCCTCAGATAACTCTTTTTTGATCAAACAGTTGTAAGACATCCCCAGAACGGAACAGTACTCATCATCAAGCGAAACCTCTACGGGTCTCTCCACCATGACAATCTCTCCATCAGAAAAGTCCTGCACACCTCTTTTTGGAATACAATACTGAACTTGAGACCTTTCACAATTCTCCTCACTTCCCACTTTTGAGCCAACGAAACTACTCATCAATATGAGAATTAAAAATAATACCTTTCTTCTCATATATTCACCTCCCCCTATTTGTACATTTCTACCATATAAAGCTTGCGTATTAATCCTTTCAAAAAAGGATAAGATGCCAACTCTACACAGCAATTCTTTTTAGGGTTGTGGTCACAAAATAAACAAATCACAATAGCATGTATCCTCACAGTATCAATAATGAACTTCTCAATACTGTTCTTACGCTTAACCACTTTTGTTACACGTGTAACAGATTTACTGTCGATTTACTGTCTTTTCAATTTACGGTGGATAATTCAAAAATACTTTCCAGAATACTCTAAAAAAATCACGGGTTATTGCCTTTACATAAGTGGGATATTCTTACCAGCAGTATTCTGGACATAGATCGCACACTTCGTGGAGGATAGTCAATGATATGCTAAATAATCCATCATTTCGAAGGTGACCAATACTTCTCATCTTTGGTGGAAGGGTGGAAGGGCATACCTTTATGAACTTAACAATTCCTGCAGTGATATGGAATCTTCAGAAATTGGTCAAGAAGTGAATGATGAGAATATTGATGAAGATATTAAAGGTCCCTCACCAGATCAGTTGTGGAAATGGTATACGGAGGTAGATTCATTCTTCAAAGTTGGCAGTTCTTGGCTATTTGATTATCCTGAGATTGACTCCAGCAAATTTACAGATGAGAGGAGAAAAATAGAAGGTGATGATACAAACATATACATTTGGAAAAAAGTCTATGACGCGTTCTATGGCTTAAATGAGAAAAGTCATGAGAGAGTCATGGTGTACTATTAAAGGTTACTGTGATTGTGGGGTATGGAGACGTAGGATGTAAGATTTCATTTGAGAAAAGTGATATTTGAAAAGCGATATTTGATACTTGAGAAGTGATATTTAAAAAATGCAGAATTGAGCCTGAAAATGATGAAACTATGGGGGTTTACGAAGTTTCATATTTTAAGGATATATTCCCAGAGGAAAAGCTCAAGGAATACATTAGAAGACTTTAAAAAATATGGAACAAAAATGGGAAATGTAATACAGAGGTTGTTGATATTGTGGGAGGTTGTGATGGTACACTTGGTTTTACACAGAAAAAGTTCCATATTTTTTAGGAGATTATAAGGACATGAATGAAGAAACAAATGACAAAAATTCAGTGAAAAACGAAAGTTCTGTAAACCCCTATAATTTGGAGGAAATAAAGATCAATAGTGAAGTGGAAGAGAATCAGTTAATAGACCAGTACGATGAAGAGACTGTTCTGAAGCAGATCCCTGAAGATGACACTCTAATTGAAGATGTGCTCAAAAAATTCAAGAACCCTAACAAGGTGACATACGATAGTTATCTTAAAAGATAAAGCAAAGGTTATTACAGGGATAATCGACGGTCAAGTCTACATCAGAAGACTAACAACTTCAAGAAATGGAAGTCCTCATGTGGATGAGATATGACTCAATAAATGGACTTGTGGTAAATGTGGTGTCAAATTTGCACAAGTACCTTACGAAGATCACAATGTCATGCTATTTGCCAGGATTGCTGGGAAAAGCTTGTTTCTCAAAGCTCTCCTATGAGCTTCACCATCTTTCGATGATATTTGGGATTTTTCTCTTGTTACACGTGTAACAATCTAATGTCTCATGGTGCCCTTCGTATGAGTTCTATTTTTGTGATCCCTTCTACTTTTGCCATTTCTTTTCTTAGTTAGCACTAGGTGTAAACCTAATGGTGTATTGAATCTTTTTTTGGCTGGGTTGTACACTAATTATCAGCATGTACTCTCTCATATTCAAGAACCAATATAAATTATAAGAAGTATGAAAAAAGAGACTGGATGATAAATTGGAATGATTTCCCTATTTATAAGGAGTGATATGATAAATCGGAATAATGCCTTATTTAAAAGGAGTGATAGGATTTAAACAAGTTATTTTAGTCCCGGCGGGCGGATTTGAACCACCAACATATGGATCTACAGTCCATCGTTCTACCAAGTTGAACTACGCCGGGTGTCTCTACTAGGAGGATAAGAGTTTATAAACCTTTCGAATCATAAATTACCCACTGTTGGTGTTTGTCTCAACTTTGTTACACGTGTAACAATTTTTTAGTTTTTTTGACTTTTTTCTGAAATTTTTGTCACTCAAAGAGATTAAATAATATTGACACGGGAACGTGAGCACTTCTGAAATGAGAATGGAAAACCTTTATATTAGCCCATCTTATTTTTCAGTGAGGTGCTTACAATGATCGAAGTCCATCCAGAACTCTGTACAGGGTGCGGCGCCTGTGAAATGGCCTGCAGCTTCTACAGAGAAGAAGAAGTCTTTACCACCATGCGCTCCAGTGTTATACTGCACAGAGAAGAGAAGAAAAATTACTATGGTATCATGCTAAAACGGGAAGGAGAAGTCCTTTTGGGAAGACCAGAAGGTGTCGAAGTCATGAAAGAAGGTGAATCCACTGATGCAGGAGGTGGGGGAAAACCTATTTTGCTAAGAGAACCCTGCGACAACTGTGAACATGCGCACTGTGTCAGGTTCTGTCCCACTGGTTCTTTAGAGGAGGTGTAACTATGGAGTTGTATACTGATCTGATTGCTGTTGTCGATCTGGAAGAAGGTGATGTGGAAGAAGTGGATATAGAAGAAGAATTCATTGAAGAGAACATTGGCGGGGCTGCAGCCAATGCAGCTTTGCTTGAGGAATACCCAGGTTCTCTCATCTTGGGCACAGGTATTTTGACAGGGACACTCTTCCCTGGTTCAGCTGTAGGAGTGGTCACTACCGCAAAAAACGGGACAGTGTGTCATTCTGCATTCAACTGGTTTGCAGGCCCGGAATTAAAGTTATCTGGATTCAGTTTCGTCGTTTTAAAAGGAAAAGCTGAAGCCCCTGTGTATTTGTGGCTGCACGACGAAATTGCAGACATTGAAACCACAGATCTATGGGGAAAGAACACCTGGGAAACTACTGATTATTTAAGAGACGAACTCGGTGAGGACCGCATACAGACGCTGGTGATCGGAGAAGGAGGAGAGAACCAATCGGGAGCTTCCCTCTTAATCAACAACTACTGGGGATGTGATGATAGGAACGGACTGGCCAGTTTGCTGGGCGAAAAAAATGTGAAAGCCATTGCTATGAGAGGTATGGGTGAAATAGAAATTGCAGACCCTGAAGCCTTCGTTTCCAAAGCAGAAGACGTGTTAACCCATCTAAAGTCTAAAATATCAAAGAAAGGTGCCCCCATTAACGGACTGGATAAAATCACCCAACGGCATGATGCGTGTTTCAACTGTCCGTACCCGTGCAGGAATTTTGTTGCCACCGGAGAAGAAGAGGGAGTGGTCATCTTTGGAAAACACCTTAACGATTTGATATCTGCGGGGTTAGACATAAAAACAGCAGCAAAAACGCTCCGAGAATGCTACAAACTGGGTGTTAACCCTCAATACGGGAAAGATCCCACATCTTTGGTATCTGCAGGACTGCAGCCAGTGCAGCCATTAGAAGGAAAAGAACCCTGGTACTACACCATTGGTGTCTGTCCCATTTTGGACCAATTCCAGATCAGCACAGATGCAGTCATAGACATAATCAATGCTGGTACAGACTTAGGTATAACCAAAGAAGGGTTAGATGACGTTGTATCCCGTCTATGAACCATCTGAAAATAGCTTTGTACATAGGTAAAGGAGCCTCCCATTCGTGGATCTGGCTGGTAGATACCCTGGATAAATATGGATTCAGGAATATCCTGTTCATTACTGATGTCTCCACTGCGAAAGCTGATGTACTGGTGATGTCGGGAGGCGATCCTTTTGCCATTTTTTCTTCAGTGCAGCAAAAAGGAGTTTCAAAGATAAGAAAATTTATTGAAGGAGGGGGAACCTACCTTGGTATCTGTGCAGGTACGTATTTTGCTCTCAAATTTCATGACGATCCGTATCCCTGGTTAAATGTGGTCAAAGGTGAAATTTCAAATTTTTCAGTGAATCCTCCATTCAATACGAGAATGCCCCACAAGTATCAGGTTCCCTACAGAAATGGGTTCGTGTTCCACCCGGTGCGAGAAGAAGTTGTTCTCAACTACTGCGGTAATTCTTTGAAAGCCCCCTTGTATGGAGGGCCAGGTATTGTGTCAGCAGATGCTGAATCTCTCGCGTGGTACAAAGGATTCACCAAAAAAACATTATTCCTGTGTGATAGAAAAGCAGCAAAAAAAACTCTCCTTGGGACATCAGCTTTATTATCAAAAAAAGTTAAAAAAGGACATCTTCTCTTGTTTGGACCTCACTTTGAACACCCTTACTACCCTGACGCTAATAAAGAATTGATTGAAATGTTGTCTCAGATTGCTCCTTTGGGGTACCCCTTTGAGATTGCAGGAGAACCGGTCACCGGTGACAAAAAGAGGACATGGACAAAATCGTTGAGACGATGGATAAGCAATGGAAGGTTAGCTGCCTTTGGTCTTGAAAACTATCACTGGAAGATCGGGGAAAAAATCTATGATCCAGAGCGATTGGCCTACTTTTTTGAGACCTGTTTTAACCTGGTGCAGGGTTTTGAACAAAAAGAAAAGATTTTCATACGTGATAACCTTTTAGAAGAAGCGAAAGCACTTGCCTTACACGTGAGAAGGCTGGGGCCTGACCCCAAAGAAGCAGAAATCCTCCTGGAAGGTGTAAAACAGTTCACCAGCCAATTGTATTCCCTTCACTTTTCTACCCTTCAGCAGTTTCAGCAGCTTCAACCAACCCAAAAACCCTGAAAGGGGGCTCAGTAGTAAATTTATTGTACACATAGACTGAAGAATCTTCTACTACTACTTCATACTCAAAGGAGTCAGGAACATCCACGATGGAAGGGTAGATGAACCGGATGTCATCTTCATAGATTTCGTACTGTACCCCGTTAGCATAAACAATGTACGCTTCTTGTTCAGGGTTGTACCTGATTTTGGCTACCTCTGTACTGGTTAATTCACAGATTCCTGGGCAGTACTTTTCCATTTTTGAAACGTACGCAGATGCATTCTTGATATCGTCTAAAATTGCCTTGCAGATCTTGATCTGCTGGTAGTAATCTTTGTATTCTTCCAGGTTAGAGAACCGCTTGTAGTTTCTGAAGGTTTGCTCATCGTAGGGTTCTTCTTCGTATACAGGTCTGCGTTCTTTTGCTCTTTGAATGAAGTCTTCGAGGTTGTAGAGCGCCTTCTCTTCCATGGAATAACAGGGGAGTAACCCAATATAAGGTTTTCTTTAAAGAAGTGTATAGTTCAGTGTTTGTCTTATTACTGCCGTACGAGGTGTAACTTTCATGAGTTTTTTGTTACACGTGTAACAACTAAGCGAATCTTCAAAAGGCTTATGGATTGGTTTTACCTGTAACGTGTGTAGAATAAGAATTGGATGTTGCACCAAAGGTACCAAAAGGTTCAATCCAGATGAGTAAGCTTGACAGCTTCAGACAGAATAGTTAGTAGTTCTCGTTTAAAATTCACGTGGTTTACCAACAATTTCACATCAACAGGTCCAAGGAATAATATTTCTTTACAGAATCAGATTGACCCCCTTCTCATCAGTATTAGAGTTTTTTCACATTCTCGAGCAGACTGTCTGCTTTCTTGCTGAAGAGCTTCACTACTTCCTGTATCAGGTCGTTAATGGACATATTCCCGAAGGATTCCAGCCTGAAGATGAAACTGTCCTCTACGGGTTCTACAGTGATGGCATCGTAATCGCACACATCCATGCACGCACCGCACAAATTGCAGGAATACAAATACTTGGGAACCAATTGGTCGTCGAGAATATCCAGGACATTCCGCGGGCACTCCTCGATGCAGGCCCCTCCAAGATCGCACATGTCTGTATTCACTGTGACGTGGGGAACATGCTGGTATGAAGCTATGGCTGCCTGCCATTTGGCATGATCTTTGGCATATCCTATTCTGGCAATCACATTCAGGGTTAACTTCTGGTTGATACCGAGCTTCACAATAGGAATGTTGTCGTAGGCTGGAACAACATCTGAATCCTCACTGATGAGATCACCAGACATTACCATGCCGGGCCCTTCCTTGGATAAACTGAGGGTAACTGAGCACTTTTCACACCCTTCTTCGCAGCACTCTTCAGCAGGGATGTACCGTTCTGTCTCGGTCGTTAAGGGGATCATGGCCATTCTGTGCGCGATAGTCTCATCATACAAAGGGGATGTATTACTGTAGAATATGACGTAATCTGCAGCAAAGGTAGGTATATCACTGACGAATGCTCTCCGTAATGCATTGACAAAGGCAGCATCCACTCCTTCTATGATGAATTGTATTGTATTTTCTCCTCGGTGTAATACACGAATTTCCATGGTTAAACCCTTCTTCCGCGTTTTCCTCCCTTGGGCTTTGTCCCATCGTGGGGTATGGGAGTGACATCTTCTATTGAGCCGATCTTTAACTGCGCCCGGGATAAAGAACGGATAGCTGCCTGTGCTCCAGGTCCAGGGTTCTTCATCCTGTTACCTCCTGGGGCCCTCACCTTGATGTGAACACCAACGATTCCTCTATCTAATGCTTCTTCTGCAGCTTGGGCTGCTGCTTTCATGGCTGCATAGGGGGAGGATTCTTCGCGATCTGATTTTACGATCATGCCGCCTGAAACCTTGGATATGGTTTCTGCTCCCGTCATATCAGTAATGTGGATGATGGTATTGTTAAAGGAGGCGAAAATGTGAGCCACTCCCCAGCGTTCTTTCTTCATTAAGCCACCTCACTGATGATAGTTTCTTCCTGTTCTACAGGTACGAGGTAACTGGGGGACTTGATTCGTCTTCCTCCTACCCGGATGTGACCGTGCACCACGAGCTGTCTGGCCTGTTTGGGACTTCTGGCTAACCCCTTTCGGTGTACCAAAGATTGTAACCGCCGCTCCAGGATATCTTCGATAGTTAACCCTAGAACTGAATCTAAGTCTGCTTCTCCCTTGAGCAATCCTAACTTTTGTAACTTGGACATTAATTGGGCTTCTTCTTTTTTCGCTTGTTCACCGTGAGAACTTAGGAGGTTTCTCGCTATTCTTCTGATCTGCCGTAGTTTTGATTCTGCTTTCCAGATGTCTTTCTTGTTTTTTAGGCCGTACTTTCTGACCAGTTCTTTCTCTTTTTCGATTCTGTCCTTTCTCCAGGGGTGGGAGGGAGTGTCATAACTCTTCCGCTGTTTTCTTGGATCACCCATTGGATCGCCTCTTCTTCTCCATTGCTCTTGCTTTCCTTCGGCTTACACCGAGGGTTCTGCCTGTTCTGAAGCTGGATTTTGTGCGCTGTCCTCTCACTGGTAATCCTAGTTCGTGGCGAATTCCTCTGTAAGAGCGGATCTTCCTCAGTCTGTTCAGGTCATCTCGAAGAGCCATGATAAGATCAGCGCCCACTAAGTGGAGATCTTCTCCTGTAGCGTAGTCCCGTCTCCTGTTGAGCATCCAGGGGGGAAGGCCGTGCTCGTGGGGGGTTTTGATGATCTCTTCAATCTCTTCGATTTTGTCATCAGGGAGATCTCCCAGCTTTTCCTGGGGGCTTACACCGATGGTGTGGGCTATACCACGGGCCATCATGATACCAATACCTCTGATACCTGTAAGAGCGAGTTCCACGCTTCTATCTCCTCTCAAATCAGTACCGAAGAGACGTACGATACCTTTGAATTCAGTCATAGTGACATCTCCATTTTTTGATTTTCACTTATTTTTTCCTTCTTTTCTTCTTTTGTTCTTGTATTCTTTCTTATAGCGCATAGGGAGTGTGTAAGACACTTTGTCCGAATCTTGATCAATTCAGTCTTTCTTTAAATCCATAAGCTCTCTTGCATACTTCTTTTTAAATGTTTCGATTACCAAGGATTGTCAACCCCCTAGAGTGTGTTACATGTGTAACAATTGGTTAATGTATTCTTATTTTGATGAGTGTATGGTGGCATCAAGTACACAGTACACTGCACCTGCTGGGATGTACTTTAACAGAAATGTGTTTGGATGTTTTTGAAATAATGCTTCAGGATACGAAAAAGTGAATTTTACCAGTTCACATAAGAGGAGCTTTTATATGCTTTGTGCAAAGGGGGCAATGATGCATCTTGAAAAGGCTAGAGAATTAGGAAAGAAAGCTGGTCTTGAAACAGATGAAGAATGCATATTTTATGTCTTTCAACACTGTAAAGAGTTGTTTAAAGTTGAAAATATCTGGAAAGAAATAAATGAACTTGCAGAAGAGGCTGAAAAGGAGGGAATAGCAGTTCCAGGTAAGGAATTCTTCTGAAAATAGGGCATGTCCTCTGGTAAAAAGAGTATTGAAAATCGAGAAGATAAGATCTTCAAGGTGTCTCAGATATGTCCTCACAATGGCTATTTCATTCTAATGGGTAATACAAAAATTCTGCTGGCTCAGAATTATAAATTGGAGTTATATCAATGATAAAATCTGTTACACGTGTAACAACTGAGCTTTGTTCAATATGATATCAGAATTTGGTGCATTACCTTTCTGCCACCTTTTTGTTTAATGTGCAGGTATTCAAGAATTCCCTCAAGTATTTGTACTGTGCTGAACCAATTATATTCAAAAATCGAAGGATAGTATGGTACTTTTTGATCCAACTAATCTTAGGAAGTCCTCTTCTCTTTCTGTCTATTGTTAACACCTTTGTCACGCAAATAAAGCCCGTGCATAGCAAAGATCAGTGAAGTAACTCTTTTCTTTTAACTGATTGAGAAGCATGAAGAGATCATTTTCTTCTTTCTTGGTGAGTACAAATAATCTGGCTAAAAGGTAGTGATCTACTGAAAAGAACACAGATGTTGAAGGAAGCAACCCCAGGATATCAGTTAATTGTTTATGGTAGTCAGATTGAAAGAGAAAATCTGAAGCAAAGTAGTTTTTAACTCCTTGAGGATAGAAACCAGCGTGTATGTTGGTGTATTGCGGTAATTCAGAAATCCATTTCTCAACTGTTTCGTACCGGATTTTGTATTTTCTTAGAATTGGGAAAGTTTGTACTCTTGTGTTGTCTTTGAATTCGTTGTAAAGTATCCATTCTTGGTTATTCCATGGATTGATTGGAATCTCCTCATAGATGGTCGTTTTCTCTTTTGGGGTTGATATCATCTGTTGGATTTTCTTTAAAGATTCATCCCAACCTAACATGGTAGCCTTTGAAAGGTAGGTCACACTTTTGGTACCCTGGTAAATACAGGTTTGAAACCCTTTCAGTAGTTGAAAATTCATCAATGTGTCACTGATTAACGTGATATTCCATTTACCACAGTTCCAGGATCTGTACAGTACATGGGGGAGTCTCTTTAGTCCTTTGTAGGCTATATATGGATCTTTGAATTGACAGAAAGAAGCATATAAATGGTAGTTCTGTGCTGGTTTCACAAAGATTTGAGGCCCCTTCATAATGGAATGTTCATACATTTCTTCAAGGTACCTGGAGA
>Ga0209427_10010453_pt1 | contig 10278 bp, 8 predicted proteins | sample DeeMarSWOR136_30_FD_187465 | JGI IMG/M metagenome (GOLD analysis project Ga0209427, IMG submission 187465) | Marine sediment microbial communities from White Oak River estuary, North Carolina - WOR-1-36_30 (SPAdes) (version 2) | ecosystem: Environmental > Aquatic > Marine > Intertidal zone >...
ACCGTTACACCGGAGATGGTTTTTCCCGCCACTTCCTGCTTTGTGCAGAGCTCAATCCGTGCAAAAAAAGCGTGTGTTTTTGATTTGCATGCTGCCTGCAGTGGTTTCATTTACGCCCTGGGTGTTGTTCAGCAGTTTTTGGAAAGCGGGCGGTACAATAATGCGCTTGTCATCGGGGCTGAGACCTTGACTAAAATCACAAATTGGACCGACCGGGCAAGCTGCATCCTTTTCGGCGACGGCGCGGGAGCCGTCGTACTTGAGCGGCACAATGACGGACGCGGTATTTTATACAGTACTATGTCTGCAGATGGGGACAGCTGGAAAGCATTGAACTGCCAGGCGTATGGCTCTCGTCATCCAGCAGATAAGGAACTGGACGACCCGAATAAAATCTATATGGAAATCAAGGGCAGACAAGTCTATCAACAGGCTGTACGACGCATCGTTGGAGCTGTTACCGAGTGTTTGAAACATTGTGGATTAAGCATCGACCATATTGCGATGGTAATTTCGCACCAGATGAATGCGAGGATTATTGAGTCGGCAGCCAAACGATTAAAGCTGCCGGCCGAAAAAATGTTTGTAAATATCAACGAATATGGCAATACATCAGCGGCATCGGTGCCCATCGCCTTCGACGAGTGCATCAGGGCCGGTAAAATCAAAAAAGGTGATATTGTCATTTTTGTTGCTTTTGGTGCAGGATTGACCTGGGGAGCAAATGTAATTCAGTTTTAAGCGAACTAAAGTGTTAAAGCCGTCGCCGCCACGCCGACGTGATACGATATACGAGATATGAAGACCGCTTTTTTATTTCCGGGACAGGGCGCTCAGGTTGTAGGAATGGGCGCCGAAATTGCCGAGGGATTCGAAGCAGCGGCAGAGATTTTTAAGAAGGCAAACAATATCGTCGGATTTGATTTGAGCCGAATCTGCTTCGAGGGCCCTTCGGAACAATTAAATACAACGGCGATTTCGCAACCTGCGATTTTTATAACTTCCGCCGCCATATTAGAGGTTCTCAAGACAAATCCTGCCACCAGCGCGATAAAGGCTGATGTAACGGCAGGTCTGAGTCTGGGTGAATATACCGCCCTGTATGCAGCAGGTGTGATTAGTTTTGAGGATGCACTTTTTCTTGTACAGAAGCGTGGGCAGGCAATGCAGGCCGCTGCCGATGCTACGGAAGGAGCGATGGTTAGTATCATCGGCCTTGAGGAAGAAAAAGTTAGTCAGCTTTGTGCCGAAGCCAGTGAGGGCGAAATTTTAGCCGCTGTAAATTTTAACTGCCCGGGTCAAATCGTCATAAGCGGCAGTAAGTCAGCCTGCCGGCGAGCCGAACAATTGTCAGAAAAGTACGGTGCTGTAAAAGCGGTGCCGTTGGAAGTAGCGGGTGCTTTTCATACTGAAATGATGTCAAGTGCGGCAGATGCCCTTAAAGAGGCATTACAAAATTGTAAGATTGCAGAGCCGTCAGAAACCAGGATTATCGCCAATATTAACGCTGAGTATTATCAAAGCGCTAAAAAAATCGCAGAAGGGCTGATAAAGCAATTGACTTGCCCGATTCTCTGGCAAAAATGTATGGAACGGCTTCTGGCTGACGGAGTTGAAAAGTTTTACGAAATCGGGCCGGGCAGAGTCCTGACAGGGCTTATGCGAAGAATCAGCAGAAAAACAAAAGTCATAAATGTAAGCAGCCTGGAAGCTATAAGGGACATTATTAAGGAATGACCAATTAACTAATTCACGAATTAACTAATCAACTAAATATGCAGAGGTCAAAAGAATGTCTGAACAAATACTGGCTGTTGTAACCGGCGCCGCCAGAGGGATAGGCCGGGCAATCGTTCTTGAACTGCTCAAGCAGGGTCGTGTCGTTGCCGGATTGGATATAAATGCCGAGCAGCTTGGCGAACTTGAAAACGTTATAAAAGAAGCCGGCTTTACGGTTGTAACTAAATGTGTTGATATTACCGATACGGCCAAATTCACCGAGACGCTTGAGACCCTGGCCTCCGAATACGAGGGGATAGGTATCCTGGTGAACAACGCCGGCATTACGCGTGACAACTTGCTTCTTCGCATGAGTGATGAGGATTTCGACGAGGTTATTGCTGTTAATCTTAGAGCAGCTTTTGTAGCAACGCGGATTGCAGCGAGGTCTATGGTGCGCAATAAGTTCGGTCGGATTATCAGTATCAGCTCTGTTTCCGGTATTATGGGCAACGCGGGCCAGACAAATTACTCTGCGAGCAAAGCGGGCCTTATAGGTATGACCAAAACGGTGGCTCGTGAACTGGCGAAAAAGAACATAACGGCCAATTGCGTAGCCCCCGGCTTTATCGAGACGGAAATGACGAAAAAGCTGCCGGAACCGGTCATAGAAGCCGCCAGACAACTTATACCGCTGCGAAGGGTCGGAAGCGTTGATGATGTGGCTAAGGCCGTTGCTTTCCTCGCAAGCGACGAGGCCAGCTATATCACCGGCCAGGTGCTCTGCGTGGACGGTGGAATGGCAATGTAAAAAAATAAAAAAATATTTGTTGACAACTACTTTAGCAGGTATTATATCCGCCAAAACAAAAAATAGTGTGAATCGTTGTTAGTGTTAGTTGTTATTACCGGGGATCGGTTGTGTGGTAACGAAATAAATTCCTATTTGACCAGGGAGGAAAAACAAGTGAGTGTTGATGACGTAGATGTTCAGGCGATTGAAAACAAAGTGATAGAAATAATAAGTGAACAAATGGGCACAGACAAGTCTGAAATAACACGTGAGACCTCATTTATTAACGACTTGAATGCTGACTCGTTGGATACGGTTGAGCTGGTTATGGAGTTTGAAGACGAGTTCGATATGAGTATTCCCGACGAAGAAGCAGAGAAAATCCAGACGGTCGGTGCCGCGGTTGATTACATCGTCAACGTTGTACATTCCAAAAGCCAAGAGTAGCGAACAAGTTGAGTATGAATAAACGGCGAGTCGTAATTACAGGCTTAGGCTGCATTACCGCCTTAGCCGAGTCCGTTGAAGGCCTTTTTACTGCGCTGTGTGAAGGTGAAAGCGGTGTCTCCACCATAGAGTCCTTTGACACCAGTGGATATCCGGTAAAGTTCGGCGGCGAGATAAAAAGTTTCGACGTAACAAAATACATTGACCACCGCGAAGGCAAACGAATGGACCGCTTCTCGCAGTTTGCTATCGCTGCGGCAATCCAAGCTATCGATGACACCGGGCTTGATTTCTCCAGAGAAGACGTCTCGCGTGTCGGCGTCATCGTGGGGACAGGTATAGGTGGCATCAAGGAGATTGAAGACCAGCACATAAAGCTTCTGAATAGAGGCGTAAGGCAGGTCTCGCCTTTCACTGTTCCAAGGCTTATGGCTAATGCCGCCGGCGGCAATATCGCCATCCATTACGGACTGCGCGGTCCCAATTTTTCTGTTGCCAGCGCCTGTGCTTCCGGTAGTCACGCAATTGGCGAAGCCTTTTGCAATATTCTTGTGGGGCGAAGTGACATTATGATAACCGGCGGTTCCGAAGCGGCTCTTTCGCCGGTAGGACTGGCCTCCTTCTGCGCTGCCAGGTCACTGAGCACTCGAAACGATGCCCCCGCGGCAGCTTCGAGACCATTTGATAAGGACAGAGATGGCTTTGTCCTCTCTGAGGGCGCCGGCGTTGTGGTTTTGGAAGAATACGAACGCGCAAAAAAACGCGGTGCAAATATATACGCCGAGCTTCTTGGCTACAACGCAACCGACGACGGTTATCACATTACCGCCCCAATGCCGGACGGCAAAGGGGCTGCAGCAGTAATGAAGCTGGCACTAACTGATGCGAGTATCGGACCGGAAAAAGTTGACTATATCAATGCACATGGGACAGGTACGGAGCTAAATGACATCACCGAAAGTATGGCTATCAGAGCTGTTTTTGGCGAGAATGCATATAAATTGCCCGTCAGCTCGACCAAAAGCAGTCTGGGGCATCTTCTTGGAGCAAGCGGTGCGGTTGAGCTTATAGTATGTGTAAAAGTCATCAATGAATCGACTATCCCGCCCACGATAAACCTTGATAATCAGGATGAACGCTGCGACCTTAAGATGGATTTTGTGCCGCTGGAAGCTCGCCGGGCAAATGTCGATATCGCGATGAGCAACTCATTCGGCTTTGGGGGCCATAATGCCTGCCTGGTCGTGGGAAAAATTTAGCATATCTCATATGTATAAGCAATGAACATAATCTGGTCTATTGTACTCCTGGCTGGTGGGCTGGCAATATTATGGAAATCCGCCGACTTGCTGGTGGCAGGAGCGGTTGCACTGGCACAGCGCCTCGGCGTCAGTCCCCTTATCATCGGCCTGACCATCGTTGCTATGGGAACATCAGCACCTGAGGTAGCCGCCAGCATTGCAGCAGCCGTCGGAGATAACGGAGACGTGGCCATCGGCAATGTCTTCGGCTCCAACATCGCCAATTTAGCTCTTGTCGGCGGCTTGGTCGCCCTTATTCGCCCGCTCAGGATTCAACTGCGAACACTGCGCCGTGAGATACCAGTGATGCTGCTGGTGGGGCTGTTACTTTTGCCTTTTCTTTTCGATAAGAACCTGTCACGCCTGGAGGGACTTGTGCTGTTAATCGTATTTGCGGGGCTGGTTCTGCTGACGGTGTATGCGGCAAAAAAAGAAAGAAAGACCGAAAATGCAAAAGCTAAAAGATTAGCCACAGTGAAAAAAAATGAACGCAATACGCAATACGCAATACCTGTGGCAGAGCTACGCAATACGAAAAAAAGCGTGCTTTACATCGTTATTGGCTTGACGGGATTAGCGCTGGGAGCAGAGATGGCTGTCAAAGGTGCCGTGTTTATCGGCGGGCGTATCGGTTTGAGCGACGCTGTTATTGGGCTGACTATTATCGCAGTCGGCACTTCTCTGCCGGAGCTTGCAACCTGCGTCGTAGCTGCCGTCAAGGGCCACCATGATATTTCCGTCGGCAACCTGGTGGGCTCCAACATCTTCAACACCCTGCTCGTTACCGGAACGGCAGGGATTGTGTGCCCTTTTACTATGGCGGATGCGGGCCTCGCAGGAGGGGCTTATTACTGGATAATGATTGCGGTTAGTGCCGGATTCGGAGTCCTGGCCGTAATTGGTAAATGTGTTATTGGCCGAGCCGGCGGCATCATTCTGCTCTGCAGCTACGTCGGCTATATAGTGTATCTGTTTTGCCTATAGAGGTTTAGCCAATATAATAGATAGCGCAGACGAATGAGATTCGATTATTGTGGACTGTTTCTGGGGACACGAGCACAGGCATCATAGAGGCTATCGGGGCCGACAGTGCAAACCGGCCGAACTGGATACTCGGAATACAATGGCATCCTGGACCGGCATTCTACGACAAGACACAGCACGAGATTTTCAAAGCGCTTGTGGAGCGTGCTCGCAAAGTTCGTGCACACCGCCGGTGATTTTTTGTTAGATGAGATTTAGGAACCCCGCTGGAGACAGGCGGGGACAGGTTTTAATGGTCTAAGGAAAGGAGATGTTATGAAAGCAATTAGACAAATTGGTTCGTTGGCCTTTGTGGTTGGGCTTTTCACTGTAATATTTGCCGGGATACCCTGGCACGTGCTCGTTGCCGATGACCCGCGCGTGCCCTGGTGGCTCAGGATTGCGGTATTCTGCCTTCTGGGCGGTATCCTTGTAGTCCTGGTGACAGTGGCTATCGAACAAAGGAAATTTAAGCCATCAGGAGAGGCGCCAGCGGCTGCTGAGCCGGATGGGACAGTTCTGCTGTTGAATTCCGCAGAACTACCCGGTCGAGAGATAACCGAGATTCTCGGTCTGGTCCAAGGCCATACGGTATTTGCCATCTGGCTTGGCAAAGACCTATCTGCTTTAGTCAGGTTAATCCTTGGAGGCGAATTGACGGAATACACAGAGATGATGGGAAAGGCCCGGGCAACGGCTACTAACAGGATGAACGCTCAGGCGGCAGAGATGGGCGCCGATGCAATAATCAATGTTCGCTATATGACCACGAGCGTTATAGGCAGTGCCGCCGAACTATTAGCGTACGGCACGGCTGTCAAGCTCAGCAAATAGTTTTTGACTGAATCGAGATATCACAGGAGGCAAAAATGAATCGGCGAGATTTTTCTAAACACATTCTAATGCTCGGAATTGGCACTAGCGCCGGCTGCACGGTCGATATGTCAAAGGTTGATATTAACCTTGGTAATTACTACGAAGAGCCGGCAAAAAAACTGCCCATACGGAAGTTCGATGTCGTCGTCGCCGGTGGCGGCACGGCAGGCGTCGTGGCAGCTCTCGCCGCGGCGCGTCAGGGCGCGAAAACAGCATTGATAGAAGTAAAAGGTTATCCGGGCGGAACAGTAACAGAAGGCGGCACCGCTCTTCACAGCTTCTATAACCTGTGGAAGGCCTTCCCCGGAGTCAAAAAACGTCAGGTTGTACGAGGGATTCCTCAAGAGATTATCGACCGCCTTGCCAAAGTCGGCGGGACATCGGGCCACGCCGAGATGTCCCAAGGTTACGATTTCGATTCAGTATGCACCGCTATTGACACGGAAATGTACAAACTTGTAACATTCGAGATGCTTGTAGAAGCGGGCGTTTTCGTATGTGTCAATACCCTTTTGGCCGGAGCGATTATGAACGGCTCCCGGATTAAGGGGGTTATAGCAGAAAGCCGCTCCGGAAGGGAGGCGTTTTACGCAAAATCATTCGTGGATTGCACAGCGTACGGCGACCTCGCAGCTTATGCCGGCGCGAAATATACTGAGCCAAACGATTACGAGGTATGCAATAGTATCGGCATCGCCAATGTCAGTATGGACAAATACTACGAATTTCTCAAATCGCACGACGCCATTTTTCAACAGGCCGAAGGCCTCCGAAGCGGAAAAGATGGCCAAATCGTACGGCTGCAGGGCAGGAACGTCAATCTTCCTGCTGGCTTCAGGGCCGAGGCGGGGAAAATCGGTATGTCAACGGTTACGACTACCGTGCACGACAACTACTTTATGTTCATAAAGCTGAATCTCAAAATGCCTGTCAGTCCTACAAACAGAGACGCCGTGGCCAAGGCGGAATTGCAGCTACGAAGGCGTCAGGCAAGAGCCGTAGAACTCTTTAGAAAATATGTCCCCGGCTGTGAAAAGGCATTCATCGCCAGAACGAGCCCGTCTCTTAACATCCGCCGCGGCAGACTAATCACCTGCGACTATGACATTTCACATGAAGATGTGATTGAAGGCAGACATTTTGACGACGATGTGATGGTTTACGGCTTTCACGATTCGGCTCCACGCTTTCAGATAAAAAATGGCGGCACATACGGAATTCCCTATAAGGCGCTGCGTGTGGCGGGAATACACAACCTGTTAGTTGCCGGTATGATGATAACCTCCGACCGCAGAGCCCATATGTCCACCAGAAATACGGTAAGCTGCATGGGACAGGGACAGGCCACAGGTACAGCAGCGGCCCTGTGCGCAGCTAAAAACTGTGGAACACGCCAGCTTCGATATACCGATTTAAGAAAGGCCCTTGAAAACGACGGCGTGTATTTTGAAAGTTAAGGTGCCATCGCCCAAAATCGTCGCTTTGCAGGAGGATATTGGTTCCGTCACACGGACGACAAAACTTCGATATTGGTAATTTATCCGAGAGCAAAATCCAGAACCACAATTTGCGCAAAAAAAAGATTTTTTATCAAACACAAATCCGGTCAACCATATCCGCCTGCACTACGTCCTAAATATTGGCTTTTGTGGCTAATTGAGCTACAATTGTTTGAAATTATGTAATGGGATATAGTAATAGTTCGGCAATCATCTACGTCAACTGCGGCAAATTTGGAGGTAAAGATTATGAGAGGTTATAAGTATTTGCTCGCTATTCTAATCATACCGGCTTTTGGGAATCCGGCCGATGCTATGTTTATGCCGCCCACGTTTGCTCCGGTTGAACGGCTTATTAGCAACACAACGGCCTACGTCAAAGAAAATCCGGAAATGCCGCATGGATATTACATCCTCGGACGAATACACTACCTGGCCTTTGTCAACAAGGCCTCCAGCATCATGGTCTGGAGACACAAAGAATTGGGTATTTTTCTTCATCAAACGATTGAAGCCGAGGCAATAAAAATAACGCTTAAGGAATTTGGATACCCATCCCTTCCTGATATTCCCGAATCAGAACGCACCCGCTTCTGGGATGCCGTACGGAAGAAGAGAAATCAGCTTGAGCAAGAACGCTGGCAGCCTGCAAAAGAGAGAAAACTCAATGAGAAAGAGTTGGTAAACCACGCAGCCACTGCAGTGCGGAACTTCAAAAGAGCCATCAAAATGCAGCCGAAAACCGGCTTGTATCATCTTGGCCTGGCCAGTCTGCTCGAACAGTACGTCGAATTTCTCAGAGAAATAAAAGCGGACAAGGTGCCGGAAGAGCTAAGGAGCGTAATTCTGGAAAGGGCCAAAGATATTTATCACACCGCCTACAAGCTTTCGATAATGAGTGATTTGATGTCTCAACAGCGGCCTATTACCGGATTAGAAAGTCTGGTAGGTTATGAGGCGGGCAAAGCGTTTATTCGACTTTTAGAAGCAGCCGGCTCAATTCCCAATGATGAAACGGACAGGATTGCCAAAGTGAAAAAGGATTTGAAGAAACTCGAAGGTTTGCCTCCCGGGCCAGTAACGCCAATCATATTTTCTCTGGAAAAACATTGCTCATTGTCGGATTTGTTGGCGCCGGATTTACGAGTACGCTTCGACCTCGATGGAGATGGCGTCGTTGAGCTGTGGCCCTGGGTTAAGCCGACAACAGGTATTCTCGTATGAGACCCGGCTGGCAAAGGGTCGATTACTTCCGGTCGACAGTTATTCGGATCAGTATCCTGGTGGCTGTTTTTTGAGGACGGATATCACGCACTGGATGCGCTGGATGACAGCCGTGATGGGGTGTTGACCGGCGGTGAGCTTACAGGTATTCGCGTCTGGTTCGACCGCTACGGGAACGGGGAATCCGGGCAAGGCGAGGTGGTCTCATTGAAGGAGTTGCAGATTGTCTCTATCTCGACGAAAGCTTCAGGAGACGATTGCGGCTTCCCGATGAGTGTGTCGGGTATCGTACTTTCTGACGGGCGGACAATGCCGACCTACGATTGGCTGACGTGGCCGCTAACGGATCGAGCTGACCATTCTCTCGATGGATGAAGGCGTCTTTGGAAGGCGGCGCAATTATCCGAACAGGATAACCGTTAAGAACTCGACGGTTCACTTTTCGTTGAGAAAATAGTCGGAAATCACGCCCATAAACGGGTTGTATTTTATGGCATAATGGGATAAGCCCTTTTGCGAAAAGTACTGCGAATGCTTTTTGTCTTCCTCATAGAGAGCAGGTGACATCTGCTCCCATTCCTTTTCGCGCATATCCAGCAGTTCCTCTATTCTTGCCCTATAGAATTCCGCCACAGGCAGGTCGGAATAAGCATTCACAAACCAGGGCATAATACGGCCAATCTTTTTCAGCAAAAGATTCTGCTCGGCGCCGAAATCAAGACAGGATTCATCGGTGAAATTCTTGAGCCTGCTCATCTTCTCAAAATTGATATAACCTCCATCTTCGCTTATTTTATGGGCTTTGGTCCCGGGGAAAGGAAAGAAAAACGTCCAGCGAAAGCGGCCCGGTTTTGCCTTGGCGGTGAGGCCGATGGTTTCGTATACGTCCGCAGATGTCTCATGAGGAAAACCGATAATCAGGAAAATAGAGCTGTGCATTCCAAAATCACGAACCGTTTTTATCGCCCGGACGATACTTTCATTGCTCATGTGACGATTGAGGATTTTGTCGCGAATCCCGGGACTACCCGACTCAATGCCGAACTTGACAATCTTGCAGTTGGCCGACGCCAGCGCCCGGGCGGATTCCTCATCAAAGAAGCCGACATGAGCGTTGACTACAAAAGGAATGTTCGTAACCTTTCTATATGCCCGGCAAAACCCCTTCAGGTAAGACTTATCAAACGTGAAAATGTCGTCGTCGAAGATGTACATCGTGATATTTCGATAGTGTTTTTGCAGGTATTCTATCTCGCTGATCACCCGGTCCACACTGAATCTTCTGATATAGTTAAGCCCTTTGAAGCTGCATTTCAGCTCCTGCGTGTAGGTCTTGACCATCACATGATTAAAGCAGTAGGTGCAGGAAAAAGGGCATCCCCGTGACGTCATCAGG
>Ga0209427_10010454_pt1 | contig 10277 bp, 14 predicted proteins | sample DeeMarSWOR136_30_FD_187465 | JGI IMG/M metagenome (GOLD analysis project Ga0209427, IMG submission 187465) | Marine sediment microbial communities from White Oak River estuary, North Carolina - WOR-1-36_30 (SPAdes) (version 2) | ecosystem: Environmental > Aquatic > Marine > Intertidal zone >...
AGAATATGAAAAATCATCTGAGTTGAATTCGCTAACCACAGAGCAAATAAGAGACTACCCCTTTGGGACACAAACACACGAGAATGACATTCACGAACATGAACAACAAATGCAATCCTAACGGACAACCACTTTATTTTCACAAACATCATGAAGTCTAGTTTAGTTCAAACAAGATTTTGGATCAGTAGAGATTTTCAGATGGCTCTAAGGACAATGCTTATTTAAATTATTCCTGAATAGCGTGCTGTGAGGAAAGCCAAATGGTGAAGCTAAAAGCAAAAATTATTGATTTGGAAGTTGGCAAACGAATGGTGTTGCTTCACGAAAAAGACGCTCAGGAACTTGGAACTTTAGCTCATGATTGGGTAAAAATTACTTCTGGGAAACAAAAGACAATGGCTTTTGTAGATACTACAAAATCCTATTTAAAACAAGGAGAAATTGGAATTTTTAGAGACGTTTATGAGGGGTTCCAAGTTGAAGAAGAAGCAGGAATCTCTGTTTCTCTAGCCAAGCATCCAGAGTCGATAAAATTCATCCACAAAAAGATGGACAGTAAGCCTCTCACGAAAGAAGAATACCATACTATAATACAAGACATCGTCAACCACAGACTCAGCGACGTGCAGATTGCTGCTTTTCTTTTAGCAGAAGAATTTCACGGCTTAACAATGGACGAAACCGAATATTTAACCAGCGCCATGGTTGACACAGGAACGGTAATAGATTTTGACCGTTCATGCTTCGACAAACATAGCATAGGAGGGGTACCAGGGAACAAAGTGTCATTATTAATCGTTCCCATCGTTGCAGCCGCTGGGCTATTAATTCCGAAAACTAGCAGTCGCGCCATAACCAGCGCCTCAGGAACCGCTGATACAATGGAAGTTCTTGCAAATGTTGAATTCGACGCAGGTGAACTGAAGGAAATCGCGTTAAAAGCCTCAGGAGCGATTGTGTGGGGCGGAAAACTGGGCATTGCACCAGCAGACGATTTACTAATTCGCGTGGAGCATCCGTTGAAAATTGATCCATTTGGGCAAATGTTGGCAAGCATACTATCCAAGAAACTTTCAGTGGGAGCTGACCATGTCGTTATTGACATTCCTGTAGGAACAGAAACCAAGGTTAATACCCTTGAAGAATCGCGAAGGCTTGCTCAAAGTTTCGTAGAATTAAGCCGACGCTTCACTATGCATCTTCAATGCGGCATCACTTACGGAGGACAGCCAGTTGGACACACAGTAGGTCCAGCATTAGAGGCCCAAGAGGCATTAATTGCATTGGAAGGAAAAGGCCCTGCAAGTCTAATTGAAAAATCCACAGCGTTGGCAGGCATACTTCTAGAGATGGGCTTTGTGGCTCAACCTGGGCAAGGCAAAGATTTAGCTAAAGAAATTGTAACTTCTGGAAAAGGTTTGAAGAAAATGCGGGAAATTATAGAAATTCAAGGAGGAGATCCAAAAATTCGCCCCGAAGACATTGCTATAGGACAACACACTATAGAGATTAGAGCGCCTTGTGATGGATTTGTGACAAACGTTAGCAACGCGGCAATAACAGCTATTTCTAGAGCGGCTGGTTCACCACGAGAAAAAGGCGCTGGTGTTGCGTTACGCTGGAAGAGAGGTTACAAGGTGAAGAAAAACGATGTTTTGTTTAAAATCTACGCCGAAAGAACATCAAAACTTAACGAAGCCAATAATGTAGCCTTGACAATGAACCCCGTTACTGTTGAGGGAATGCTTCTCCACAAAGTTCCGGAATTTACTTGATGTTGGTAAGCTCCTCCACAAGATCTTTATTCTGTTGCTTTTTGCTTTTTCTCTGGATAATTCATAAACTATTTAGAATTATATCTATGTCCCGTGTTATCGCACATAGTGGGTTCGCTAAGAGATCCGATAACTCAGTTTTTACTCCATTGAAAGTAGTTAAGATTTTAGATCCTAGTAAGAGACGTTAAGAGATTTACAGAACTGAAATATCCCCCTGATAAAGCCCCGATAGCACATATTTGCTTTGCAGGCACCTGTTCTGATGTAGAGAACCCAAAAATATAGCTAAGAAGATTAGCAGCTTGAATTATAGCTATAAAAGCTTAAATGAGCATGAAAGTCTACAACAATAATAGGAATTTGGAGAAACAATCGGTGCCGCAAGTACCAGAGCAGGAGGCTCAAAAACGTTTGAAAGTCTTCGCCGTTTTAGTGCGGAATACCACTTGGAAATGTGGAAGAGTTGAACGGCAGGTAGTAGATTATCTGCGAGCGCAGTTCACAAGATTCGGTCATGTAAGTTTGCCCATTAAAGAGATGTTGACGCACTTCAAATTGAGTGGGAAAAAGAAGGGCGAATTTCTTGACGCAATAAAGCGCCTTGAAAAACGTCATATAATCAAGATAATTCGACAGTAACGCGCATTTTTCTATATTTTCTGCGAGAGGTCCATAATAGCAGTTCTTTGAAGCCAACATTCATCTAGTTTCTTTTTTGCTTCTTCTAAAATTTCTATAACGCTCTGCAAGTCAGTACATGATATTGAGAATTTGACATCTGAATGCCCTGAATAGGGTTTTCGATTGATGATTATTTTTACGTTCTTATAGTTTGTTAGGAATACTTCAAGTTGACCATATATCGGATTTACTTTACCGCCTATCAGGCCCCGAGCCAAAGGTATAGTTCTTGATTTCTTCAACGAGAATAGTCTCCTCTATATAGTAATGTGCATTGAGTAATATTAAATCTTACGATTCAAAAATCCACCACATATAGCTGAGAAATGGAAGCATGAAAATGTTCACACGATTCTTCCATCGAGTTTTTCAGCCATAATCAAGGATGAATAGAGAATATTCCATGAATAATAAAAGGAGGATGATTTTATAGAGTGAACCTTGTGTTTTCATCTATTTTGTGTGAACCATGAGCAGCGAGTTTTCTTTTTTATGCATCCCAGTTTCATTACACACTTTAAACTATTATCATCATACCAACCAAACATCGGGCACATTACCCATGCTGAGCCGTCTTCATATTTGACTGCGAAAACATTCGAGTGTGGAGAATCTGCGCAAATATAAGTTTCATCCCCAATAATGTTCATATGTTCCAGATGTTCGGACGTATTCTTCTCAGCAAGTGCTCTCAACCGAAGTTGAATGCTTTCCGTTATATGTTCAGAAAATGTTTCGTATCTGCTGACTTTTACCTTTGATTCGATTTGGTCGTCGAGCTCTTGTTTAGCTTTATTTATTGCATACCGCAGCAAATTCTTTCCCTCAAAACATAGACATTATAGTAAATAGAAGGTCAATTGAGTATATATTTAGTGTCGTATTGTTGTATGTAAACGTATAATTATATATATATATTTGAGGTCTGCATTTGGCACGATTTTTCTGGATAAGATCTATAGGCGTGAAAGGGGACGTTTTTGTCTCTCTATCTAAGTCAAAGTTTTGGAGCTATTTTTCTAACAGCAGATTTCTGGCGTCTTTTATCCATTGATTACTGAGTTTCGATGATACCTGTAGTTTTTCCGCTAGCTCCTCAGCAGAAGCTGCCGACAAATCTGCTACAGTCGCGATCCCTAAGGCTTTCAACTGCTTAGCTCTTTTTTCGCCTATTCCTTTTACCCGTGTTATCTCCATGAGAGATTCAACAGTTGGAGAAGGTGGCAGAATGGAAGGAATCTTTTGTTTTCTAGGTCGAAGACTGTAACCGAAAACGAAAGAAGTTGCGCCGAAAAGAGTTAGTACAAAAATAATAGCACTGTAAATCAGCCTTCCACCCATAACAGATTCCAAAGTCGCTACATCGAATAAAGCATAACTCGCTACAGCAAAAAGCATCACACCAGCGATGTATAAGATATAATCCGAACGCAATTGTTTTTCCCAGCTAGCATTAATGGTTCTTGTGAGTGCATAAATAATTTTTCTAAGTTTGAAGATAAAAAGGGAAAGGAGGAGTTATTTTTCTACCACTTTTCGCTTTGCGATCTCGATGTCTTCTGCCTTTACAGTTTTTCGTCCTGCATGCATGGCATATTCTATAGCTTCTCTCGCAATTTTGATGCTAATATCTTCGAGAGCTTCTGCTAAAGCCTGTGCAGCACTTTCGCTTACTCTTTCTGCTTTGGCTTTTTTGATTATTCGGTGCATAGGCGCAATGGACAACTCCAAATCAGCCATTTAACCATCTCCGTGGCTCTTTTTCTATTTAAGCCATATTTAACCCTTATCCTTTTTATCCGCCTCTGACAGCAATGTATAAAAATCCTAACCAAGCATTGAAAAAGCATGAAATTTGTAGACGCACACATACATTTGTCAGACCCAGAATACAAAAACCATGTTGACAAAATTATCGAAGACGCCGAAAAATCAAATGTAGTTGGCATAGTGTCTAACTCTGTGAATCTGCAAACAAGCTTCCAAAGCATTAAACTGGCTGAGAAATATCCTAAACTTGTTTACACAGCTATCGGAATTCACCCATGGAACGTTAAAGAATTATCTCCAAATGAACTGGACAATACAATAAGCTTGGCTCTTAATCACAAGCAGCATAGAGGCATAGTTGCAATTGGGGAGATAGGTTTAGACTACAAATATGTCAAAGGAAAAGAACTAATGAGCATGCAGTATGAAGTATTCTGCAAAATGCTACAACTAAGTGAAAAAATCTCTTTGCCAGCAATTATTCACTCAAGGGGAACAACTCCAGAAATTATCGACATGCTTTCTTCCTACAAAATAGAAAAAATTCTACTCCATTGGTTCAGCAAACCAATAGATTTACTGCCTGAAATTATAGATCGCGGATATTATATTACCGAAGGCCCCCCAACGGTCTATACTAGCCACATCCAAGAAATTGTACGCCGAATTCCTCTAACAAATCTCTTAACTGAAACCGATGGTCCCGTTCGATATTCTAGAGCGCCTTTCAAAGACGATATGACTACACCAGCATTTATACCACAAGTAGTGGATGCAATAGCCAAAATAAAAGCTAAGGAGAAAGCAGAAGTGGCTGAACAAATTTATCAAAATTTCGTGGCATTTTTTGGAATAAAACAAGTATAACCAAATTGCTTTTATGGAAGCTGTAGTTATTAAAGAGAGCTAAAATGAAAAGTGATTATTGAAGTTAAGAAACGTAAAGGATGAATGATGACTTGGGTAAAGTGCGGCCAGAACACGTGAAAAAGACCGCCTACAAGTTAGTAGAGTTTTATCCAGACAAGTTCAATACTGATTTCCAAAATAACAAGGAAGTTGTACAATCTTTAGTTCAGATTTCTTCAAGCAAACTCAGAAATAGGATAGCTGGCTATATTACTCGGTTGCAGTCCATCCGTACTGGAGAAACAGAAGAAGAGAACGTTGAAGAAACCGAATAAGAGTTGGAGAAAATTGGCTTCAATGAGCAATTATAGAAAAGGATGGGCACTCCGCTATCTAAGAGAGGCAAGAGCTGAACTCATAGCGGCGCAAAAAACGCCATCTATCGCCCACAGTCTAGTCCAAGAAGCCATGAGAAAGGCACAAGCAGCAATTTACTACAGTTTAGGCGACCCTGCCTTCATAGAAAGCATCGTATATCAAGCATTCTACACTCAACAACAAATGACTGATGAGCCCGTGCTGAAATGTTTGATTGAAATTGAACGGATGATACAAATGCTTTCCCAAAAGTCCGACTCAGAGCTTCCGGAAACCATAAAACAGGTTAATGATATAGTGCAGATCGCATCTGACATCGTTGAGCTTTTCACCGGAGAAAAAGCCTAGTCTGATGGTAGAGTTGACAATTAAAATAGAAATAGAGCTTTTAGGTTCACTTCGGAAAATTGTTGGAAGAGGTCCTTTTTCATTGGAATTTGCCAATTCAACAGCTGTTAGGGACGTAATTGCTGAGCTAACAAACCTTCTCTCACCCAAGTTTAAGCAAGTTTTAGTTGATCCTGAACTAAATGACCCTCGACCAAATGTGATTATTTTATTAAATAGGGTGGAGATTGGTGTGCTAGAAGGGCTTGATACAAAAGTTGAAAATGGTGATAAACTAGTTTTGATTCCAGTTACGCATGGAGGGTAGTTGATTTTAAAAATGATAAGTTTGAGGCTTGCAGAACCTTCCGCATTTTAACAATGTCGAAAGTCTACGAACTCACCGTTTACTATTTTCAATTTTTCCTCTATTCTCCCTGTCTTTATCTTCAAAACGTTATAGGAGTTGCAGAAGAAACCACGCAGTTTTTCACAAGAGATGCTTCCTGCATGAAGAACAGGAATTACGTGATGATGGATCGCCACTATTTTTAGTTAATCCTGATGTTTCGCAAGAGTGCTTTCCATCCAAAGGTTTTGTCTGTGACAACCTCTCCATCGTCTCTATCTGGTCTCGCGGAGCTAACTACAAGAACAACAGTGTTTTCTAAGAAAGCGTAAGGGACCCGAGTGTGTGAAGATTTAATTAGCCAATTTTATTTAACTCTGTGCGTCTCTGAAATGGTCATTGAAGGTTTGATTATGGAAATGATTCCCATTAATAGACCCCTTATCGGTGAGGAAGAAGTTGAAGCGGTTTCAAAGGTTTTGAGAAGCGGAACTTTGACGAGCCGTACTGAAAGCGCTTCTATGGTAGGTCGATTTGAGAGAGCTTTTGCAAAATTTGTGGAGGCTAAGTACACTTTTGCTGTAAACAGTGGAACTGCCGCTCTTCACTTGTCTCTTTTAGCTTCAGAGGTGGGACATGGGGATGAAGTGATTGTTCCCAGTTTTACATTTGTGGCAACTGCTGAGACGGTTATGTTAGTGGGGGCAAAGCCTGTTTTTGTGGACATTGATTTTGACACATATAACGTTAATCCCGATGAAATTAAAAGAGCCATGACACAGAAAACAAAAGCAATTATACCTGTTGATCTTTTCGGCTTACCAGCAGACATGAAACCTATAAAGGAAATCGCAGAGAAACACAACTTGATAATCATTGAGGATGCTGCTCAAGCTCATGGGTCCCTATATAACGGAAAGCCAGCTGGGAGTTTTGCCGATTTAGCCTGTTGGAGCTTCTATGCTAGCAAGAACATGACTACCGGAGAAGGCGGTATGATTACGACAAATAGCCAATTATACGCTGATAAACTGCCCTACATGAGAACCCACGGCGAAAAAAACGAATACGTTTCAAGTATGATTGGGGGGAATTTCCGCATGCCCGAGATTGAAGCAGCAATTGGTCACGTGCAGCTTAAAAAGCTACCGAGATTCCTAGAGCTAAGAAAAAACAACGCAGAAAGACTTGCAGCAAGGCTTCGAAATATCGAAGGTTTAGAGCTGCCGATGGTGCCAAAAGATTGCAGACATAGCTGGTATCTTTTTACTTTAAGACAGATAAGTGGAAACAGAGATACTGCAGTAAATGAGTTGAGAAAGCTCGGCATAGGAGCCACTGTCTATTACCGAGTGCCTATCCATTTAATGCCTTTCTACCGCAGATTTGGCAGAAAAAAGCTTCCGAACACTGAGAAGGCAGCAAATGAGGTGTTCTCGTTGCCTGTTCACCCCGCTGTGACTGAAGAACAAGTAGACTATATAGCTGTCTCGCTACGCAACGTTTTACGCCGTCCTACATATTGAATTTGGTAGGGACACATTTACATCACTAAGCAGTGGAAACATCTTCCGTATTCTTCTGCTTTTTTAAGTGCACGTATAATTAGCAGCACTTGTCGCACTATACCTTCTTCCATCTGTTGTCTTTCTTAGCTTTCTTTAATGTAAAACTATGCTTTCCCTCTAATTTGTACTCTCTGAAATCTGTTCCACACTCACACGAGAACGCTTCAACATCAAACTGCCCATATTTCCATTTCTTTTGATGTTCGTGGTATTCCTTCAAGCAATCTGGACATTTAGTCATGATAATCATCTGGGCATGGAGATTCTACGAAGTTTGCACCTAAATTGGCTTTCCTATCACTTTGTTTACTGCTTCAAAGGCAAGCGCTTTTTTGCCTCTAGCTTTTGTGACTTCGCTATGCAATTTTTTAGCATCCATCGGACAACTCCGAGATACCTTGCTGATAAATTCCCTCAAATCACTGTCGCTAAATTGACAGTTCTGAGTAAGTTCCTCGATTATCTTCTTTGAGGTGCGTGCATCACCATAGCAACTCTCACTCAGCTCTTCCAATGCCTGCTTTAATGCTTCTGGACTTATGTTACAGACAGACCCTAATTTTTCTTCCCATTTTGAGCTCAAGACGCCTCACTTCTTGGCTTAAAGAATAATCCGAATAATATAAGATTTACCGCGCATAACCATATTTCTCGAAATTTTATTGGAGGTGGAGATGGCGACGTACAACGGTACTTATGTCGTGTCTGTGGTTATCGTTTTTCTGACTCTAAGGTAAAGGTAGGTGTCATCGAAAAGAGTCTTGTACTTCCTAACTCTATACATGATTTTGGAGAGCTTGATCTTGTCAACCTTTTTCCCAGTAAGAAAAGCCTCAAGAATTCTTCTTTCACGGTCGGTAAAGATGTAAGTTCTCATGACGTCTCAGTTGTAGGGAAAGCTATAAATGGTTTTCTCCACAATAAAAAGAGACACCGAGTACACGCTTACGAAAGAGCGTTGCATTGCGAAAAGGCTGAACAATCATGGCATTTTGAAGATTGGCTTCAAGACGTTGTGTCGCTTCAGAGGAACAGAGGAAAACCACAAGACTAGGGCATTCTTCATGTGAATACATATACATCTTTAAGCTATAGTGATGTCTCCCTCATTTTCCCATTTCAATGTGCTGATCTATTGGATTTTTTCGTCTGAGGCGATTCTAATACACTCCATCTGTCTATTGTCTGTAAAAATCGACACTAAGTTCAAGGAAAGTAGGGGGTGCTCCGCTTTGCACGAATAACCAAGCTGCTACATTGTTTGAACCAGGTATTATGTTGTAGGTAAAATTGCTGAAAGTTATATAGGATTCTTGATAGGCTGACTCGTTTAACATGAAGAATAGTGTCACTGCATAGTTTATGCTTGCTGAATTCATGATAGTGATGTCAAGAGTTTTATTTTCCCCTGGATGAACATGGATTGAGCTTGGGTAATCAGTGATAGATAATGGTTCTTCAACTATAAGAGAAATACTCTTTGTGGCAAATAGATACCATGCAATAGTGACAACAGAACCTGCCATAATTATCATTATAAGAAGCATAATTGATACTTGGTATGCGCCAACTTTTATGCTTGGCATCTTGCATTCCTTAGTAAATTGAGAAGAATAAAAACTTAAATCTTGCGATTTAACAGTACATTTTTGCGCCGGTTACCATTAAGGGTGGACGCATTTCCCTTATTATCCCGCGTTTTTTGGTAGCCAGCCATTTCGGAGAAACATATTCACAAACGCTCAGTGATTAGCAGAGGATGTCTCATTTGACCATAGATACATTTAAATGATTAATGGTTTCACCTATTAAAAGAAATGTAGCGACTAGAGGACTAGAAAATGAGTGAAATGACAACCCAGATTCTTCAAGAAAGCCTAGGAAAAGCAGTACTTGTACGCCTAAAAGGAGGAAAAAGCCTTCGAGGAAAACTAAGAGGATTCGACCAGCATCTAAACCTAGTTCTTGACGACACAGAGGACACCACAGATCCAGAAAACATCAAAAAACTAGGTGTATTGATCGTCAGAGGTGACAACGTAGTAATAATCTCGCCACCTCCAAGGTGACACTTGTGGGAAAAGGAACTGCTTCTTTCGGAAAACATTCAAAAAAACTTATACACATTAAATGTAGGCGATGTGGAAGAAGGGCGTATAACATAAAGAAGAAAAGGTGTGCTGCATGCGGCTACGGAACATCGCCCACTCTTAAAACATACTCATGGAGAACCAAAACTCTTCGAGGAGAAAGAACAAGATAACATTTTTCAGATTTTAGTTTAATCCAAAAATGTGCTTTAATGAAGGGCAAAATATTTTCTGTCGATTTTCACAAAGATTAGAGGCCCCTTACTGTAGGATAGTTGCCTTGCCTTTCGCAGAGTGACGTTGACAAGGTTAACAACTTTTTCCTGTTCGTTACCCCAACTGTGTTTCTCTTCATAGACCCCTAACTCAAGTTTCAAGAGGTTTTCTGCCATTATGCTTGTCCCGCAAATTTCCCCATTCTTTACCAGGGACTCTACTAGAATGTCTTTCATTTCTTCGCGGTCTTTGAGTTGCCGCCACAGTG
>Ga0209427_10010455_pt1 | contig 10277 bp, 7 predicted proteins | sample DeeMarSWOR136_30_FD_187465 | JGI IMG/M metagenome (GOLD analysis project Ga0209427, IMG submission 187465) | Marine sediment microbial communities from White Oak River estuary, North Carolina - WOR-1-36_30 (SPAdes) (version 2) | ecosystem: Environmental > Aquatic > Marine > Intertidal zone >...
TGGTGAACTGTGAAGGTACGAAGAATGTTATGGCATTAGCTAAATTGACTAAGCAAAATGGACAACTTCAGCGGGTGGCCTATATCAGCACTTCCTATGTCTCAGGAAATCGGGAAGGTAGAATACTTGAGGATGAGTTAGATTGCGGACAGCAGTTTGGTAATACCTACGAGCAGACCAAATTCGAGTCAGAGAAATATGTGCGGAGCCTGATGAAAGAATTGCCTATCATGATTTTCAGACCCAGCATCATTGTGGGTGATTCCAGAACTGGTAAGACCACCGCTTTTAATGTCTTATACCTCCCTTTGAAGCTGATCTCTCGCGGTATTGTTACTACTCTTCCTGGATCTCGCTACACGTCCCTGGATGTGGTGCCGGTGGATTTTGTCTGCGACGCTATCAATCATATCTTTTTCAATCATGATGGATTTGTGGGCAAAACCTATCATCTTACGGGAAGTCAAGCAAAGGCAACCACCACAGGTGAGGTGGTCGATCTCGCTTCTGATTTTTTCAGCCAGACAGCGTCAGATCAGCCCATTCCTCAAATCAAGTTTGTGCCAAAAGAATTGTGTCATAAAGTTAGACAATTTGTTCACAGCCATACAAGAAGAGTCCTGCAAGCTATGGAACCTTTTGAACCATATTTGTCTGGAGAAAGAACCTTTGATAATTCCAATACCTGCTCTGCATTAAGAGGAACGGGAATAGCACCACCACAATTTAAAGTCTATTATCAGAACATTCTGCGGTACTGCATTGAGACTGATTGGGGTAAGAGTTTTAAATGCGCAGCATAAAAGAAAAGGAAAACGCTATGAGGATCAAAGTCATCATAAATCCAAAATCGAAAAACGGTAATCATAAAGATCTTAAAACGATGTTAGAAGAGAAATTCTCCCATTCTCTTGCAGGTATAGAACAGACTACCTATCCCAAACACGCAACTGAAATTGCGCAGCGAGCAGTCAGGGAGAATGTCGATGCCATTGTAGCAGTGGGTGGTGACGGGACAATAAATGAGGTACTAAACGGTATTGCAGGTACCGATGTTGCGCTGGGCATCATTCCCACAGGAACGGCTAACGATTTGGCTACATTCTACGGGATACCAAAAGATCCGACCAAAGCTTGCCAAGTTATTTTAAACCAAAATGTGAGCTGTGCTGATTTAATCCGTGTTAACAATCGTTATTATGTAACTTCAGGAGGCCTGGGATTCCCTTCAGATGTCGTTGGAATTGCCAGTTGGATGAAACATCAAAACATGATCGGGAAACTGCTGGGCCAGCTTATGGGAAGCAAGATTTATATATTAGCTCTACTTTGTGCACTTATAAAAAAGAGTAAAAGAGAAAACTTTTTGAAGGTTAGATGGAATGGCAGCTCTCTTTATGCTGATTCACTTTCGCTCTTGCTAAACAACCAGCCATTTTTGGGCAAAAATCTTCTGATGTCACCTGGAGCTCTTAACAATGATGGTAGATTTGATGTTTGTTTAATCGGAAATCCCAAAAGCCGCCTCCGGGTTCTGTCAATTCTTTTGAAGGTGCTTACCGGAAAGCATGTCTATTTCTCCTCAGTGAGCAGATGGTTGGCGGACAAGCTGGTTGTGACAAGTGAGAGGCCTTTGGCATTTTTTGGAGACGGAGAAATCATCTGTCAGGGAACTTATTTCAATCTCCAGATTATTCCAAAAGCTCTGAAGATAATAGTTCCAGCTCAGAAAGAGAGGTCATAAGATGCAGGTCAAATTGATGATAATCATAGGTGGCTTATTTGGCTTCGGGGCATTCTTAATCGCATTGTCTCACAAATTCAGGAAACCTGAGTCGTTGAAAGGAAACAGAGATTGGACCAAGTATGTCGTTTACCTTCTCCTTATTGTCTCTCTACTTATCATAGCAAACTTCTCCCGTCCCCTCACTGCTTTGATCTTGGCAACAATATCAATTGCCGGTTCTGTAGAGCTTTACCGAAATCTGAGAAACAGAAATCTATTTTCCTTCGGACTGTCATTTGGGCTCTTTATCCTCTTGACTTTCTGTCTGGGACATTTGCTGTTGGGAAACGCAGGAGAGTGGTTTTCCGTTTTCGCATTTGTCTTTGTTCTGGTGGCAACAAGTGACAGCTTCTCCCAGCTCTGGGGAAAGCTCCTGGGAAATCACAAACTCTGTCCTCATCTGAGCCCCGGGAAAACTCTGGAAGGTCTGATTGGTGGCATCCTTTCAACAATAGCTATCTCCTTGTTATTAGGATTCCTCATACCGGGCGTGAATTTCTTCCACCTTATCTTAATGGCGTTGATAATTGGTGCATCAGCCGCCGGGGGAGACCTTTTGTTCTCTTATATCAAGCGAAGAATTGGGATCAAAGATTTCTCCGGTATTCTCCCGGGACACGGTGGCATTCTAGATAGATTCGACAGTTTGATAGTAACTGCTCCAGTTTTTTACTGGACAAGAGTTTTAATCTTTAGTTGAAAGGAGTATCAAGATGAAAAAGTATCTTTATTATTTCCCTCATATCTGGACCCTGGTAGGATTGGCGTTTGCTGCTCTGGCATTAATGGCCTTGTTCGAGGGAGACCATAAGAGTGCAGCCCGTTTCTGTCTTTTGGTCTTGTTAGTTGACCGCACTGATGGCACACTTGCTCGCCAGCTAAGGGTCAAAGATAAATTCCCTGGAACCTCAGGTGAAGTGCTGGACATAATCACAGACTTAGTGGGGTTGACCTTCGTGCCTATGATGCTCTTCTGGCAGGAAGGGCTTTTCCTTCCTGGTTTTGGGGCAGCTTTAGTCATAGCTGCAACTGCAGCTGCTTCCTGGAAATATTCCCGAAAGGAGACGTTCCTTTCCAAAGGATACTCAATTGGCGCTCCCCCGGTTTTCTTTTCAGTCTTTCTTTTTTACTTTTTGGATTTGCCAGCTCTTTACCCAACCCTCTACACAGCCGTCCTGGTGGGATTGTGTATTTCTCCTATAAGATACCCCATCACCAGCTTAGTCACCACCCATTGGAAGCCAGGATATAAAAGCATCACCAATTATCTGACTGCGGCATTCTTCATCCCGACTTTCATTCTTCTGAAGTCAGCTCCACCGGTCATCTATTGGGTGATGCTTTTGGTCATAGGTATGCAACTGTTTGTCTATCCTCTGCTCTTGAGTAGAGGAGTAATTAAACCAGTATTCGATAGAACTTTTTAAAACCAAAGGAGGTTTAAAATGAAAGCAATCTATAGCAAGACCATCGAGAAACCCTGCGGATTCATATTCGCCCGCTGGTCCGCAGGCGCCAAGGCTTTCGAGTATTCTCTTCCACCAGAACAGAGGGTAATCTCGGATCCCCTGGCAAAATATTATGCTGGCGAGATCGGAATGAAGGTGGTGGGCTGGATGCAGGCTATAAACCCCTCTATTCGCAAGGCCATCGTCCTGCGTGCCCGGTTCATGGACGACTACTCTCGCGAGTGCCTGAACCAGGGGTTTGATCAGATAGTGCTCCTGGGAGCAGGATATGACAGTCGCTTTCTGCGTTTGCAGGAGTTTCATGAAGCTAGGATCTTCGAACTCGACTTGAACTCCACCCAGGTCATAAAGAAGACCCTTACCCGAAGAATCCTGGGCAGACTCCCGGAGAATGTCACCTATGTGGCCATCGATTTCTCCAAGGATTCTATTACTGAGAAGCTGACCAAAGCCGGTCTTAAGAAACAGAAGAAAACCCTTTTTATCTGGGAAGCTGTTACCCTCTTTCTGAACCAGGATATACTCGAGGAGACTTTGGGTCGTTTAGCAGAGCTGGGAAGGGGTAACCGGATAGTCTTCGACTTTATCCCGCCGGAACTGATAGACGATGAAACTGACTATAAGGGCAACCGGGAACTTCTGAAACTCTGCGCTGGTGTGCAGGAACCATTGACCTTCGGCTGCTCACCTGAGAAGATGAAAAGAATACTTCATAGTCTGGGCTACGGCAATGTTAGGATCGTGGATATGCGGCAAGTGAACTGGATCTATAGCGGGTCTGAGGATGTCGAGGATAGCTATTTCTTTGCCACCGCAGAGGTCACAGGCAGCCCTGACCCTGAGAAATCATTTGTCAAGGAAGGCAATCTATATGTGCCTACCAAGCAGGAGGAAATAATAGAAACTGCCTCTGTTTGTTAAACTAAGGTTTACTCTAAACAATTGCGCGGGTCGTTTGTTAAACCGCGACCTGCGCTTTTTATATTTATTCAAGAAACCTCCCATTGGTGGAACGGTTCAAATCACACAGTCACCACAAGCTATTAGTTAACCATCAAACCACTAACAATTCAAGATGATTAAGAAATTCTTAACAGCGGCCTTGAGAAGAGGCACCGTTATAAATAATCTTACATACCAGTCTATCTTTCTATAACATTCTTCTCAAAGAACCTCTTCAGCGAAAAATAAATCAAAATACGCCGTTCTCTATCTCCTTGATTGTTAAGCGGTTATTCGCCTTAGTATTTTTCTTTATTCTTTTTCTTTCCAGGCACACCTATTGCAATTCTTCATCGGCGAGATTTCAAAGAGTGGAGGGAAAAAATGAAAAAGTCAACCTTTTTCAAGCCAACCTTTAAAGAGGAGGAGTAGAAATGAAAAAAGGTTTAAAGCTCTCCGGTGTTCTGTTGATTCTGCCCATAGTGGTAGGAGTACAGAATCAACCTTCAGATTCACTCTACACGGAGTTTACCATGGGAGCCGGAGGGGGGTCCTATGCCAACAGTTTTTATACCGCTCATTACAGACCCGGTTCAGGATGCGATGGGGGAGACTATGCTTACCACGAATATCGCGAGAAAATCACCTATCAGGATGCAGGTATTGGAATCGAGACTCAACTGTCCCAAAAAACAAAACTGGGACTTCGAGCCGGCTACATCAAGGACAAAAGGATCAAGTTCGTTAACTATGATCCGGACAGATACAAGCTCGAATCCAAGACCAGCTATATCTTCAATCCTCATTTCTCACTGGACTGGAAATATTTCGGTTTCGGTCTGGGATGTGTCATCAGCACCAACGGAATATATTACCCTTCATTCAAACTGGAACAATATTCCAATGGGAAAAACATCATAAAATCAGCTGCAAGCCATCACTTTCGCCTGGGCAATCCCAAGTATGTCTACGGTTCAGTCAATTATTTGGAGAACATTCCGCTGATCTCCGGTGGAGGATATCTGAATTATGGTGTCGGCACTAATGCTATCCCTGGTGTTTCCTTGTGGGCGGGTAGTAGTGGCAAAAAGCCTTTTGAAAAAGAATCTCTTTTGCTGAAAGCCGGGATAAAACTGTCCTCTAACTGGACATTGAATCTTGCTCACCGCTCAGCTAAAAGCAACGGCAGATACATTAACAAATCCATCAAGGAGAATGGGTTCTCGGTTAACCTTAACTACAGATTCTACAGGAGGTAAAAGTTGCCTTTAATCTATAAACTTGGGGGAGTGTTTACTCGGATCCGGATTCAAAATGGGGACATCACAGGAAAGGAGGTGAATGAGAAAATTTACAGCTTTAAGGGGGCGGTTCAACTGAAAACGTGAAATAATAAAAAAGGAGAGTTAAAATGAGAAGAATGTTACAATTACTGCAGGGGCTGGCAAGCTCAACCTTCGTTAAGAAAATGTCAATAACAAATCTTCACAGGAGGAAAAGAATGAAAAAGCTAATAGTCTTAGCAGGTTTAATGGGTATCCTGGCTATGTTCTCTTTTGCTCAGGCACAGATCGACACCCTGACCATACTTCATCTGAATGATACCCATTCCCATCTTCTGCCCTACGGTCCCAAAGATGCTGAAGGAAACTGGACCTGGGGGGGTGTGGCAAGGATAGCCACCCTGGCGGGGATGAATAGAATCTCTGCCAACAAAGTTATGCTTTTGCACGCCGGAGACGTTTTCCTGGGTGATTTTATGTTTCAAAAATACCTGGGTGTGGCAGAACTTGAAATTATGAAATCCTTAGAGTATGATGCCCTGGCCGTGGGTAACCACGAATTCGATCTTTATCCCTCTGCCCTGAAGTATGTGCTGAATGAAGCAGGATTCCCAGGTGAGGGCTTTCCGGTTCTGTGTGCTAATCTTGATATCTCCGGTGACCCGGAAATAGGATGTTTTGTTCAGCCATATACCATAAAGGAGTATGGAGATCTGAAGGTTGGCATTTTCTCACTTTTGACCGAGACTACCAACCAGATATCCAATCCTTCTCCGGTGGTGGTCCTGCCAGCTATCGATCATGCTCAAGAATGGGTGGATACCTTGCAAGCGCACAACTGCGATATTATTATCCTTCTTTCACACCTGGGCTTTGAGTACGAACAGTTAGTTGCCTCCTCTGTTTCTGGAATAGACATAATCGTGGGAGGGCACTCCCATGATGTGCTCACTTCACCAGCTCAGATCGGCAATACCTTGCTACTTCAGGCAGGAGAATTCGGGAGATATTTGGGTAAATTGACCCTTTATCTGAATGACAAGGATATCCAGAACTGGGACTACCAGCTTCAATCAGTAGATTCATCTGTTCCCGAGGAACCAACCCTGGCTTCCATGATCGCAGGTTTAGCCTCAGAGGTGGAAGCAAATCCCTTTTTCGGTCCGGTCTACACAGAGGTAATTGCTCAGGCTGGAAACGAGATCAAAAAGCCCTTGGGAGAGGGATTGTTCAAGGATACTCCCTTGGGGAATCTGGTCTCAGATGCTTTAAGGGACAAAACCGGAACGGATATCGCTTTCTATCCCCAGGGATTTTGCTCTCAGACTATCTATCCAGGGCCAGTAAAGGGCGCAGACATTTTTCAGGCAATACCCTACGGCTTTGATCCTGCCACTGGGTTAGGCTCTAAACTGGCAACATTTGCAACCGATGGAATGTCGATTATCTACGGCTTGGAGTTCGCAGTTTACAATCTACCCTATGCTGAGGATTTCTTCTTGCACTCATCAAATTTCTCCTATATATATAATTCTTCTGATCCTCCAGGTTCCAGAATCGATTATTCCTGCATCTTGGTAAATGGTCAGCCTCTGGATCCCTTCGCAGCCTACACGGTCACAGTTCCGGAGGGAGTGGTTCCTTTCTTGGGTCAGATACCCGGATTTCAGATTAATGATCTTGTTATTACTGAACACTTCATCTACACAGTGGTAAGGGATTTTATGATCTATTACTCCTCTGATCTCTTTTCGTCCAGTTATAGTAAAATCTCAGCATCCGGAAGCTCATTACAAGACTTGACCGCTCCCGGTTCGCCAGTCTTTTATTATGCCGAGGGCAGAGTAATTGACATCAGCTTGCTATCGGATCCTGATCCAGGAACCTTAGCTCTCTTAGAAGTCGTGGATCAGTGCCTGGAAAATGGCTCGGTCGATAATTCTGGAATAGCACAAAGCTTAAAAAGAAAGTTGAATGCGGTATATTCTTACCTGCAAAAAGGAGATGAAGGCGAGGCTTTAGCCAGTCTTAAGGCGTTCAAAAGGCAGGTTCAAGCTCAATCAGGTAAACACATCTCATCTGAGTCAGCGCAGAATCTGATTTATCTGGCTGATAAGCTTTTGGAGTCGATCATGAATTCTCCCATTTTCAATCGAACATTCCAGACAAGTGAAGCTATACCCCAGGATTTCCAGCTTCTCCAGAACTATCCTAACCCCTTTAATCCCCAGACTGAGATCGCCTACTCTTTGCCTGAGGACTCCTATGTCAAACTCACCATCTATAATATACTGGGCCGAAAAATAAAGGTTCTGGTTGACGAGCATCAGAATGCCGGTATTAGAAAGGTGATCTGGGACGGTCGGAATGAAAAAGGAGAGAGCGTGGCCAGCGGAATCTACCTCTATAAGCTAAAAGCAGGAGAATTCGCACAGACTAAGAAGATGAGTCTGCTAAAGTAAGACTATTCCTTCTTCATGGAAGACGCCAAGAAGCCCCTTTATTGGGGGCTTCTTTTTTTTCATTATAAAAATAGATACATACCTGTATCTTAAATAATAAAATTTTTTGTCTACCTTGTTAAGATAGAAGATTATAGCTTCCCCAACCTCTTGTCCCAGTTAAAAATAACTTTTTCGAAACTTAAGCGTAAATAGGCATTCCCCTTGCAATTCAAAATCAGTGGAAAAAGAATCGGGAGGAGAATATTATGAAGGTTATATTAATTTACCCGGACACAAGTGAAAAGAGCGTCATTCCCAAAAAGCTAATTAATATTGAGCCTCTGGGTTTGGAGTACCTGGCTGGCACAATCCCCGAACATCAGGTAAAAATCCTGGATATGAAAATGGAGAATGACTGGCAAAAAGAGATTAAGAAGTTTCAGCCAGATGTGGCAGGCATCTCCGGCACAGTAGTTCATTCCTGTCGGATGCTGGAAGTTCTGAAAAAGGTAAAGGAACTCAATCAAAAGACTCTGACTGTGGTTGGCGGAACTCACGCCACTTTGATGCCACAAGATTTCAACAAACCCTGCGTGGATGTCATTGTCCTCGGTCACCGGGTTTCATCTTTCAAACAAATACTTCAGAATTTCGAGCAGAAAAAATCTTTTGCCGAGGTTCAGGGTGTGGCTTTGCCAAAAGGAGATAAGTTATTCTTCACGCCAGTAAAGAAACCATTAACCAGCTTGGATCATCTGCCTATGCCCAGGAGGGATTTGACTGGAAAATATCGGAAGGGCTATTTTCATTTGGTCTGGAAGCCAACTGCTCTGATAGTTACCTCAGTCGGCTGCACCTATAAGTGTAACTTCTGCCCCTGCCCCGTGCTTACCCAGAGGAGATTCTTGAAAAGGTCTCCGGAATTAGTCTTGGAGGAGCTTTCTCACATAAAAGAGGAATATATCTATGCCGGAGATGACAACTTTTTCTATGATTATCACCATGCTTTGAGAATCTATCAGTTGATAAAAGCTGCGGGAATTAAAAAGCAGTATTATGTCCTGAGCCGGGTGGACCAGATAATTCGCCATCCGGACATTGTGGAGAAATGGGCAGAGATCGGACTGAAAAAAGTATTTCTGGGCTTAGAGTCCTTTAATGACCAAGAGCTTAAATCTTTGAATAAAAGATGTTCGGTGGAGAAAAATAATCGAGCCATAGAGATTCTACACAAGAATAATGTTGACCCTTTAGGTGCCTTTATCATCCAGCCATATTATAAGAAAGAGGACTTCAATTCCATCTTGAGATATATGGACGAGATGAAGATCTACTATCATGAGTTTACCATTTTGACCCCTTTCCCCGGGACAGAATTCTACGACAAGGTAAAAGATCAGATGATCTTTAGAGATAATCGTCTTTTGGACTTGACCCACTCTACTTTGCCCACTGAGCTATCTTTAGAGGAATTTTACAGACTCTACAGTCGACTTTATCGTAAAGCACAATCTCCAAGAAGGGCTTTGAGGATCAGGCCTACTGTTTCACCTTTTGCCAAGTTAGGGTTTTTGAAACTTTTGCCAGGGCTTTTTGATCTATTCCTCTCAAGCAAGAAAGCATATAGAGACTTGGTGGAAGTTGGATATTCAAATCCCGCCACCCCTGATGAATCCCGTCCATCTCAATGACTTCTTAAATTCTATCTCTGATTATTCTATTTCTTAATGCCCTGTTTTTTGGTCAACTGTGAGAAAGATTTTGAAATTCATTCACACTCTCAAAGCACTCCAGGCTTTAAGCACGAGATTGTCCTTTATTACTCTCCAGAAGGGAGGAACAGACTTTACAAAAGTGTATTGATTTGAAATCGATTTCCTCAGCGTAGGTGGTCGAGTACATTATGCACTCCGGATCCCGACAGTGAACTATGCCAAAGGTATGTCCTAACTCGTGAACTGCCTCCTTTTCCAGGCGCTCCTTCAGCCGTTTTGGATTTTTGGGCAGTCCGTAAAGCTCGTCCCTCAAACGATAGCTGGAAACAACAGCAGCTATACCGTTTAGCTGGGCCTCGCCAAAGACATAAGTTAAAACCGGAATATAGAGATCCACACTGGTAACTCCTAAAACCTTGCAGGGCTCTTCTGGAGCATATTTTAAAAGCTGGGATAAAATCCAGGTAGAGTGATATTGGTTCCGCAGAGGATCCCTTCCCTCTTCCAGTGAAAAAGACCTTTGCAAAAAGCTGACCGGAAATCCGAAGATCTCTTTTAAAGTATCAGAAAGACTAACTAAAAGATCCTGATCTGAGAAATTGATTGGAAGTATGTATATACGCACATTTATTTTCGCA
>Ga0209427_10010457_pt1 | contig 10276 bp, 7 predicted proteins | sample DeeMarSWOR136_30_FD_187465 | JGI IMG/M metagenome (GOLD analysis project Ga0209427, IMG submission 187465) | Marine sediment microbial communities from White Oak River estuary, North Carolina - WOR-1-36_30 (SPAdes) (version 2) | ecosystem: Environmental > Aquatic > Marine > Intertidal zone >...
GACATCCCAATCAGATTAATATCCTGGGTAGCTTTTACAAAGTGGGCTCCCTCCTGCCAGTGCTGGCTTGAATAGAGGGCATGGGTCCAGCATCCTGGTCCCATCACCGTGGCTCCACAGGCGTACTCTTTTATCATCACCTCATACATTGCCTTGACTGCGGATGAGAGGGTAGGAAAGGTTACCCATAGTGAGGCGACCTCTTGGGGTGTGGGGAAAAAGCGAAATTCCATTTCGGTGACAATCCCATACCCTCCATTGGCGAAGAAAGGTAGAAAGGTCAAGGCTGGTCCTGGTCCATGTGACCAAGCAGGGCTTTCTTTGTGAACCATGGAACCTGTTCTCAAAATTTCTCCATTTGAGAGGACCATCTCCATCCCGCAGACACAATTGATACCCATGCCGTCCTGATAGCCAGCCATCTTATTTTGACCGGTAAAGACCTGGTAGGGTACAAAGAGAGATGTTCCCGGACTTCCTCCAAAATAGGGTCTATATCCTAAATCCATCCCTCGAATCAATTGACTTACCTGGAGACCTGTTGCCCCTGGTTGAGAGCGAACTACCATCCGCTCCTTATTCACTTCGATCCTCTGCATACGGTGAAAATCAAGGGTAATACCACAATCTGCTTTTCCAGGGATAGAACCGACAAGGAGTACAGTTCCCCCGCCCACCGGATAAATGGGTACATCGTTCTTTCTGGCTAGATTAACAATTGGCTGCACCTGTTTGGGGGAGTCAGGATAGACCACAGCCAGCGGGCGATTTTCGGGGTAGAGTGCCCCCTGTCCAAAATGGGTCATCACATCAGAGGTATAGTAGTATCTGGTAAGCGCATCAGTGCGCACCCACTCGTCTCCTACAATCTTTTTCAATTGTGTGATTATATCTTTCATCTTGCCACCACCTTTCCTCTATAGCCATAAGAATGTGCCACAAGGGATGTGATATCCATGACCTTAAAATCTTTGGGCTTACTTTGCTGCAGGTTGATAGTGCAGAATGGACATGCGGTAACCATTACCTTCGCTCCCGTTGCCCTTGCCTCTTCCCAACGATTGCGTGCATACCTCTTTGCGAGCTTAGGATTGTCAGCCAGCACGCCTCCTCCCGCACCACAGCAGAGTGCATTGAAACCAGACCGCCACATCTCCTTTAAGTTGAGACCCAGACTGTTTATAACCTGGCGCGGTGCCAGGTATTCTTTTGCATAGCGTCCTAGATGGCAGGGGTCTTGATAGGTGACAGCTGGGAGTTTCAACTTCTTGTGTGGCTTCTTTGTAAGCATTTCTGCATAGAGTCGATTGATGGAGATGAATTCAGCTCGGCTATTGCTAAACCTGATAAATACAGAGAGGCTCTCAGGGTTGTAGCAGATTACACGCTTTACCCCATGTGTTTCCAGGCGGGCGTCGATTTCCTCCATGCACTCTTCCAAAACATCCTGATAGCCACCGTTTAAGAGAGTTGTGTCAACAGGGGGCAGTGGGTCTTTGCAAAAACATCCAACCTTTTTACCGCTTTTTTGAATTATGAAGCCTATCTCTTTTAGTTTTGCCTCATTTGCTATGAGTGAATTGTCGACAAAAAGGATGGTATCTGCCTTTCCTCCCTCACTCAGGTCAGGCAGTCCATACTCCTTTAGAATACTAAGCTTGTGGTGTGCCTTGATCGTTATCGATTGAGCTGCCTTCTGAAGGCTCTTAGGTTTCAGGTTTTCTGGTGTGATTCTTCTCAGTTCTTCCAGAATTGAGATAGCGGGGGTATGTCGATAGCCGCGGTTACACAGGTCTTCGCAGTAACCGCAAATGGTACAGGAATAGAGAGTGGTAGCGATATCTCTATCCCATTGCAATGTGCCCAGGGCCAGACCTCGGGCAATATATAGTAGTCCTGCCGGCTCATGTGCACCAAGAAGCGTCATTCCAGATGGGCATTGAGTGGAAAATGCTTGATTGGGAACAGTATCTTGAGATACCCCGCGGCAACTCCCACATCGATTGCAACATAGTGCTTTGTCAAGTAGTTCTTCTTTAGTCACGATTATCACCTCCTCAAAGCCCTAATTTTCTGGGGTTCATGATGTTATGAGGATCAACAGCCTTCTTGATAGACTTTAACAGGGTGAAATTTGTAGGAGAGCGCTTAGCCACTTGTTCAGCCACCAGCGCTGATGGTCTCGGAAAGGTGATACCTGCCTTTAAGAGTTTACTGCAGATGGTACAGTAAATCTTTCTGGCTTCCTTTTCATCTCCTTTCTGATAACGCAAATCAGGTTGATAGTAGAAGCACCCACCAGCCTGCAAGGGGAGAAGGAGTGCACCAGAGTCCTTGGGAAAAAGACGGGAACATTCTTTTATCTGACGTGCTGTAGCAACGGTTACCACTGGTACCCAACCCGTAGTGTCGTCATGGTGTAGAGAAGATCCCGTGGGGTGCTTTATCTCCGCTAAAATCTTTTCTCCACCATTTTTTTCAGTTTTGAGCCTGGGTGTGAGGTCAACCCCTAAGTGCGTGGCAAGTGCTGACAGATCTTTTCTCTTATAAGAAAGCTCAGCCTTTTCAAAACCGCGTATCACTATAACTATGGTCCAGGCGGGAAGATCAGCAGAGATTTTTTGACCTAGAAGATGTGCCAGGTATACTTTGTTGACCGCAAAAATTTCATGGGGCTCTTCGGTGGCAATAAATTCCTTCAACGCCTTTGTTGCCTGGTTGATGTTCTTACAGGGAGAAAAGAGAACCTGATTATGCGGCGTAGCAGTCTTAAGCGTCACTGCTGCCGCGCTGATGATTCCCAGCGTTCCCTGGGCTTGACAGTAGAGACGAGCTACCTGAGCGAAGGAGATACCCCAGGAGTACTTATCAGGGCGTTCCTGTGACATTGCCATCTGTCCTGTGGCGAAAGGCTCACTGTCTGCCCTAAATCCCCTCATGGTGAGCATCTCCCAGGGGTGGTATTTAGGCCATCCATAGAGGGGCATCATCTCAAGATAGGTGCCCAGGACGGAGGCATCTTTTGAGACATCGATTGCAGTGAGTGTGCGAAGCCCTTGCGCCACACATACCTCTTCAAGCTGACGGAAGGTTACACCTGGTTCAATAACAGCATTTCGATTCTTGGCATCAAAGTAGATAATCTGGTTCATCTGTGACAGATTAACCGCAGTGGCACCCCTAACTGAAGGAAGGTGGGTATCCTGCAAATTGGTTCCTGAACTTACAGGAACCAGAGGTGTGTGATCCCTATTAGCCTTCTTGATTATCTCCTGTACCTCTTGAGCGCTCGTCGGTGTTACTGTTTTTATTGGCTGGTAATCTGAAAAGAAACTGGTCATCTCTCTTCACCTCCCTCCACACATTCCTGAAGCATTACCATGAAACTGACTACCAGTGAACCGTTGTGGTGATCAGTCCCCATCTCTATATTGTCCTGATCGTTGTTCATGGCTACCAGTAGGGGAGGGCACGTTCCAAGGGAGAGTCTATTAAAAGTGTCTTCATCCATGGTCCAGCAACAGAATGGCTTTTTAGCTTCCCGCCTGGTGACGCGAATTTCTGATCCATCCCAACTTACTACCAGAGGAGTTTTATCCTTGACCTTGATACAAAGCAAATCTCCCCTTTTCGTGGCGGGAAATCCCTCAGGATCCAGACGCCTAAGCCTTTCCTCTAGACCCGGGTCTTTCCTTAGTGTTGATTCCCACTTATCTATATCGATTTCCATGGTTGTCCATCCCTCCTTGTGAATTTAAATACGAAATTCGAAGTAGAAGCTTTATAAAAAAGGATGTCCGATAACTGTTTTCGAACACCCTTTTTTAAATACCGTTAAAGTGTTCTTATGTTCCAGTTTTAAGACTTATCTAAGGTATTGCTCATGACTGTGTTAGTCTGTTTTTCATGAGAAATGTTAGGGTTTACCCCGTTAGAAAGTCATTCAAAGTGTATAAACTCTATTGGTGATTGACGGAAACGCTTCAGATAGCAAATAATAGAACATCTCCTAAAAATAGCAAAAGTCATTCTCAATTGATCTACTACAACTGTCATAAGCGTTTCCTATTTCTCACCGGGTTTACTTTCCCAATTGATAAACTTTCTGAAGTTGTCGCCCATAAGTTTATGCTTGAATTCCATGGAAAGAGGCATGTTCATTATATTGTCTATCATTGCTTTGTACACAGGTAGGGTGAGAGGAAAATCCGTGCCGTAAAAGACCTTGTCAGGCATAAAGAACTCCAGAAAACGTATGTGGTCCATATCCCAATAGTATTTGAATTGCATCAGTGTAGGATGGGGGACGGTTATGTCCGTATACATGTTGTCAAACTTCATCACGTTCCACAGACCCTGCATGGGATTGTTAAAGAGACCGCAGTGAAGCTGCAGAATCTTAAGGTTGGGAAAGTCCATGGCAACGTCATCAAGATAGACGGGATCCTGGTACTTGGCCCTGGTCCCAGGCAGCTCTTCCTGGCCGGTGTGTACCTGGAGATGCAAACCCAGTTCCACCATTTTCTCGTAGGCTGGATACATGTCGGGATGATTGGGATAACCAGAAGTGGGGGTGTGGAACTTGCAGCCGGGGAATCCGCACTCATAGGCAGAGATCACCATTTCAACCGCTGCCTGTTTTCCGTACCTGGCGTGTACTCCGCCCACTGCGGTAAAGCGTCCTGGGAAGGCATCAATAAACTCTTTCTTTACGTACTCATTGGGAACATACCACTTCCATCCCTTTTCATTTCCGGGATAGGGATCTGAGATGCCATGGATACACTGCAGACACATAGCCTCAACGTGTGCACTATCCATATACTGTACAAATGTCTCGGGACTGAACTCGGGACATTCTTCTGGCTTAGTTATGATTTTGGTTGGATTAGGGTCTCCCAGGGCTGCCCGTGTTCCCATTAGGCTTCTGGCACCAACTGTGTTACCGGCCCACATATCAAAGCAGCCCGGCCTCTCTGTGATACCTTTTTTCTCAAGGCCTGGATGTCCATGACTGTCAAAAAACTTAAACGGTTTTTGCAGCAACATTTTTTCAATGGTCCCTTCTTGTTCAGACATATCAATTCCTCCTTTTTTGAATATTTTACAAAACCTCACCACAGAGGACACAGAGAATTTTTTAAATATCAATTAGTTGGATGCTTTTATCTTTTCCCCTCTCTGTGTTCTCTTAAATTCATATTTAGTTTTATCTCTTTCTGCCTTTCGTATTTAATTCCTCTTAGTTCAAATCATAGTCTAATGCTTCTTTATAGAGATTCTCTAATAAACCATGACTTTATGTTGAGTGAAATTCAATAGCGCAGGAGATTATCTGCTCATTAATATCTTTTAAGGGATATTTTTTTTATTCATCCCTTTAGACAGCTACCCTATTTAATGGTTTACTATGTTGTATATTTACTACCTAGCGTAATAATATTAATTGTGATGAATTACTCTAACGGGAGAACCACAGAGAATTTCTCTGTGTGCTCTGTGGTTTTATTTCCCTCGTTTATAAAACCTTGGTCATTTCTGCCAGTTGTTCTGGGGGTACCACATCTGGCGTTGTTGCGTACGGCGGGTTGGATACATTATTGGGGTCAAACTCCCGCTTCATTGCCTTCACAAGTAAATGCACATTAAAGTACTGCGGCCCAAGGAGATCATACACGGGGCCAAGCAGAACTACGGTTGATCCTGCGCTCTTTTCTGCAAGCATTCCTTTCAAGGATCCCAGAAGGAGCTGAATAGCTTCAGCAGCCCTTTCAGGTTCCTGTTCCGGCCAGAGGTCGGTTGTCATCAATGCCCCGTATCCCTTCTCAGTAGGGCTGATCCACCCACCGTGAAAGCTAATGGGGAGCAGGTGAGTTCCCTGACCCTCCTCACGCTGCTTTCTCTGCACACGGTTTGCCCTGATGATTTCATCAGCAACCGCGTCAATTGAATCGAGACACGCCGTTCCCTGATGAAAACAGTCGGTCGGTCGGCTCAAGCGCATTGAGTGACCAATCCTGATCCAGTCATTGGTAATGCGCATCCAGACCTTGTAGCGCTCCCGATCCAGTGGATCTGGCGATTCTTCAGAGAGAAAGCTGCCGCCCATTTTATGTACAATGTGCTTCAAAACTTTTTCTTCATATTCGAGCTGCTCAAGGTTTGTTAAAGCACAAAGTCCCACGATATTGTACCCGTGTGGAAAGAAATCCTCATTTGCCCCTTTGTGAAACTCTTCCTTGCTTCGGGCTGCCCAGCACCACAAAAACTGCTTTGCCATGTGCTGCACTACTATGGCAAGCTCTGCTCGGGCTATCTCATATTGAAGGTCGCATGCCCAGCGAAGCTGCTTTTCCTCATTTTCCGGATAGGCCTGGATTTCTTTTGGGAAGTCAATCATGCACCATCTGATTATATCTTTAGGGAAGTAGGATTCCTTCTCAACGGCATCTCCCTGTGTAGGAAAAACTGCTGATCCAGGCCAGGGGAACATCCGTGTAGAGATCTTGGTGACCATGCCCATACCGCCTGCGTGTCCAAACTGTGCGCCGCGGAAAAACCCGCGAAGGTCTGGTCCCGGTCCATCGTTCCAGATCCAGTCCTCACTACCGGACTGCGATATGGAACCGCTTCTTAAAATCTCACCATTGGGAAGGACCACCTCAAATGAAAGCAGTTGGTGAGCTCCCAGCGCTGAAAGCCAGGAATTACCATAGGCGCCATGCCACTGGATATTTGCCAGGACTGAAACTTGAGCCCCTGCGGGAGGAGTCGGTATGGTGCATCCTACCTTCATTGCCTCTGCCTGGGCAGACGCAAAGCTCACGTACGGTTCTATAACCATATACATGTTATTTTTGTCGATCTTTAATATCTTGTCCATCTGCTTTGGGTCTATAATGACAATCCCCTTTCCCATCTGGGCCTGACCAGGATTGGGGAAGGCGCTGTTTATCATGCCTGAGCCGCGCGGAATAAACACGAAATCATAGCGGTTAGCCAGCTTGATGACAGCCTGTACTTCCTCGGTTGACTCCGGCAAAACCACACAGTCCGGTCTCATTTGAGTCCCAATTTGGGATCGCTGTATGCACCCATCAGCGGTCCATTGCACGCGCGAGTATGACTGACAGATAACCGGGTCGTTGGTTACATTTTCCTTGCCAACAACATCTTGCAGTGCTTTATATGCGATATCCGAAAATGCCATTTTTCCTCCTTTGTCAAAACTAAACCACAGAGAACACGGAGAACTTTCCTCCCACATATAAACTGTTTTGTGTTCCCATATCTCATTCTGTCTTTCATAGTGGTTTCATTTTAGAGTAAGTTCTTTTTGATTTATAGAAACTGGAGATTTCGCAGAGTTTTTAAAAAATAAATTTTTTTCTCTGTGTCCTCTGTGGTTATAGAGTCCTTTTTTGTTTTATAGGTTAAGTTTTCCGGGATTCAATATTCTATTGGGATCAAGTATTTTTTTAAGCTTTTTGATTGTCTCGTGTGTATAGCCGGACTTTGAATATATCATATCGGCCCAGTCATAGTATGGTCGGTAGAAGAAAGCTCCAGCACTCATGATGGCTTCACTGGCCTTCTTGTGGAATGTCTTCACATTTTCTATCTCGCTCACACTAGTAGGATCACAGGGAATATGAAACTCCACATGACAGACGCGTGCGCGCTGCCTAGGCTGAATGTACAGGCCAAGGTTCCTGGTGTCTATACCATATTCTCCTGCTATCTGTTTAAAAAGCTTCCAGTATGAAGCCACCTTATCAAGACCACTCTCAAACACAACATCCAGGCATCCACCCATCTGGCGTTCCTTCCAGTGCACCTCACCTTCCCAGGGTCGTGTGAGCATCTTTTGAAAACGCAGATCAGCTTCTGGTACACCATTTAATCTCTCACCTGGAGTAAAATTGTATTGTTCTGCGATTTCACGAAGTGCTTTCTCCTCATAGGCGATACGTTCTTCGGGGAAGAACTGCCCGCCCCAGAGGTTCAGGACTATACAATAGTTTGGTAGCCTTCCTATACACTCTGGAATTTCTTTTTTACTTTCAGCCATGATAGCTGCAATGTCGTATCCATTCAGGAGGAAACACTCATGACCAATCTCACGTCTTTGTATTGTGTAGAGTGGCATCACTGAATCTTCCAGGTTATCAAAGGGAAGGAATACTATCTTCTGCATAAGTGGTTTATGGAAAATCTTTACGTTCATTATGGTAATGACACCAAACGTTCCCTGACAACCTGTAAGTAGCCTCCACCAGTCAATGCCGGGACCACCAACGCTACACAAGTCAGATTTGGTTTTATCCGGAATCTCCTCTGCCGGTATGGTATCAACGGACATAGCACCAGTTCTCATAAGCTCACCTGTTCCCCATACAATCTCCATTGTCCTGATCGGTTCATCACATTCAGTTTTAGTCGGAAGCACGGGCTCTCTTTCCAACACGCTTGTTATAACTGACTTGTCTTTGCGCGGAAGGAGAGTATTAAGTGGCTGCATGCCGTGCTTGGCAAGTTCTTCCTCAAGCTCTCCAAAGGTTACGCCAGGCTCAATCAGCACCCACCTGTTGCGGGTATCAGTGCGAGGTATTCTCTTCATACCTGAGAGGTCGAGGATTATCCCGCCTTCCTGGGATATGCCAGTACCATAAGTTCCAGTTCCAGAACTGCGAGGGATTACCGGGTAGTGGTTTTCATTGGCAATTTTGAGGACTTTTTGTACTTCACTGGTATTTTTGACCCTAACTACTATATCAGGCATATGTGGTGGCATTAAACTTGTGTCAGATGAATATTTTTTAAGGATTTCTGGATCAGTTTTTATATTCTCCTTTCCTACCACTCCTGATAGGGTTTCCATAATACTTTGTGTTGTTGATGCAGATGTGTTCATATTCCTCTCCGGCTTTTTAAAAGTTCATTGTTTTTGTCTATTTGTGCCTTTTATGGGTTTCGTCTTTATTCCCACGGTATTACGCATAATTCAGGATGTAGCGTAAAGTGAGGCATGAGTTAAAAGAAGCGTTCTAAAATAAATGAGTGCACTCATAGATAATCAAACGTCTAATTTTTGTCAAGAAAAAAATCTTATATTTTCGCAAGATAAGGATGTGAGGATTCAACCTCAAAGCACCTATACTCTATTTATAGATAACATGGGAGAAGAGAATTTTTCAAGGGCTTTTAAGAAAAGAAATTGTAGGGATATGTCACCTGATATTGTTACGCTGTCTAGAATTTAACCAAGGGAGGGAGCATGTGGAGCATGAAGCACTCAGTTGGAACACCTAACTTGATTCCACCCTGGAAAAAGCGGTTTTCTAAAAAGGTGAACCTTACCCACTCTGCCCGCTTTTTGAACATCTCATCTACCTGCTCTGTTGATGGTTTCATACTTTTCCTCTTTTCTACGAGATGAAAGTATGTCTGGAATATTGAAGAAGCTGCATCTTTAAAATATTCAAAATCGTCTTCCTCAGGACCAAATGCCATTCCCACACCATAGCCAATACCTGTGCCAACCTCTTTTACCTGGAACATCCTCTTATAACCTTCTCCCAAATCTTGGTAGCTCTTACCGTGCTTTTCCGCAACTGCCTCAATTTCTTTTTTCAGGTATTCTTTGTCTTCATCATAGGGAATGGTGGGGTAAATATCAAAATAACCGGGAAAGTGTTCCTCCCCTTTTTCTGAAACATGTTCAAAGACACCCATAAGGAGAGGTATTAGTGGAGTGGCAGGAAAGGTCTGAACACCCATCCATTGGATGCTGCTTTGATAGTCTCTTCCTGGAATGGTGACTGTAGCAGATATAGTTGAAACACAGGCCTTTTCAAATACCTTGCCTCTGCTCACACTTACCTCTACTTTCCCTGCTTTATTCACAAAATCCCATTCTTTCTTCTCAAAGGTCTTGTCTTGGTTATACTGCACAATGGTATCGATGTATTTCTGTTTCAATGAGATAAGAAATTCGTCTGTCAACATCTTAAACCTCCTTATAATCAAATATTAAAATTCAAACAAGCTGTATGTAGTACGGGATGTGGGATATGAGATGTGAGATAAGAGTCATGATTTATGGTCCATTGATACTGCCCGAATGAAACGATTAAGATCCAGTATCTGTTATTCCACATTCAGCATCTAGTATCCAGAAATTATTACTCGGAGCATAAAATAGTTTACATGTCATTGCGAGGAGCGAGATTCCTCGCCTGCAGAATTAAAGCACACAGTCAGTCATTGCGAGGAG